>TARA_R110002073_G_scaffold123611_3_pt1 | contig 22995 bp, 20 predicted proteins | sample TARA_R110002073 | Tara Oceans TARA_R110002073 (sample SAMEA4397174) | marine metagenome | biome: Polar Biome; feature: [DCM] deep chlorophyll maximum layer (ENVO:01000326); material: water (ENVO:00002006), including particulate matter (ENVO:01000060) such as... | depth 40 m | reverse complement strand
ATAGCGTGTCAGATGTTGCACCAGATAGCGTGTCAGATGTTGCACCAGATAATGTTGAGGAACTTCACCCAAAATCAATAAATAGTATAAATAATCCGACTTCACTAACATTAAAAGATTTAGCAATAAGTAATGATACTAATCAAGATAAATTAAAGGAAAATGAACAATCTTTAGAAGATAATTCAATATTACATGAGGCAGATATTAAAATACCCGAAAACAATAAAACTAGTGTTTCATTGAAAAAACCAAATGAGGTTTATCTCGAAATATATAGTGAAGTTAAAAGACGCGCTAAAGAAGCAAAATTACGTGCATTGGCTGCGGAACTTGAGGTTAAACGGGTAAAGGCATTATATATGCTCGACGACATAGATAGTAGTTCCAGTGATGATGGTTCTGAAAATTCTGAATCAGAAGATGCGGAATTAAGCAATTAACTATTATTTCTATAAAAATTTTTTATATGCTAATTTTATAGAATGAAGTTATCAAAAACATTGTCAAAATTATGCAGTAATCATATGGTGATATTCACTGTTCTTGCCGCATTAGTATTAATTTATTTCATTAATATGTATTCAGGGAAAAAGTCTCTAATTCAATCAGGTATGGTTAATGCTACAAATATGGTACAGGGTGCTGGTGGCGATTCCAGTATAATGCACCCAACTATGGCAGCCTCAGTACATGATACAAATAAAGTCTATGGTGGCGAGAACTCCTGTGCTCCTAGCGCCCAAGCCATCCCTTCTAATCCTTTAGGACAAAATTCCGGCCCAGCTGGCGTTAGTGGCGTTAGTACTGATATGCACGGCTTACCCCCAAGTTGCACTCAAAAATCTGGTGTCGATCCGAGAAATTTGCTACCTACAGATAATAACAATGAATTTTCGAAAATGAACCCCATGGGGGCAGGAGATGTTGCTAACGTAAGTCTCCTTCAGGCTGGTTACCATATTGGTATTGATACTGTTGGACAAAGTCTCAGAAACGCCAATATGCAAATACGTTCCGAACCAGCAAATCCGCAACTTAATGTAGGACCCTGGAACACAAGCACCATTGGGCCAGATTTCAACAGACGTCCAATGGAAATAGGCTGTGGACCAAACTAAATCTTTAAAATCATATATTATTTAATAATATATAATTAATATAAATGAAAGGTGATATAGGTGTCCTTGGTTACATTTTAGTAATATTTATAGTAGGTGTTATGTTAAAAATATATTTAGAGTCAGATGCCTTTAACCTAAAATGCATTATATCAGATTATGATGGTAACCAATATTGTGTAAGAGAAACCCCAAAATTAAAATTAGTTGCAAATCTTCTTGCAAGGGTTACAGAAAAATTAAAAAATCTTGTAAATATTGCATATAAAGAATATCCAAAACGCGAAAACATTATTCGTTTACATAAAAACTTTAAACCTCATAAAATTAATGAAATACTTCCAACAAGTAAATATACCGCATATTCAGAAAATAAAGGAGAGAAACTTGCCTTTTGTACAACTGTTACAAAAAAAGGAGATAATCTTATTGATGAAAATACCCTAACCTTCGTTGGCATACACGAAATATCGCATATAATGTGTAAATCCATTGGACATAATGATGAATTTTGGAATAATTTTAAATTCTTATTAACTATCGCAGTTAAACATAAATTATATAACCCAATAAAATACTCAGAAAATCCACAGGAATATTGTGGTATGACAATTACTGATAACCCTTACTATGATCTTTAGGAACCATTATCGTCGTAAATTTGTGTCGAAAAAATTTTCGACACATAATACTCATGTCTATAACGTTGGTCATTTTCCATACGCCACATACCGACTTTATTTAAATCAAAGTTTTTATTAATATGTGGAAAAAATGTATCACACACTGTATCCGTATCTACACGTGTTATATATAAACCCGACACCTTGTGTGTCGCTAGTGCTTCATCATAAATACGAGACCCACCTATAATCCACGCAGCGTCATAACCATTATTATAATTATACATTAGTGCCTCGTCTAATGATGATACAACTTTTATATTATTATCTTTGTTATCTAACTTAGATGATACAACTATATTTTTTCTCTCCGAAAGATGTTTTCCATCTAAACTTTCCCACGTTTTTCTACCCATAATCACAGAATTATTACCATAACCTACCGTTGCCTTTTTAAAATTAACTAAATCCCCTCTCAAGTTCCACGGTATTTTATTATTTAATCCAATACCTCCACGTTTTGATATAGCCGCAATCATATTTATTACAACCATTCTATAATAAATATAATAGATATATTTATATAGTATGTCAAATATTATTAAGGTTAACCATACAGCCAATAATATTATTAAAAATATATATGTTTTTGCTGGAAACATTGATATTAATCCGGAAACTCCGTGGAATTTAAAAGATGGGACAAACGTATTTAGTCCCATTGAACTTACCAATATTAAAGAACAAAATATAACAGTTACCATTTTAAATGGTTATATCCACTCAGATGACACCATATCGACCATAAAAACAAAAATTATTAAATATACTAACTTGCGATTATCTACAGCAGAGTTATATCTTTTTGGTATTGTTAAAAACAAACTAGACCCTTCTGTATTATATAACCAACTTACACAAAATGATACACTTAAATTAACAAAGGAACGTATATGCCATTTATTACTTAATATTATTAATATTAAGTGTGACCAAACAGATATTCAAAGTGTTTGTAATTTATTGGAAGAAAAACGAGATATATTCGAATTTGATGACTTGTTATCTATAGAAACCATAAATTGGGATGCACCAATTGATTATACTGTCCCTATTGGTCAAAAAATAGTTAAAAAAAAACAATACCCATTCGTAGCAAATCCATATAATTGTTCCGTTAGAGACCCTTTACTTGTAAGAGAGTATGAACAAATGGTAACAACACAAAATATAAATCTATTATTTGAAACCGGACCATTGTGTAATAATAATCTTTATATATGTCTTGCTGCAGAAGTACTTGAATTCGCAAGTACGATTGATGATACTAATGCCCAATATATGTTGAATATATATTTCCCCGTTCTCCGCGCAAAATATAATATAAATACTATTGAACAATTACTTGAAAATAAAATAAAATTATATGACGACCAGCAAAAATTAATTAATGATAGTTTTAATGCATATAATGAACGTGTTGATTTACTGTATGATATTTATTACAATAAAACCAGTGAACTCAATTATCAGGATAACACACCTGGTATATTAAAATTGTCGTTTATAATACACCCAACACAAAAAATAAATATGCCATTAGAAACATTATTTAAACTTATTCATAGTTCTATAGATTTACCAATGGTTAAATATAATCCCGGAAACGGACAAGAAAACATTTACCGTTTTTTCACCAACGCGTATGCTGAAAACGGTAAGAGGATTCCGTACCTATACACTACAAATAAAAATCGTCGCGGGAAAATTATATATATTAGTAAGCGTATTGCTAAGAAAAAACGAGTTGCTTATTACATTGAGTATAATTATGAAGACACCCAATATGCAATCGATTGTGAGTTTGAAACAAATGGTAATATCATTATTACTGTTCTTTTAAATAAAATAAATCCTATTGAACATATAGAAACCGCTATAAGAAATGCTATAAACCCACCACTGTTAGACCAAATAAGAAAATATCTCGAACAAAGTGGTTACACTTATCAAACCTTTGATAATCTTAGACAAAATAATATTGAAATAATAGATTTAACATTTGAATCTTCAATAGAATTAAAAAAAAAAATAAATTTAGATCAATATATATCATGTTTATCTACCGTATTTACAATCACTGACAGCGAACTTAAAAAAGATACAAATGAATTACTTATGAAATATAAACGTGTCTCTAATTACAACGAATTAGATAGTGTTGAATCGTTTATTAATGATATGCGTAAAGAAGGTAAATCTGAACCAGATATTATTCAAAAAATTATACAAAATTTCAAAATAAATGAACAAGAGGCGACTCGATACTTTGCTAAATGGGCTTCACAAATAAATGTTGAAACGGATCTTTTCGAAAATAAAGCCGTCACCATTAGAACAAATACCGGTTTCCCCGTTTCTATTAAACAAGATAAAACTAATTTTAAAACTATATTTCAAATTTCTTCTATTAATAATATTAATTATATTGGTCCTATTTTAATTTATTTTGATTCGATGATACGAATGTTATCCGATATACAAAGTACTAAAATAACAAGGGATGTAATAACCAATACCTGTCGTGGGGAGGAAATAAAGGACGTTGTTGTAGAAGAAGACATTAAAGTTAATAAAATACGTGTCCCTGAGGAGGATGAAGATGTTGATGCTTTTCTTGATATTTTTGTCTCTGATGGAGATTTATCTAAATCTAAAAGTGTTAAAGATACAGGTAGCATCGATGTTGGCGAACTTGGGGAAATCGAGTTTGGAACACTTGAGGGTGAAGAAAGCGAAACTAAAGAAAAACAAGATGAATTTCAGGGAATTGAATTCGGATTATTATCGGATGATAGTGATGGTGATGATAGTGATATTGATATGGAAGGTATTGTATTGGGTGAACTTTCTCAACAATCAAAAAGGGATGACACTGACGATGCTGAAGATGATGAAGATTTTGGTGATATAGATTTTAATAATTTAAATCAACCAGTTAATAGTATCACTGAAGAGGGTCCAGAAACGTCTAACACACCAAAACTTACTGCAATATCAGAAGATCTAGAAACTAAAGGAGAAACTAAAGGAGAAACTCAACAAAATCAGGATGTCCCTGTTGTAGATATGACGGGTCTCCCTCTAAAAGGCAATAACAATATTTTTGTTTCTAAAAAGGAAAATTTACAACCTTCGTTGTTCTTAAAAACTCCAGTTGGTAAATATAAGGCATATTCTAAAATTTGCCCCACTCAATATTCCAAGCAACCAATAATATTAACTAAATCTGAAAAACAATATATTGATGGAAAGGACGCCGAATTTGGAACCAAATCATATGATGAACATATCACATATGGTACTGGAGATGAAAAATATCATTATATTTGCCCTCGGTTTTGGTGCCTTAGTGATGAAAATGGAAAATCGCGTTCATTATCATTAGAAGAAATAAACAGTGGCACTTGTGGGGGATGGGACGCTATTATCCCACAAAATGCCAGAAAGGTTCCCAAAGGAAAACGAATTATTGAATTTACAGACGACCGCTTTCATAAAATGGGCAGTAGTACAAAAAATTTATTAGTTTATAAACCAATGCATCCTGGATTTCAAGATAAAAAACAACATCCTGAGGGTTTATGCATTCCTTGTTGTTTCGGACGACCAACAACATTGGGCGATAATAGTGATTGGGAGATTAAACAAAATAAATCCGGTAAAGATGTGTATTATAATAAAAAAACAAAAGTCGAAACATCCACATTTCCAAAAAATAAAATTAAATATAAAAATAATTATACACCAACTGGAAAAAGCAAACATGGTGATGGACCAGAATATGATTTAGATTCCAATGGTAATATAATTATGGAAAGTATAAAGGGGGAACTTACCGCCCGAGAAGCACCCTCAAATAAAAGAAAACTTCGATTCAATGAGTGCAACCAAGACTCCGATGTTGATAAATTTTCTATTAAAGATACCACCCTCGTTAAAGTCGACGAGGCACCCCTTCTTGAGGCATGGCCCTTGCGTCCATTACAAGTCGGCTATTTATCATACCCACTGCAGCGTTTTCTCGGATATAATTGTCGCGAAATCTGCCAACAATCTTTATCAAATAATCAATTAAAATTTAACCAACGATGTCTTTTACATAAAGGTGTAGAGCATCACAACACGCAGTCGTTTCTATCTTGTATCGCAGATATATATGCCGTTGCAACGGATAATACATTAGATGGTATACAACTTACATTATCCGAGGATATCACTCCAACTATCGAACAAATAAAACAAATAATAATAAAAAAAATAACAATAGATACCTTCGTTGCTTTACAAAACGGCGATCTAATTGCATTATTTGAAGATGTTGATACTACTGACGAAATAGATTTTAGTAATTTTAAAGGTAGTCAATTGTATAATACCCTTTTAAGCAAACAGTCCGAAGAAGAAAAGGAAGAAAAATTATCAACACAATCTGAAAAATATTTAAAACGCATCATTTCTGCTTTTATAAATTTCGGTAAATATATACAAAATGACACCGCTGAAATCAATTATACTTATTTGTGGGACTTTATTTCTTTACCTGAGAAAAATGGTGGGTTATTTGATGCCGGATTAAATCTCATTATTATTAATTCACCTGTTGATGATATCACTTCAAAAATACAAGTAATTTGTCCAACAAATGCTTACAATAAACAGATTTATGATATTAATCGAAAAACCGTAGTTATCTTTTCACAAAACGGCTATTATGAACCCATATATCAATATACCAAGGTAGATAAACGAATGTACCAACTTAAAAAATTATTCGATTTTGATACTATCAAGACTGATCTTCCCGAATTAGGCGACATTTTAACATTTATATGGAGAGATTTACAAACAAAGTGCAACCCCCTACCCAGCATTAATATACAAAAATTAACGGAATTTAAGGAAAATATACCCTTCTCCCGTATTGAAGAATTGTTGAAAAAATATAATATCCCATATAATCTGGCGTCCCAAATCGCTAACTTTAATTCAAAGGTTATTGGTGGCATTTTTAACGACCAAGATAACCCCGCCGACTTTATCTATATACCTTGCTTACCGTCTTTTATAGATATTACACGCCCCTATACTTTTATCAATAACTCTACCATTTTAAATTCTCTGGAATTTACACAAAATAAACTAAAACAAATTCATCAACTAACAAATGGTGATATCCCGTGTAAACCCATTCAACGTATAGTTGAAAATGAAGTAATAGTAGGAATAGTAACTGAAACAAACCAAATGGTTCCTGTCGAACCTGAGGCATACCAACGTCCGTTAGATGGTGTTAAAGTAGATGAGATTGAAACTGTTGAGGTAAATAATATTAATGAACCAATAAGTTATCCCGTTCTTGATCAAGAATTATTAACAGATAAAACCATTGATGTTGAGCGGATAACAAAAATAAAGGAAATCCGATTAGAAAGTCACTTTTATAATATTTTTAGAAATTTAATGCGTATTGTTTTATCATATACAAAACATAAACCAATAAAGAAGGAAATACAAACACTAATAGCATCACCCATTGAACTGTATTATACTAAACTTCGCAAAATAGAAGAAATGCTTAAAAATTTACTCGACGATTATGTTATCTTCGCCAACTATAAACTTGATACAATTAATAGTTTAAATCATATAGAACAATGTATTAATTTGGGTAGCGAAAACTGTGAGTCCAACTCTATATGTGCTCTATCTGACGGTGAATCAAAAGATAATATTTGCAAATTAATTTTACCCAAAACAAGTTTAATCAGTGGTAGGGATAATGAAATCGAATATTTTGCAAGAATGACAAATGAATTAATAAATTATCCACAAATAAAAACATTTATATTTAATCCGTCCAAATTTCTATCTTTTCAAAATACAACCTATAATTTAAATGATGACGAGTTAATCTTGCTAGAAGGACTTTTATACGAAAATTATTTTGACGATATTATAATCGATAAAAGAAACAGTAATATAAATAACATATCTACTTGGGGGACCGCAGAACCCTCCAAATCCATCCCCTATTCACAAATATTCAATATCTCCTACAAGGTTAATGCACAGCGAATAAATAATTGTGTTGTTTCAAAGGGAACTGAACAAAAACTTAAAATGGGGGGTTTGAAAGAACGCGGATTAGAAGATTATACAATTATTGAATATAAACATAGTCATAATTGTTCTTGGGAAATGGTAGCCAACCTAATATCTGCGTATACAAATATAGAAACACCTGTTAATGATATTGTAAATAAACTTGTTACTACGTATTCTACATATTTACGAGAAGGCATAGATAAAACTGGACGTATCACATTTGAAGACTTAATGACCACCATGCGAATAGAAGGTAAAAGAGAACAGGCGCGTGCTATAGTAAATGGGACAAGTATAAAAGATATTGTTACATCTACTAATTATTATATAACAGCATTAGATTTATGTATTATTTCTGAACAATATAACATTCCTATTATATTAACTTGTAGAACACCCATTCCATATTTGAACATAAACTCTATTGCCTTTATTACAGAAGATGCACCCCAAAAATGTTTGATTGTTTTATCCGGTTATTATAAAGCAGTAACTAGTAAAAAAGGTCCTGTTTTTGGTATTTTAAATAAGAATAAATCACCACTTTTAAATGTTGATGCATTAGGGAATACTTATAATGAACTCGTTACACATAAAACAACGTCACTTATAGATTATCTTTTATTTTCAAAAGAAAAATACAAAATTACTGTTATAAAACGGGGTAAAAAGAAACCAATCATTGTTGATGATGATGAGGAAAAAGCGTCGATACCCAAGGTAACAAAAAAGATAAAACGCATAAAGGTAACCAACCCATTACCATCTCCCTAATTGTCTAAATAATCGAGTATACCCAAAATGATCTGTTCCTGTTCTGATATTTTTTGAAAAATAATCACCTCATCAAATTTGAATTGAAAAAAACGATTAATTACATTTTTACATAACACGTGTAATTCACCCTTTACTAATTTAACATCACACACTAAGCCACCATTGGTCAAATATATTTTGTCGGGGTTTTTTAACGGTATCCACCTTATATAAAAACCATACTGCAAATCACGCAAATCTGTACAATATCGGTAATTTTTTAATTTTTTATGTAACTTTTTAAGTTCCGGACCCTTAAGTTGTAATTGTTGTAAAATATCGTTTTTTATTTTTTTTATTTTAGAAGTTGTAAGATCAATAACAGATGAGTTCGTATCTTTATCGAGAGCATCCAATAATTCTGTTATTTCTTCTGACATTATTAATTATATTAAATAGTTTTAATATAATTTTACAGAAATTGTGATATTGGAAAATCTTGTACCGGAAGCCCATCGGGAATCAATGTTCGTTGTACTTTATCACAAATAAATATTTCTACCGCCCTAGTCTTTAATTTCGCGATATTTTTAAACTCGTCTATTATTTGTTTTAAATTATTTGATGGAACCCAGTTTTCAGGACAAATGAAAGAATTGCAACACAGACATTCCTCATTTGTTAGTTTCCTCATTATTGTATTGAAAATCGGACGACACATATAAATTCTTTCTGCAGGAGTTGACAAATATGTTATTCTTGGAACCTGAAAAGGGTAGAATTTTAGATCCAAAATTAACGCAGGGTCTTTTCCTGCATTTTCAGCAATTTGTTGTAACGGTTCCGGTAATTCAATCGGTACATATAAATAACGCCTATCTACTACATCACCCGGTATATTGTATTTGCTCAGCTCTTTAATAACCCGTTTCTCCATATATAGTGCTAGTGGCTCCTCCCCGTGTGCTCTGTACATAAATAATATATAGATTATATTATAATCTTTGTAATTCAATTTTTGCGGATGATATATATCTACTCCATACATTCTCTCCAAATCTTATCATTGTCATACGAGCATCATTTATAGAATTAAATACAATCGGTTTTATAATTATATCTTGTTCTTCATCAATATAATATATATTCACTATCTTTGAATTGTCATTATGTATAATTTTAAAGACATTACCAATTGACGTCGTCCAATTAATAATCGGACGATGGTGGCTATAGGCACGCTGGGAAGGTGGGAGAGAGCAACCAGCTGTTATCCACATATATCCGGCGCGATTTATAGAAAACCATCGCCCTAGCCCGGGAAAGTTACAACACAGTTCTTTATAAAATGGACGCTGTGCATGATAATGCGACAATCGTGTTGCCAATGATGAAGAATATGAAAATAAGTCCATCGTCATATTTTTGGAGCAAACAGCCAACCCTACCTGACCTTGTAAATCACTGTATTCATTTATATAAAGTAACAAATCTGTTGGCAATTGAGCAATTGTCATTGTATCTTATATTATGAATGAAGTATTTCAAGGTTTCTTCAATTTAATACAACTGGGTTATTTTTTTCAAAATCCTTAATTGCTGATTTTATTGCATCCTCCGCTAACATAGAACAATGAAGTTTAACTGGAGGTAATTTAAGATGTTTTGCTATCTCTAAATTTGTAACATTTATAGCCTCATTTATATTTTTACCCTTTATATATTCTGTAGCATAAGAACTTGATGCTATTGCAGAACCACATCCAAACGTTTTGAATTTTGCATCTACTATTTTACCCGCGTTATTCACCTTAATTTGTAGTTTCATTACATCTCCACAGGCAGGAGCACCAACTAATCCTGTGCCAATGTTTTTTTCATTTGAATTAAAAGAACCAACATTTCTTGGATTTTCATAATGATCTATTACCTTATTGTGATACAAACGGTATTGATTTCGCGTTATGATACTTTTAATTATTCGAAACATATAATTATTATACATATTTATTATACATATTTATATATAATAAATCTCGAACAGATCTATAATCATCTTCATTTATAAAATTGATATAAAATTAGGTATACAATACTATTAGAACTTCATCAATATGACCCAGAAACTTACTGTTGCCGATTTCTTTTGTGGAGCAGGTGGGTTTTCCGAGGGTTTTAACCAGGCAGGGTATAATGTAATATTTGGACTTGATAGTTGGAAACCTGCTATCGAAACTCATGATATAAATCATCCAACATGTACAAGTATACAAATGAATATTTTAAAATTAAATACTCCGGAAAAAATAGATGAAACCGTACCAGATACAAATATTATTATAGGTTCGCCTCCTTGCGTTTCATTTTCAAACTCAAATAAGTCGGGAAAGTCCGACAAAAGTCTTGGTATCCAACTAATCGAGTGTTATCTGAGGATTGTTCTCCATAAAATGACAAAACCTGGTAGTATTCTTAAGTATTGGATTATGGAAAATGTGCCAAATAGTTTGAAATTTGTAAAAGATGAATACACCGCAAAAGAGCTTGGTCTAGATGAACATCTTCCTAACTTGAAGGTTCATAATAAACATATTTTGGTTGCATCTTGTTACGGTAGTCCACAGGGAAGGAAGCGGGCTATTTGTGGAGATTATATAGTTCCTGAAATTACCCATAACAAAGAAACATATGTACATATAGATACGGTTATGAAACATCTCGGACCACCTATTAATAATACAAATAAAGATATTATCGACCCGTCATACAAAAACATTATTCTTACATCTAAAAGTGTTTCCGACCACTTTTATGATGGTGAACTCCCGGAGGATTGGTGGAAAAAAGCAAAGCGACTAAAACAAGACCATGGATATATGGGAAAAATGGATTTTCCAGACAGAACAAATCGTTTGTGTCGAACGATTATGGCAACTGAATCATATTGTTCAAGAGAATCTATTATTTTCCCAAAAGAAGGGACTGACAAATACAGGGCACCTACTATCAGAGAGTTGGCATGTTTAATGGGATTTCCCATTGATTATCAGTTTACAGGTAATAGTTCAACATCTAAACATAAACAAATTGGAAATGCGGTATGCGTACACTTATCAAGGGCACTTGGAGATGCTATTTATAAAAAAGAAGGACTATCGTTCACTCCAGAAAAAAGAAATTTTTCGCAAATAAAGGTCAATCTTAATAATCTAGAATACCCACTATTTTCAAAATACAACCCTAAGCCAAAAAAACTAAATAGTAAATTTCATATTCACGTACCTTACTTGAAAATAAAACAACTTAGAGTTGAATTGGATAACATGGGTTCCGACTTTGAAAAATGTACATTTATTTGGTCGTGTGTTCTTCACAAGGGGGCTGGTAAGAACGCAAAGAGAACTACTCTAGAAACATCTGAAATAGAGGATATGATTAAAGGTCACCAAAATTACACAAATATAAAAACCCTTTTTGAGGATACTCTTTCAAAAAAACTGTTCGATTCTTGTTTATTTCAAAAGAAAAATTGTAATATTGATATAGTCGAAAATCATTATTCACCACAAAACGTATTAGACATTGTATCAGTTGAAATTAAAAAATTAGATATTTCAAAAGATTTTATTAAAAGTAATTTACTTGATAAAAACCTGCATTATAATAGCACACAAGACTATCCCATTGAAATTATATTTGCCCTTTATTTGATAACCCGGGTGTGTAATAAAGTTAATCAAATATCTCCGACTTAATGCTACACAATATAAAATTGAAAATAAAAATATACTAAATAAGTATCATTACTTACACAACCACAATGCCCAAACATAATAAATCTCGAACAAGAAGAAGTCGACGGTGGGCTGGATGCGGTATATTCAAACTATTCGCGGGTGTTATTTTGGGAATTATATGTTTTCCGTTTATCTGTTTTATAGTTATAAATGAAAAGAACAAGAGGCATGACCCTTCTCATAGAAAAGAAAGATGTGAAGCCATTATTCATTAAATGATGGCAAGTAAGTCAACAGTTGATATTTAAATATTTCATCGTAGATGTTTGCACACCAAATAAAATATGTGAAACCAACCCTATTATAAACCAACAGATCGTTGTTAATTCTAGAGGAATATTTGTAATGAATGTTGTAATAATGGCTACAAGCAATGTTAAAACATAATCTACTAATGCTGTTCCCGCAAATCTAATACCATGGACACCTTTCCCCGGCATACCAAATATGTTTTTATATTTCTTAAATATACATCCCATTTATACTATAGAAATATACTTTTTACACCTTGGAACATTTAAAATGCCGTTTTTTGTTATATTTAATATATATAAATATTGTACTTAAAGGATTTGCATAAACTTAAAAAAGTATCCGCGGGATTTTTGATTTTGGACATTTTTGAAATGTCCAGATCTCATATTTGGGGTGTTGTAATTTTGTCAAAATGTGCCCACTAAGAATTTAGGCTAGGTAACTGTAGTATAAAAATGAAAAAAAAATAAATTATTTCCACTACAAGAGGAAAAAAAGGCACCAATAAAAAAACCATTTAGGCGTTTTTTCTGTTATCCATATATAGGATAATTTGGATAATGGAAAAAAACGCAAAAAAATTTCATTGTGAGAAATGTGACTTCTTAACGTCTAATCGGTACGACTTTTCTAGGCATTTGGGCACACCAAAACATAAAATGGATAAAAAAAAAACGCAAAAATCAAAAAAAAACGCAAAACCTAATTTGGTAACAACACAAGAGGGTTGTGTACCGACATTTGATTGTCAGTGTGGGAGGAAGTATAAATATCATTCTGGGTTATGTAAGCATAGGCATAAATGTGTGTTATTAAACAATGCGTCGGTAAATACGGATACTATAACTAATAGTAATGTTACAACTGATATGTTAAACAATGCTTTAACACAACAAACACAGTTGATACAGGCTATTATGGAAATGTCAAAAGAAAAATGTGTGAATAACTACTACAATAACTGTAATAATAAAAAGATGACAGTTAATGTGTTTTTAAATGAGGAATGTAAGGATGCTATGAATTTCAAGGATTTTATAGAAAATTTGACAGTTTCATTTCAGGACCTGGATTATACAAAGGAACATGGGTATGCTAAAGGTATAAGTAATATATTTGTTAATCATTTGAAAGGTATGGATCCAAGTGAGAGACCAATACATTGTTCTGATAAAAAACGATTACAGTTTTATGTTAAGGATGATAATAAGTGGGAAAAAGATGAAAATAATACTAAAATAAACAAATCGATAAATGATGTTTCTCGTAAGCAAATAAAACAACTGATAGAATGGCAAAAACAGCATCCAAATTATGAAAGTAATGATAAACTTTTAGACGAATACTTTACTATCACACGACATGTAATGGGTGGTGGGGATATTACAGAATTAGTTCAATATGGGAATGATATAAAAAAATCACTATGCAATGAGATAGAAATTAAGGATGCTATGCTAAATAAAAAAAAGGATTAAGTATTACGATAGTATTTATAAAAAAACAACATACTTAATAGCATTAAAAGTAAACCATTGAAAAGATCAATGTTTCTATCACTAATGTGGGAGGCAATATAATATCCCCCGATTGTCGCCCCAATAATATTTGAAATAACAAGCACACCTGCTATCTTAAAATTAATTAATTTTTCTCTCCAAAATGCGGATATAGCCCCTATTGATATTGGGGGTAAAAGAGCCAATAATACTGTTCCAACCGCCATTTTTGTTTTAGTAACAATATTTGCCATTATTAATCCCGAAACCATTAAAATCCCACCAGAACTTCCTGTTCCACTACCAATAATACCTGCAGTTAATCCTATTATCGAGGTTAGAATTATTTTTTGTAATTCCATTATAAATTATCTATATATATTATATAATGGACGAAGAAGAATTAGAATACAATGCTATGATGATAGCTCAAGCCAATCAAGCGCTAAGAATGCCTGAAGGAAACTATAAGCAACAATTGATTCAAAGATTAGCCACGTTGCATAATGAATATATTCCAACTGATGACGAAGGGCGCCCAATGGATATTAGATCCGTAACACAAAGAATGGTTGCATCTTTGGCACCCAGAAAACGTGCGGCCGCTTTAGCTAGAAAACGTGCGCGAAATAAGGAGCGACTTAGTATGGTCCTCGAAACCAAACACCGTGGGGCGGATTATACTGGAAGGACAAAAAGTCCTCGTTTTATCAACAGTATGCGAGTTAAAAACCTACTCGGTGAAATGCTTGGAACTAGGACAGGTTTGGCATCAGGGACACGGAGAAAACGAAGAAAAAAATCCAGGAATTCTAGGCGTCGTAAGCGTCAAACGAAAAGACGAAGAAGAAGAACTAGCAGATAAATTACCATGCGCTCCAAGATCCACCACCACCACCACCACCTAATGCAACATTGGCCGCCATTGGTTCTTGGTTCGTCGGGAAATCGGTTCCAATCATCGAATTAGATGGTCCACCATACATATCTTGATTATTAGATACTTCATTTTGGAAGGTTGGTGGTGGTTTAGGTGTTCCGTGGGGGACAAGTGGTGGAGGTGAATTATTTTGTACCGGAGGCATTTGTCCAGGTGTGTTTAAATACTCTGCGCGACTCACCTGATGAGTTGGCATTGATTGCATTGAACCTGATATTGGTTTACTTACAGACACATTGCCATTATTTCCTTTAGTTTTTGATACATTTTTCTTACCAGACCACGATTCGTCCAGTCGTGTTAACAACACTCCGAATTTATCACCTATACTGCCGTGATTGCTTGCAAATGCTGCTAATAGGTAACCTATAATAAATGTACTATAATTTAGTCGTGTCATAGGTGATCCGGAGTATGTTGGTACTGCTACAATAGTTTTATGAATTAAAAACACCAATAACATAATAGTAAATGCTTGTGATGTAATTTCTGCTAAAAGTTCTATAGAACCCTTTGAATTAGGATCGCTGTTGCTAAATAGATGTTTGCATAAAACATCTGTTAATGCTATTGGAAGCAGTACGAGAACACTATATTGTATGCCATTCATTATATTGTTTTTTGTATCAACATCAAATTCCATTACCCTTGATATAAAACTAGTAGTAGGTTTATTAATGTTTTCTGTGGGTGAATCCATATAAATTAGGAAAAGAAATTAAAAAAGTCTTCAATTAATTAATAAATGACAAATATCATTAAAAGAGTTTTTCCTTTAGTGGGTTCTAATATTGTTAATGTTGGCGAATATCAATATTTAAATCTTGTTCAAAAAATAATAGAAACTGGAGAGAAAAAAAATAGTAGAAATGGTGAAGTATTGAGTTTGTTTGGAGAAAAAATGGATTATTCTTTAAAGAACTACCAAATCCCAATATTAACAACTAAGAAAATGGCATGGAAAACCTGTCTTAAAGAACTATTGTGGTTTATAAATGGACAAACCGATAATAATATATTATCAACACAAAATGTGAAAATATGGGATGATAATGCGAGTGAAAATTTTAAACAATCGAGGGGATTGGACTATGAAAAAACGGGAGACCTTGGTCCGATATATGGGCATCAGTGGCGTTATTTTAATGCGGAATATAAAGGTTGTGATAAAGATTACACGGGACAAGGTGTTGATCAGTTACAAAACATTGTAAATATGTTATCTGATCCATCAGAAAGAACATCAAGAAGAATTTTTATGTCTGCTTGGAACCCGTGCCAATTAGACGAAATGGTTCTACCACCGTGTCATATATCATCACACTATAGTGTTAATGCGAAAAATGAACTATCTTGTGCAGTATATCAGCGTAGTGGGGATGTTGGTTTAGGTGTACCATTTAATATTGCTTCATATTCGATGCTTACTTGCTTACTTGCCAAACACTGTGGTTTGAAACCGGGACGACTTGTACATTTTATAGGAGATGCACATATATATTCCTCCCACGTTCCCGTGTTACAAAAACAATTAAATAATTCTCCAAAACAGGCACCAATATTAAATATTATTAAAAAACCAACGATTGATTTATATACTTTAGACGATTTAAAAATTAGTGACTATTCTCACCATGGTCCATTATATATGAAAATGATTGCGTAAATAATAGGATATTATAATTTCCCAATAAATTATAATGTCAAATGGTAGAAATGTTAGACAATCGAATCGTCCTGTTGGGCCGAACAATATTAACGGTGGTCCTAGTACGAATAGTGTAAACCCTCAACAACAATTGTGGAAAGTTCTACAGTTTCACGAGACTCGTTTGAATAATTTAGAACAGATGCTTGATGTAATTTTAAGGGCTTTGCCTTGGGAGGCGAGGTTGGAGGCGACGGATGTAGAAAAATATCGGAAGGTGGAAAACAAATTAGAGGGAATTGAAAAGGATGTAGAAAAATATCGGAAGGTGGAAAACAAATTAGAGGGAATTGAAAAGGAAATAGAAAATTTGAAGGAGGGGAGTGTTACTTCAGAAGTATTTAATAATGTTGAACGTGACGTTGAACGCAATGTTGAACGCAATGTTGGCCGCAATGTTGAACGCAATGTTGAAAATGTATCAATTAGCGATGAATCCCCTGAAGATTATTTAAGAAGGGAGGAATTATTAGAGGGGTACTCGATGAAATCCTTTGTGAACCGAAACACTACAAAAAGAGGAGGAAGACGTGTTAGTTTAGAAGTTCATGAATAAATTGATTGTATTATAGTATTAATAATTAAATACTATAATATACAATGAAAATCTCATTAGGTGAAAAGGACAAAATCGCAAAATTAATTATGGTTTTAAAGGGTGCATCAGAAATGAATGAAATTATTAGTATAAGATGTATGCCTGACAAATTTTATTTACAAGTTATGGACAAAGGACTTTGTGGTATCGTTGAATCATCAATTATTAAAGATTGGTTTGATGAATATGAAGGCAGTGGGGATATGTATATCAACGCAAATACCTTAGTAAAAGTAATGGATTGTTGGTCCCCTGGATATATAATTACAATTACTGAGAACGAAGAACGTTTGATAATTGAGTTTAATGGAAATAAAATGATCTCTAAAAGGTTTAAAATTATTAAACTTCAGGTTAATTCTGAACTATTTGATATTCCTGAGAAAGAATATGATATTGATATTGTATTATCTTCTGATGGATTTAAAGATATTATCGACGAATTAAAATTATTTGATACGACTTTAGCAGTAAGTTGTGATATGAATGGTATCATTATGAAAACAAGTGGTGGGGAAGGTTCCGGAAGTATTAAAATTAAGGACGATGATATATTAGAATATGCAGTGTCACTTAATGAGGGCGATACATTTAAACAGAATTTAGATATATTAAAGATTTCAAATTGTTGTAATATAAATAAACTTAACAAAGAAGTACGTGTTCATTTTAGTGATGATCAGCCTTTAAAAATACATTATTCTTTAGATTCGCCAGATTATAATGGAGAACCAAGTTATATTAGATTCTTTATTGCACCAAAGATATTATAATACGGTAAAAGTAGAATTATTGAATATATTATATAATTAGTATGAAACTTTTTTTAACAATTTTTATATTTAGTATCGTATTATTTTTATACTTGCATATACAATATCATTTGAAAACTAGTAATGATCTCGAGGTATATACGATTGACACACCTACGAAAAATAAATTAGAGGAGATATGCAATATACGCCAACCTGTAATGTTTAAAACGGATTTAAATAATATATTAGACAATTGTACTCTTTCTACTCTTGAAGACGATTATGGTGCATTTGATGTTAAATTAAGAAATGTTAAGGAACGTAATGAACAACTGTATTTACCGGTTGTATGCAAAGATGCAATAAAATTATTTCAAACAGATAAGGAAGAAAAATATATAACTGAAAAAAATGGAGGATTTCTTAAAGAAACCGGAATGGATAAATATTATAAATACAATGATTCGTTTTTACGCCCCCCTATGGTTTCTAACTGTATATATGATTTTTGTTCCGGGTCAGTCAATAGTACTACTCCACTGCGGTACGAAAACACCTTCCGTACCTTTATTTTTGTAACTACTGGTAAAATTAATATAAAACTCATCCCCCCGAATTACGCCAAATATTTAAATGTACATCGTGATTATGAGAACGGTGAGTATTATTCTCCTATTAATCCTTGGAATGTAGAACAACGGTATAAGGCAGATTTTGGAAAAGTTCGTGTATTAGATATTGAATTAAATAAAGGAGATATATTATTTATACCCGCCTATTGGTTTTATACTATTAAATATGTTGAAATGACGAGCATTTGCCAATTTCAATATAAAACATATATGAACAATATTTCAATATTACCCGATTTAATAATGGAATTTTTACAAAAACAAAATGTAAAACATAAAATAGTTCCTACTATTTCAAATAAATTGATAGGGGCATTATAAGTATTATTATTATTAAATCTTTAATGTTTAGATTCTCTTCAGAGGACAGGGATTACCACAAATATAGAATTTATAATAATGATACAGGTGAGTCAACTAATGAAGAGTGTCACCCAAAGGAAATAAAACTATTTAATTTTGATATATTTAATATGGAAGGAGGTGAAATTAAAATTGTAAATTCGCCAACAAGACTAGGTACCATATCTGGTGTTTTAGCATTGGATAATTTACAAACTTACGGAAAGTATAAAGGCAGATTTCTTTATAAATGTGTCCCAGATGATTGTAGGTTACCAGTATTCTTGGTTCCATTTAAAATAAAGATTGGGTTTAATAAAAAGGTAGAGAATAGATATGTTGTAATACGATTTCGACATTGGGCTGATAAACACCCGTTTGGAATTATTGAGCATAATATAGGACATGTCTCAGACCTTTCATCGTTCTATGAGTATCAATTATATTGTCGAAGTTTGAATACATCCATACAAAAATTTAATTATGAAACTAGAAAAAAAATTCGCGAATATACTAGTCACGAACTTATCCAACAGATTAAGAAGTGTTATGATGTAGAAAGTAGAGAAGGACGTCAAATTGTTAGTATTGACCCTACAAACAGTAAAGATTTTGATGATGCTATTGGATTTGTGGATGGTTCTGAAACCTGTATTTTAACTATTTATATTGCAAATGTCCCGTTATGGCTTGATTTTCTTGAGTTATGGGGTTCGTTTAGTGAAAGAATCGCAACAATATATTTACCCGATAGAAAACTTCCAATGCTCCCAACTGTTTTATCTGAAGACCTTTGTAGTTTGAGAGAGGGAGAAACAAGATTTGCTATTGCTTTAGATATATGTGTCAATAAAGTAACAGGTGAGATTGTTGATACAGTCATAAAAAATACAGCAATCATTGTTACCAATAATCTACGATATGACACAAAGAAACAAGAAAAATGCGGGTTATATAAACAGATCAAGGCTTTAACAGAGTTGATTAATAGACGGGGGAAATATATTGAATGTATACGATCAAGTCACGATGTTGTGGCCTGTTTGATGATATTAATGAATAATATATGTGCAAACCAATTGTATGCATCTAATGAAGGGATTTTTAGAACTATGACATTAAAAAATGACGAAGATGTTCTAAAAACAGATATTCCAGATGATCCAGATATTAAGCAATTTCTTAATATATGGGGGAGTAGTGGTGGGAATTATTGTAAATGGGATAACGCAAGTTCGCATGATATGTTGAAGTTGGATAGGTATATACATATCACCTCACCTATAAGACGTTTGGTGGATTTGTTAAATATAATAAAGATACAATCGTTGCAAAACGTGACAAACTTTAGCGAAAAGGCAACCTTATTTTATAATAAATGGACAACATGTGAAAATATTAAAATGATAAACGAAACAATGCGTTCAATACGTAATGTCCAAAACAATTGTTCTTTATTACATATGTGTACAGTAGATCCCACAATGTTCCTTTCTTCTCATGAAGGGTTCATTTTCGATAAAATAGTACGGGTAGATAAAATGTATCAATATCAAATATACTTTAAACATATTAAAATTGTTAAAAAACTAATAACATCAGTTGATATCCCTGTAAATATTAATAAAAATTTCAGAATTCATCATTTCGTGGACGAAGCACGTCTCTATAAAAAACTTAGAATATCTGTGATAAATGATTAAACTAATATGTATTCAATGTTTGAATCTGTATTGGTGTCACCATCGTGTTCATTGCTATTAAAATTAATTATCTTATTTTTAATTTTGGGTATTTCGGGCTGAGGTAATTGTTGAAGTTGTAACTTTTTATTTTCGTGAATATGTGGTATGTGTAATCTTTTAAGGTATTCGGTATCTGTAGATAATATATTTTTATTTTTTGATAATTTTGTGTTGTCAATTATGACAACCTGTTGTAAATCTATTGTAGAACAACCAGTTTGAACAATATCATATGCCAGAGTTGCTCTTGGGCGTTCCTCTGTTTCTACTGTTATCGCGATTTTTGTTAATTTATCTATATCTGTTTCTAACACAAAGTTGGTAACATTGGAAATTGTAATTTTCTCTCCGAAAACACCTTCTCCACAAGATATAAAAATACCCATTGTGCCTTTCATCTTGTGTGCCATTGAATCTCCTCCTAGGCGAAAATATAATCCAGTTTCATCATCTTGGTTTTTTTTGACAATATCTTCAAATTTTATTATTCCTTCGACCCAATCGAAAACTTCGGATGATATTTTATTACTATTTTTGCATCTGTCTATACTAAAAAGTGCATCAGAAAGGGCGTTTGATTTATATGTATGATTTGGGTTTAATATATTGGTAATATCAAGGATTGCACCAAAAATGCCAACTTGTGATTTTGTCCCATATGCCTCTATGGATACATCGATTTCCGAATCATTGCTCAATGCAACAATTTCTTTCGCGGCGGTTTTAATATCCGTAATTTTTATATTGTATAAAAATATATTAGTGTTTCCTTCTGCGGTTTCTGCTCTTTCTGAAGGCAATTCATTAACTGCTACACCGTTTACATTTAAAACTAACCCATATGCATTGGCATCAGATCCAAGTTTAATATTGTCCGAAATAAATAGTGGGTCTTCACTACCTTCATTAAATAAGATAGCAAGTTCTGTCTTTGTTATAGCATCTTGTAAAGTATCAAGGATTTGTTTGGGAGTTTTATCCAAAAAAGTTTTAGTGCAACCATTTTTAACTATCTTTTGTAATTCCATAGCGGCGAATATGCTTTGTGAAAATGTAGAAATTACTGGTGGTGTTGAAATGGGTCCTATAGTAACATCTGTTATTATACTGTCTTCGCATCCGTTTAAGGCTATTCCAGCCACTTCAAAATCTTTAATATCGACATTACATATTATAACCCCCCTATTTTTATTTCCATGAATTCCGTGGTGTGAACTAGGACCTAATGTGCCATTTATTATCATACAACGACTAGCACTTTTTATTGCTTTATCTGTAAATTTATGGGGCCCTTGTTTGTGTATAAATGGGGCCTCGGCAAGTTCTATTACAGAGAAAAAACGTTGTTGTAAATGATGTTTTTTGGATTGTTTAATTGTTTTATAATTTAAATCAAGAATAACGTCTTCGCATTCAATTGTAATAGCAGCAAAGAAACCCAAACTATACGGACCAACACCTTCTTTACCCATTCCATTCGGGTATTTTATATTATCTGGTGTTGGAAATAATTCTACTGGGTCAAATGTTATATCTGACATTATTAAATAATATCCAGGTTCTTCAATTCTATAAGTCCCGTTTTTAAAATCAGATTGTGTTATTTGTATTATATTTTTTGAAGTATAAATTCCATTAGGCTTACAATATTTTAAATAAAGTTGTTCACAACTATAAACAGATTGTATTAGTCTATCTTTGTTAATATGTTGTTGTTGTTTTATGTTTGATAGTTTTGATCGTAGGCTTGTCGTTTGTTTGAATTTTTTAATAAGGGTAGCCAATGCATCCATATTCACAGTATTAAAGGTGGATATATCTTCCTCCTGAATTATTTCATCCTCCTGAATTATTTCATTGGTTGTGGCACATTTTTTTGGATAACACTTCCCCTTACCACTTGCTCTCGAATAGTGTCGAACTCTATTTTTTTTACCGTTCATTATATTATATTATACCATATTATTATAAATATAATGATTGGTTTGTAACGCAATATTTTAATGTTAATTCGGGTATTTTTCTCAATTGATATAATAATTCTACATCTTCCTTG
>TARA_R110002073_G_scaffold11898_4_pt1 | contig 23024 bp, 12 predicted proteins | sample TARA_R110002073 | Tara Oceans TARA_R110002073 (sample SAMEA4397174) | marine metagenome | biome: Polar Biome; feature: [DCM] deep chlorophyll maximum layer (ENVO:01000326); material: water (ENVO:00002006), including particulate matter (ENVO:01000060) such as... | depth 40 m | reverse complement strand
TTCCGCTCCGTCGGTTAAATACCGCCTGCAACTCAATGACGGCAGCACGTTGGAAGTTGACAACCCGAGCTATTGGCCCGACCCGACCAACATCCAATCGTCGACCGAACCGTACATCAAGGCTTCGATCCTGATTCCCGAAGAGTACGTCGGCCCCGTGATGGAACTGTGTCGTGAACATCGTTCCGAAAGTCAAACGATGAACTACTTGTCCGCGGGCCGTTTAGAAGTGGTTAGCGAAATGCCGCTGGGCGAAGTGTTGTTCGATTTCTACGGCAAACTAAAGATGATCACGCGAGGGTACGGATCGTTCGATTATGAACCGATCGAATACCGGCCCACCGATGTGGTGAAGGTCGACATCTTGGTCAACAAGGAACCGATCGATGCACTTTCGTATCTCGTGCACCGCGACAAGGCACGAACGCGAGCCCTGCATTACTGCGAACAATTAGCCGAAGCGATCCCACGGCATCAATTCAAAATTCCGATCCAAGGTGCGATCGGCGGAACGATCATCGCGCGCGCCACCATCCAACCGTACCGCAAAGACGTAACCGCAAAACTGTACGGGGGTGACGTTTCACGAAAGAAGAAACTGCTCGAGAAGCAGAAGAAAGGCAAAGCCAAGATGAAACAATTCGGCAGCGTCAACATTCCTCAAAAGGCTTTCGTCTCGGTTCTCCGCGCCGACAAAGATTAACGAAACCTGCAAATCGGAAGCACTCTCTTGATGGCGAAGCCCCTGGGGCTCTGGCATAATACTTGGCATCCAAAGCCGTTCGTAGCGTCAGCATGCCTAGTAGGGAGTCGCCGAGAATGTCCGTTCGCCAGCTTATTTTTTCAGACGGAACGTCGCATAAGTTCTGGAATATCGAATTGGAGGGTCAGTCACACACGGTGACATTCGGTCGCGTCGGAACCAGTGGCCAGTCTCAAACCAAAGAATTTGACGATGCCGCAGCGGCCAAAAAGTCGTTCGATAAACTGGTTCAACAGAAAGTCAAAAAGGGGTACGCGGACTCCGATGTGACCGCATCCTCGGCGGCGGCAAACAAACCGGCGAACAAATCAACAGGTAAGTCGGCGGCAACGAAAACGACGAAAACCACTTCGAAAACCGCAACTGGCAAAACGACATCCAAAGCCAAGACCGCTTCCAAATCGGAATCCGCTGCAGCAGCCGCCAACGTGGTCACCGAGGTCACTCACGCGATCGAACTCGATCCGACGGATTGGTTTCTGGCCAGTTTTCGCAAACGTGAACCACTCGAGCGTGGCACCCCAAAGCCATCCGACATTGATGCTGCGGTCAAGCGATTTACAAGCTTAAAAACCAGCCAGTACGGATGGACGATCCCGTATGAAAAACTGAATCTGCCGCCAATCCTGGCGCCCGAGGAGGCTCATTTCTGGCTGTGTTTGATGACGGGTAACCCGAGTCGATTGGAAAACAAAACAGCCCAAGAGAAATATGTCGCGAAAATCCTGAAAGCAAACAAGTTCACCGGAAAGGTCTCGGTCGATGAAGCGATCAGTCAGGTCAGTCAAGTCGAGCGAGGCATCCCCGAGCCATTCATGCAGGCACTGTTTAGTTTGTTCAGCGCCGAGGATTGTTTACAGATTCTGTTGAAGGCTATCCACGGACACAAGAAGAAACAGAGCTACGATAAATCGGAATTGATGCGTTCGCTGTGCAACAGTTTTCGCAGTCACGTGCTTCCCTATTTGAAGCAAGCGGAGATCAACAAACTCAAAGCCAATTTACGGAAGAGCTTTGCCCCCGACTACGAACCGGCGGATTCGTACTCGTCTTATCCCGCCGAACATTACCTGGCCGCGATGCTGGGGATGCACGATGAAATTCATCAAGCCATCTCGAGCTGGGAGGACGACCGCTACAGCAAGGGTGACGAGTGGACCGATCATTACCACCGTCCTCAAGCGTTGCTGTTCGGGCTCGGAAGTGCGGAACTAGTCGAATCCGAATGGCGTCGGCTACGTCTGCGAATCAACACACCGGAAATCGCACGAGGCTTCCTGGCGTGTACCGAGTTTTCGGCACTCGATGTTCTCGCCGATCAGATCTGCAATCAATCGAACAAAGACGATTGCACCGCATTGTTAAAGGTCCTCGGACTGGTCCGTGCGCCCGAGGCTGCCGAACCGATGTTGCAGTGTCGGCTAAACGCCAAAACACCTGCCTTGGCTCGTGATTGGATGGCTCAGCAAGTCGGCAATGCGGTGTCCGGGCTGATCGATACAGCGGCATCCAAAGGCAAACTCGCTGACGCCGCGATCGAGTATTTGCGATCGGTCAAACGCAGCGGGTTGCAAAACGTGATTGCGGATGCCGTGAAAATGGCTGGCAAAAAATCCGACGGGGCGGCCCGTGTCCAACGCGACGTGCTGGATTTTGAAGAGAAAACGTTTGCACCACTCGATGAAAAATCGACACCCAAATGGCTGAGCGATGCTTTGGCGACGGTCGAAATCGCTCGCCCCCCAAAATTGCCACCGTGGGCCAACGCCGCCCACCTACCGCCGCTGACCGTGGGCGATCAACGGCTCAGTGACGAGCAACTGCTCACCGTCCTGCACACGCTTGCGGTCACGCCGGTCACCGAACGACATCCGTTGTTAACCGCGATCAAACAGAACGTGGACAAGAGCGTTCGCGATACCTTTGCATGGCGATTGTTTGAACTTTGGCAAGAAGATGGTTCAGTTTCAAAAAACAAATGGGCGATGGGAGCCATCGGTCACATCGGCGACGACGGTTGCGTGCTGAAGTTAACGCCGATGATCCGCGTCTGGCCTGGCGAAAGTCAGCACGCCCGAGCCGTATTCGGGCTGGAGTGTTTACGGGGCGTCGGCACCAACACGGCGCTGATGCAGTTGTCCGGCGTTGCTCAGAAATTGAAGTTCAAAGGATTGAAAACAAAAGCGGCCGCGTTTGTCGAGGACATCGCGAAAGAGAAGGGAATGACTCGCGCCGAACTCGAAGACCGCGTGATCCCGGATTGCGGACTGGACGAAATGGGGCGACGCGAGTTTTCATTCGGTCCTCGGTCGTTTTCATTCGCGTTGGGCGGTGATTTGAAGCCGATGGTTCGCGACGAGGCGGGCAAACTACGCCCCAACATGCCCAAGCCGGGGGCGAAGGACGATGAGAAAGTTGCCAACGAATCGCTGAGTGAATGGAAGCTAATCAAAAAGCAAATCAAAGAGGTGGCGACGCTACAGGCTGGGCGACTCGAACAAGCGATGGTCACCGGTCGTCGTTGGTCGGTCGACGATTTCGAGTCGTTGTTGGTCAAACATCCTTTGATGACGCACTTGGTGCAAAAATTGATTTGGGGCTCGTTTGACGCCAAGGGAAAACGCACGGGACTGTTCCGCGTCACCGAAGAGCGTGACTATGCCGATGCCAAGGACGCTGCGGTCTCGCTCGACAAAGCAGCTCAGATTGGTCTGATGCATCCATTGGATCTGTCCGAATCGGAACGCAGCACGTGGGGCGAGGTGCTGAGCGATTACGAAATCATCACTCCCTTTCCGCAGCTCGGACGCGAGGTTTATAGTCTGGAAAAAGGCGAAGAAAAAACGAAACAATTGGATCGGTTCGCGGGACTCTCTTTGGCCGCCCCGACGATGGTGTTCACGCTGGAGAAACTTGGCTACATCCGAGGCGAGGCAATGGATGGGGGATGTTTTGACGAGCATTCCAAACAGTTCCCCTCGGCGGATGTCACCGCGGTCGTCCATTACGATGGCGTGGTGGGAATGGGGTACATTGATCCCGATGAGATGCTAAAAACCGAGTCGATTCACTTCTGCAAGGGCATGCGTGCTCCGTCGGGATACGGCTGGGGCAGCGAAAAACCGATGAAGCTAAGCGAGGTTTCACCGATTGTGCTCAGCGAAGTCATGGCGGATCTTCACCTGCTGAAATCGAAAGCAAAATAGCGATGGCTAAGAAAAAAACGGTCTCACGAAAGGCGTCAAGCGAATCGAACAATGCGTCGCAGTCGCAGCAGCGTCCTCCGGCGGAGGTGCTGTTTGCCGACGAACTCGCAGAGTTGGCGAACGCCACCGCCGACGATCCGAAACCACCAGGTTGGCGAATGTCGCCGCGGGCGGTGTTGTCGTTTGTCCTGGGCGACGCACAACAAGGCAAGCCGCCCAAATTTGTCGGCCGGCGAGCGTTCCTGGAACGATGTATCGTATCGTTGGCCACCAACCGCGGTCTGATGTTGATTGGGGAACCTGGCACCGCGAAAAGCTACTTGAGCGAATTGTTGACGGCCGCGATCAGCGGCGATTCGACGCTGACGATCCAAGGCAGTGCCGGCACCACCGAAGACAACATTCGCTATTCGTGGAATTACGCGTTGCTGGTCGCCGAAGGGCCGTGTGAGAACTCGCTTGTTCCCGCACCGCTGTACCTAGGGATGACTCACGGCAAATTGGTTCGTTTTGAAGAGATCACGCGTTGTGCATTGGAAATTCAAGACGTCCTGCTGTCGGTGCTCAGCGATCGCGTGATGGCGATCCCCGAGTTGCCCGAACAAAACCGCAGCCTCTATGCTCAGGCCGGTTTCAATGTGATTGCCACCGCAAACACGCGGGACCGCGGAGTCAACGAGATGAGTGCGGCTTTGAAGCGGCGATTCAATTTTGAAACGGTGCATCCGATTGCGGACATTGCCGAAGAATTGCAATTGGTCCAGCGAGAAACCAACCGCAACCTCGACCGATCACAAGTTCCGGTCACGATCGATCAAGACTTAACCGAGTTGTTGGTCACGACGTTTCGCGAACTACGCCAAGGCAAAACGATCGACGGTCAAGGCATCGATCCACCGACCACCGTACTCAGTACTGCCGAAGCGGTTGGCACCGCCTATGCTGCGGGCGTGCATGCGTACTATTACGGCGACGGCCAAATCGAACCGACTCATTTGGTTCGCCATTTGGTGGGCAGCGTACTGAAGGACAATCCCGACGACCTCAAAAAAGTCCGGCACTATTTTGACCACGTGATCAAAAAACGGAAACAAGGTCGCTGGAAAGAGTTCTATGATGCTCGAGATGAACTGACTTGAGTTTTGAACACTTACTAACGTAGCGGAACTCGTGCGTGAGTTTCGACCGGTTTGAGGATTCACGAAAGTCTTGACGACTTCCGCTACGAGTTATGCCACCATTTAATGTTTCGACGGTCCTTAGCGAAGATGAGTCCTCGAAAAATCGCAACCGGATTTTTAAAAAGAAGATAACGTCGGATGCCAAAATGTGATCCAGCACCGGATGATCAACCGCTGATCGATCGGCTGTGTGACACCACAGCGGACGTGGTCTATTTCCCCGTGCGGCACCACAGTCCGGCGTGCGCGATGTTGATCGCTCAGCTGATCGAGTCGCTCAAACCGACCGCGGTGTTGATCGAAGGCCCCAGCGACTACAACGAGTATCTCGGCGAACTCTTGCTTGAGCACCAATTACCGATCGCAATCTACAGCTACTTTCGAGCGGGCGTGGCAGTCGCGGATAGTCAAGCCGAAACCGAACTGATTCATCAGGGCGTCTATTATCCGTTTTGCGAATATTCGCCGGAATGGGTCGCAATTCAACACGGGCATCGTATCGATGCCGAGGTTCGTTTCATCGATCTGCCGTGGTCCGAAAGTGCGGGGGACGAACGTGCCTCACACCGTTACGCCGACGCGGAACTTCGTCGTGGACGTTATGTCAACGCGTTGTGCGAGCGGCTGCAAGTCGAAGATTTTGACGATCTGTGGGACCGGCTGATCGAATCGCATCGGACGCTTGAACTCGCCGATTTTCTGCGTCGCACTCATTCGTTGTGCTGGAACATCCGCACTTGGGAACCCAGCGTCAGTGTGAGCGACCGCCGACGCGAAGCGTTCATGGCGGAGCAAATTGCTAAAACGTCAACGCAAACGAGTGGCAAAACACTGGTCGTGACCGGCGGATTTCACAGCAGTGCATTGCTGGCTCGAAACGAAGGCTACGCGTGCGCGGGGATCGACGATCCACAGCCCAGCGAAGCGTCACAGGCGGTGATTGCGGCGATCATCGATCGTGGAGTCGCACTGACGACGTATTCGTACGAACGACTCGACAATCTGACCGGCTACAATGCAGGCATGCCGAGTCCAGGGTTTTACCACCATGCTTGGTCGCAACGAAATCAAGACACAACCTTTGACCACCAACCGTTGTTGACCGACTTGGTCACTGCGCTTCGCCAACGCAAACAGACACTCAGCACGGCGGACCTAATCGCAGTCGAAACGTCGGCTCGGGCACTTGCAGCACTTCGGGGGCGGCAACATGTATGGCGACGAGACCTGATCGACGCGGTAACATCATCGTTGATCAAAGATGAATTGGAATACGATTGCGAATCGCCGTTCATCGATGCCGTGCATGCGGTGTTGCGTGGTGACCAGCGTGGGCGGTTGGCAAGCGGGATTCGCATTCCTCCGCTGGTTCGCGAAATCCAACACCAACTCGAATCGCACGAACTCGAACCGACGCGGCGAAGTGAATCGATCGAACTGGATCTTTTGGATGCTGCCGATGTACGAAAAAGTCGGCTGCTGCACCAATTGAGTGTGCTGGAGATCAAAGGATTTCGGCGCGACGGTGGAACCGACTTTCTCGCCCGTGACGAACTAGAGAGGCTCTGGGAAACGTGGAACCGCAGATGGACTCCCGAATTTGAATCGTCCTGTATCGAAGCATCTCGCTACGGCATCACGATCGCCGAGGCGGTTGCGGCGTGTTTAACCGAACAATCCAACCGCCAGCAGCGTGACGCCGCGAAGGCAGCGGAATTGTTAGTCAAGGCATCTCAGTGTGGCGTCGAGTCGCTATCGAAACCGCTGCTCGGATCCCTTGAGCGTCTGATTGCATCGGAACCTCGCTTTGTCGGAGTCGCTCAATCACTCGGACATTTGTTATACGTGTTTTGTTTCGACGAAGCCTTTGGGACGACGCGACTGCCTCAGCTGCAAAATCTGGTGCGTCAATCGTTTTCACGATCGCTGTGGTTACTCGAGTCGATCGGAAAGCAAACGCCGGCGGATGGCTCGATTTTGCGAGGCATGCAAGCGATGCTGGAAGCGTATCGACGTGTCGGCGATGTGCTGGAGCTGGCCGAAAACGAATTTGCGAGCGTATTAACGCGAATCCAAGCGGACGCTCACAAACCGCCCACGGTCCGAGGGGCGGCCGCAGGAATCCTGTGGACGATCGGCCAAGCCAGTCCCGAGCGAGTGCTGAAGGATCTGATGTTTTTCGCCAATCCTGACCATCTTGGCGATTTCCTAAACGGCTTGTTCACGCTCGCCCGCGAAGTCGCGCAGCGGCATCCGCCGCTGGTTCGTTCGATCGACCAAGTGTTGTTGCGGTTTGGCGGCGATGAATTTCAAACCGCGTTGCCATCGCTGCGATTGGCGTTCACCTCCTTCACGCCGCGAGAAAAGCATCACATGCTGTCCACGCTGTTCGATTCCCTTGGACTGAAACCCTCCAAGCCACTGAACCTCTTGCCGGCCGACGAGGCGACGGCGGCGGAATCGCTGGCCATCGAGGACCGTCTTTTCGAGGCGATTGCCAAATACGGACTGGAGCAAATCGATGGCCGACTCTGATTCACACGACGATCATTCGCCCGCGACCTCCGAAGCGACACCGCCGAACGAGGATGCGGCGCCCGAAACATTGGCCCAACGTCAGTCGCGTTGGCGATTAGTGATGGGATCGGGCAGTGAACAATTGTGCGGGGCGTTGTCGCATCAGGAACAACTGCAAGAAGAATGCTTAGGATTTCTGTATGATCGCGAAGGACGCGGGAAAAACGTGCGGGGCAAGGACGGTAATCGCTCCGGCAGCCTCGACGCCAGCTCGTTGACCGTGCCGGAGTGGATCAACCAAATCCACGAACTATTCCCCAAGTCGACTATCGAGCGTTTGGAAAAGGATGCACTCGAGCGGTATCAACTCGACGAAATGGTAACCAACCCCGATGTGCTAGCGCGGGCTCAACCCAACCAAACTCTGCTGAAAGCGGTGCTGCGAACCAAGCACCTAATGAACCAAGACGTGTTAAAGGCGGCACAACAACTCGTTCGCAAGGCGGTCGAGCAATTAATGGAAGAAATGGCCGAACAGGTTCGCAGTGCGTTTCAAGGATCGGTGGATCGACGCCATCGTTCGTTTTTGAGAATTGCTAAAAACTTTGATGTTCAAACGACGTTACGACGCAACTTGAAACACTACGATCCCGTCGAGCGACGCGTGCTGGTGGAAACACCGTACTTCTACTCACGCGTACGGCGGCAAGTCGATCGTTGGCAAATCATTATCCTGGTAGATGAATCGGGCAGCATGCTTGATAGCGTGATCCACTCGGCCGTCACGGCGGCGGTGTTTTACAGCATGCAAATGATGAAGGTCCACCTCTGCATTTTTGATACGTCGGTCGTCGATTTGACGGGCCAAATTGTCGATCCCGTTGAAACATTGATGAAAGTGCAACTCGGTGGTGGAACCGACATCGGGCAAGCGGTCGCGTATGCATCGACGTTGGTGGAAAACCCGCAACGCACGATCGTGGCGTTGATCACCGATTTTTACGAAGGCGGACCCACCGCGCGGCTCTATTCCGCCGCTCGCCAATTAGTCGAAAGTGGCGTGACGTGTTTAGGTTTGGCCGCCTTGGATGGGCAAGCCGATCCGACGTACGATGAACAAGTCGCGGCTCAAATGGTCAAAATCGGCTGGCACGTCGCGGCGATGACTCCCGGTGAATTGGCCAATTGGGTTGCCGAAAAGGTGCGGGCGTAAACCATGACTCGAGTCGATCTGCTCTCGTTATCCAGTGACGATTTGGCCTCACTGACCAACCGTGGCACCGTGAAGCGAGCCCAACGCGAATTGGACGAAGGTCAGTGGAGTTACGAAATCAACGAATCCGAGGACGATTCCGCCGTTCACGATTTAATCGTGACGTGGTCCGACGGGACCGTGTGCCAATTCGTATCGGGGCAAACCATTCACGAAGCCAACTGTTCGAGCGGCTCGATCGGGATCAGCCGCCATGTGATTCGATCCGTCCTTGCATATCAACGTCATGTCGCGAACGCTGCCCCGGCCGACAAAGGCGAGACCGACGAAGTTGACACCGATGTAACCACGGTCAACGAAGATCAAAACACCACCGCATCATCGTCCGCTTGGGATCCGGGTCAAATCAGTGACGACGATCTAGTCCAACATTTTCGCAAGGCGACGATCACGCGGGCGAGGAAAGTGTTTGACGATGGCGTCTTGGTCGAGCTGACGCGTGGCGAGAAACCGACCGCTCGATTTTTGCACGAATCGTGCACCGTCCGTTTTCCTGTGCCGGGCGATGCACGCTATGCACGAGCGGATTGTGCCGCGGCGATGCTGCCTCAGTGGACCGCGATGGCGGTGTGGGCGTTCCGCGAACTGGATCCCAAACGAAACGCCGGGCTGATCACATTAGGCCAAAACGAGTTGCCCGTTCCAAGCGATGAACTCGACCGACTCGACGAACTGATCATCGATCTTTGCAGCGATGGGATGTCCGGCTGTAGTGCCACGTGGCCTCAGCGTTTATCGCGGCTGGAAAAACTGTTACGTGGGTGCGGCTTGGTATGGCCCGCCGAACTGGTGCTGCAATTGATCCACCAACATGAATGCTACGCTCAGAAGGATGCGAGATTCAGTCCCCTCGAAACGGTGCGGTTGGTAGGCGAGTTGATCGCACGGTCGCGGTCGATTCGCTCACAAAATGGATCGGTGCCTCAGCCGCTGGTGCGCGGCAACAAATCGGATCGCCGCACCGACATCAAGGCCGGGCGGTTTGTCGGGCTCGGGCTTGGCGTTCGCCCCGGACGATCACAAACCAAGATGCTCGCCTATTTCCAAGACGTCGATACCGGCACCGTGGTCGCGGTGCAGCGGGTGTTCGCCGACCCGGATCCGGAATCACAGCAAACGGCGAAATCCTTTGAGGAATTGGCGGCCCATTCACTCAGCCGCGGCGTGTCGTTGGGCGCGGCGGCAATGTCGCAAATGATGCTTGGTTCGGGAAAACGGACCGCGACCGACGAATTGATTCTGCCGCGTGGCAGCGGGAAATTGACGATCAATCCGCAAACGTTCCAATGGGAACAACTGCAACCTCCGCTGGCGATCGACCATTTTCAACAAGCGCGGGAACGATTCGAACGATTGCCACCGGATTGGTTGAGACCGCTGCGGCACACTGAAAACCTGCACGTATTGAAAGTCACGCGGATCAGCGATTCGGATTTTGACGTTGTCCATCAACAGTTGACCGCGACGATGCACGATACAAATTCCGAGACCGCCCGGATCATCTTTCCTTACCATCATCGCGGTGATGCGGGGTTCACGGAATTGAGCAACATGCTGGCCACCCATGGCAACGACGCACGTTTTGTCTGTGGTCATGTCCGTTGGGTACACCAGCAACTTGAAATCGAACCGATCTCGATCGTATTTGAATCGGCCGACCAATCGCGTCAAGCTGTGTCGACTTGGCTAGGCGGCGTCGGGGAAGTCCAGGCTGAAACGAGTTCAGAGGACAGCGAGTTGAATTCGCCGCAGTCGACGATCAAAGAATTTCTGACGACACTTAACGTCCACCTCAGCGAAATTCTGTTGACGGGACTTAACCAAGCGGCCGCGCAGGATTGGCAAGCGTTATCCGAAGCGGCTCAGCGACTCGGGTTCGTTCGACTGAACCAGCCGATTGAACGGTTGCGCGACGAGCTTTGCAAGCGGATGAACCAAGTTCGCTGGAACCCTGCGATAGCAGCACGAACGACTGTTCAGTTATGCATGTTCAGCCGACTGCTGGAGTAGCCCCCATTCGGCGTCTTGGCACCACAGGTCACCTCGCCTGAGCTTCAGCTCGGGAGAGGTCGAACGGGCCCCCATAGGCCTCGTTCGGGTGAGGGCCGACCGCGTAACTTGACTTGCAGTTCGCCTCAACTTGCGCGGTCGGCCCTCACCCGAGCAATCGCTGAAGGCTCTGCTCGACCTCTACCCAACTTCGTTTGGGAGAGGTGACAGAAGAATTGCGCAACCTCTAGCACGAGGCACCTGGCGTTTTGCGAGGCAACGAAACCGGGCGGCTTGCGCCGCACCGCTAACAAAATCGATGGGATCGGTGCCTAGCTTTCGAACGAAGACAATCGGGAACGGACGAGTTGTCTTGGGGGGATACCGTAGACGCGTTTAAAAGCTCGCGAGAACTGGAATGCATCCGAGAAACCGAGCCGCTCGGCGACTTCTTTGATCAGCAAGCGATCTTCGAGCAACATCTCGGCAGCCCGATTCATTTTCTTGCGAAGTAGAAAACGATACGCTCCGGCGCCACCAAAGCGGCGAAATAATCGTGACAAATGAATCGGCGTGATGTCACACTGCGCCGCGACCTGTTCGACGGTATGCAGTTCGAGGTAATGCGTTTCGATGTATTCGCGAACGCGTTCGTACGTGGCATAGGCTCGCGGCATCGCCGGACTTTCGGCCAGACAACATTGGCGGACTTTGACCAACATCAAACGCAGCAGATGTTCACAGACCTCGCCGGCCACGTCGCTATCGCCACGAGCCTCGTGATCCAACATCTCAAACAGCTCGACTAATTCGTGCATCCGGGTCACGCGGAGCGGTTTGCCATCGAGAAGGCCAGCTGTCCTTAGAGCAGCCTCTGCTTCATAACCGACAAAATCGACATAAAACTTCCGCATCTGTGATGGCGGCACGTTCGCAATCCGGTGCGGCGTCTGGGGCCCATAGGCGAACATGATGCCCGGTGACAAGGCAAAATTGCGGTCACGAAGCGTTAATTCGCCTCGTCCTTCGGTCACCATTTCGATGCCAAAATAGGGGAAACGATCACGCTGGACGACATATTCAGTCCGCGTTCGCTCGACGCCCCCACAGACCACCGCAATCGCGGCGGAATCCGAGGGGTTCAAGTTCAGGTAATAACGCCGAGCCTTAGAAACTTGGACCGAGACAAAATCGGGCTCTTTCGTCGATCGCTTGTCCGTCGTCACCGGCGTCTCGTTGTTTGCGGGGGGTGAATCGCGTAACTTATCCCCTGCCCAGGTTAAGAATTGACATGCAAAAGTCAACCTCGGCTATGGGCTGCCGGCGAACGCTTGGCAAAATAACACTGTTTAATCCCACCATTAAAGAGAGATAGATGCTCGTTATTGAAAAATTCACCTTTGGCGTTGGCGACCGTTTTGCGCATCAAGCGGCTGCTCAATTACGTGCTTTCGAGCAACTTGCCAAAGACGGCGTGGACGTCGCGCCGGTATGGAACAAGTCCAATCGCGAGCACACGTTTGTCGGATCGAAGCCGCAAAGCGTTTACGACGCTGCAAAAAATGCGATTGAAACCCGAGGTTGGAAAAAGCCTTGGCACGTCGATGCCGACCATATTCAACTTGCAACCGTCGATCCATTCATCCCCTGTAGCGATTTCTTTACCATTGACGTTGCTGATTCAATTGGCAAAGCGGCATCCAAAGAGGACATCACCGCGTTTGTCGATCGTCACCCCGAGCTTGTCGGCACCTTGACCCTCGATGGCTTGTCTTCGCCGCTAGAAGTCAGCAAAGAAGACGTCCAACGGGTCGCCGAGCAGTATTTGTTGGCGGTGAAAGAAGCGGGCGAAATTTATCGGCACATCGCCAAGGCGAAAGGCGCCGACAACGTGATCGCCGAGATCTCGATGGACGAAACCGATTCGCCGCAAACGCCACCTGAGTTGTTGGTCATCCTGGCTGCGATTGCGGACGAAAAAGTCCCTGTACAAACGATCGCACCAAAATTCACCGGCCGCTTCAACAAAGGCGTCGACTACGTCGGCGATTTGCAGCAGTTCGAGCGTGAATTCAACGACGACGTTGCTGTGATCGCTCACGCGGTAAAAGCCTACGGTTTGCCCGAGACGTTGAAGCTAAGCGTTCATAGCGGCAGCGATAAGTTCAGTCTGTATCCGATCATCCGCGAGTGCTTGCAACGCACTGGTGCCGGTTTGCACATCAAGACCGCAGGCACGACGTGGCTCGAAGAGATCATCGGATTGGCCGAAGCCGGTGGCGATGGGCTGGCGTTAGCAAAAGAGATCTACGCGTATGCACTCGAGCATGTCGAAGAGTTCTGTGCTCCTTACGCCAGCGTAATCGACATCGACAACAGCAAACTGCCCGACGCGAAAACCGTCAACGGTTGGTCGGGGCCTCGTTTGGCCAGTGCGATCCGTCACATCCAAGACAACGAGCACTTTAACGCCCACATGCGTCAACTGCTTCACGTCTCGTTCAAGGTCGCGGCAAAACATGGTGATCGTTACACCGATCTGCTGAAGAAGAACGAAGAGATTGTCGGCAACGAAGTGACCAAGAACATTTACGAACGTCACTTGCGTCCGCTGTTCGTCGGTTAAAACGCGAGTCAAGACAAGGCTCGCAATCAAAGTACGCGTAATGAAGTTTGCTCACAGATTTCCGTTACGCGAAGTACCGGGTGAGCCGTTGGCCGTAAGGCCCCGGGTAGCAGCGTGATACCCGGCCGCTTACGCGTCGCGGCTCACTAAGCGCAATACACTGCTGCACCCCAAGCTCTTTTCTACGGCACGAACTGGATCCGTGCCATTTTGCAGGACCGTTCCTGACGCGGTCCCCCGCCAATGATTGGCATCTCCCGATCAAAATCATCCCTGACGCTTTTACAGAGAGCCAATATGTTTTCGAAAAGTACGTATGTCGCCGCGATCGCGGTGTTGATGACGAGCCTGTCGTACGCTGAATCACCGCACCCTGCAACCTTGCCGCACCCTCAAGTCGAACCTTCGATCGCCAAAATCAATTCGGTGATCGACAAGGGACCGTTCAAAGCCGAGTGGTCCTCGTTGGAAGATTACGAGATTCCGCAGTGGTACAAAGACGCCAAATTCGGCATCTTCATCCACTGGGGTGCCTACAGCGTGCCTGCGTTCGGCAGCGAGTGGTACCCGCGGCAAATGTACATCAAGCAAGAGCGACGTGGCGACAACTTCTACAAGCATCACATCGAAACGTACGGGCCTCAGAAGACGTTTGGCTACAAAGACTTCATTCCCGATTTCAAAGCCGAAAAGTTTGATGCCGCCCAGTGGGCCAAACTGTTCAAAGACACGGGTGCTCGTTACGTCATCCCTGTGGCGGAACATCACGACGGTTTCCCCATGTACGACTGCTCGTTCACCGAGTGGGACGCAACCGAAATGGGGCCAAAACGGGACGTGATCGCGGAACTCTCCAAAGCCGTTCGCAGCGAAGGGATGAAGTTTGGCGTCAGCAGCCACCGTGCATTCAACTGGATGTATTACGTTCGTGACAAAGATTTTGATAACGCCGACCCTCAATACGCACGCCTGTATGGCAGGCCAATGCCGTTCTTGTTTCAAGAAAACGCTTGGGACTACAAGAATTTCTTTCCGCCCCAAGACCAACAATTCAAAGACGATTGGTTGGCTCGTTCGTGTGAACTGATCGACAAGTATCAACCCGATGTGTTCTGGTTCGACTTTGGAATCACTCCGAACCACGACACGACCTACGAAGCAAATTCGTACGCTGAGCATCTGAAAAAATTTGCAGCCTACTACTACAACGCTTCCTCCAAATCAGGCGACGACATCGGGATCATTAACTACAAGTTCAATGCGTTCCCCGAGTCCGCAGCAGTGCTGGACAAAGAGCGTTCCAAAATGGCCGAGATTCGCAAGCCGTTTTGGCAAACCGATACCGCGGTCAGTGCCAGTTCGTGGGGTTACACCGAGAATCAACGCTACAAAACGCCTGACCGTTTGGTCGACGACCTTGTCGACATCGTCAGCAAGAATGGTTGCTTGTTGCTGAACGTGGGACCTCGCGCCGATGGCACGATTCCTGATGAAGACCAAGCGATCCTGAAAGCAATCGGCAGCTGGTTGAAGATCAACGGCGAAGCGATCTACGACACCACGTACTGGAAAACGTTCGGCGAAGGCCCCACGGCGGTTTCGACCGGACACGTTTCGGAATCCAAGGACAAACCATTTACCGCACAGGACCTGCGATTCACCACACGTGAGAACGTCCTGTATGTGACCGGATTGGCATGGCCTAAGAACAATCAAATCACGGTCAAGACGCTTGCCCGCGGTAGCGAACATTACCCCGAAGAAATCGCTTCGGTCACGATGCTGGGTTCAGACCAAAAACTCGAGTGGACTCGTGACGAAAAAGGATTGACGGTCAAGCTGCCGACCGAAAAGCCGTCGCAGTTTGCCTACGTTCTGAAAGTTACTCAGTAGTCCTCCAAAGAGACGTTCTCGATGCAAGTCAATGCCACGCTGTCGCCGCTCGGGGCTACCGGTTTACAAATTCCTGCGATCGTGTTTGGCACAAGCGCGCTGGGGAATTTGTACCAAGCCCTTGATGACGAGGTGAAACGCGAAATCGTTTCCCAATGGTTCAAACAGTCGCCTGGGATTGTCGCCGCCGACTCGGCGGGCAAGTACGGCGCCGGGTTGGCGCTCGAGTCGATGGCAAAAGCGCTGTCGGAACTGAACGTGGAACCGTCGGACGTCGTTATCAGCAACAAGCTGGGATGGCGGCGGGTGCCACTGAAAACGCCCGAACCGACGTTTGAACCCGGGGCGTGGGTAGGACTCGAGCACGATGCGGTCCAAGACATCAGTTACGACGGGATTTTGCGTTGTTGGGAACAAGGCTGTGAATTACTCGGCCGCTATCGCCCGCAGATGGTATCGGTGCATGACCCCGATGAATATCTGTTGGCGGCGATCGATGACCAAGACCGCACACGCCGCTGGGACGACGTCGTGGCTGCCTATCAAGCACTGCGAGAACTACGCGATCGAGGTGAGGTGGCCGCCATCGGTGTGGGGTCCAAGGATTGGCGAATTTCACAAAAACTTGCCGAGCAGTGTGATCTTGACTGGGTCATGCTGGCGACCAGCTTGACGATTTACACGCATCCGCGGGAATTGTTGGATTTCGTCCAATCGCTGCATGAACGCAATATCGGCGTGATCAATTCGGCGGTCTTTCACGCAGGCTTTCTGACCGGAGGCGACTTTTTCGATTACCGAAAGGTTACCGGTGCCACCGCCGAAGACCAAGCGTTGATCGCGTGGCGTGAACGTTTCCGTGAAATTTGCGGGCGTTACGATGTCAGCCCCGCCGCAGCATGCGTTGCCTTTGGCATGTCGCCGCCCGGGGTTTTAGCGACGGCATTGAACAGCAGTCGGCCCGCACGGATCGAGCAAAATGTCGCTCTCGTCGCAACCAAGCCACCGCAAGAATTTTGGTTGGCGATGAAAGATGCAAATCTGATCAGCAACGGCTATCCCTTCGTAGGAAATTGACGTTATTTTAAAGGCAGACGGAATAGTGAGCCCGACGGGTATCGCTGCTCTCCGCCGCTTCTCTTCCCCCCGAACAACTCATCGCTTTTTTGGAACGAATTTATGTCCGACGGCATTGAAGTCCAGCCCTACGAATCGGCAGCCGAAGTCTCTGGCGAAGGAGAACCGCATAACACCTCGCCGCCGAAAGTCGTCCCCCGCCAATATTTGATGGCGTTCATTCTGACGACCTGCTGTTTCGCGTTGTGGGGATTTGCCAACGATATCACCAATCCATTGGTGAAAGTATTCAAGGAAGTTTTCCAGATCAGCAACACTCAGAGCTCGCTGGTTCAGTTCGCCTTTTACGGCGGCTACTTCACGATGGCTCTGCCCGCCGCCTACTTCATTCGCCGATTTTCGTACAAAGGTGCGATCATGGTCGGATTTGCGTTGTATGCCTTCGGCGCGCTGTTGAGCATCCCGGCCAGCCTGAATACGAACTTTTGGATTTTCATTGCTGGATTTTATATTCTGACGTTCGGTTTGGCGTTTTTAGAAACAAGTTGCAATCCTTACATCCTTGCGATGGGGCCGCCGGAAACGGCGACCCAGCGATTAAATTTGGCTCAAGCGTTTAACCCGATGGGTTCGCTAACCGGAATGATTGTCGCATCGACGATTATCGCGCCGAATCTGCAAGTCGGTGAGTTCCGCGACAAAATGGAAGCCAAATCGCCCGAGGTGGTGCAGTATGTCGAAGCGGACTACGCATCGGGACTGCCCGATTTCGATCAAGAATATGGAACATTGGACGCAGCCGTCAGCAAGGCCCTTGCCAACATGCAAGTCACATCGCCTGAGACATTTCAAGCGATCCAACAGCATGACCTTGGTGTCGTGCGTACTCCCTACGTCGTGATCGCATGTGTCGTGATTGGATTTCTGATCCTGTTTGCACTGACCAAAATGCCCACCTTCGCAGCGGATGAACCCGATGCCCCGGTAGGTGAATTAACGGTCCGATTATTTGGCAAAGCTCATTACCGTGAAGGGGTAATCGCGCAAGCGTTTTATGTCGGTGCCCAAATCACGTGCTGGACATTCATCATTCACTACGGCATGGAGCAAGTCGGATTGTCGCTTGCACAGGCACAGACGTGGAACATCGCCGCGATGATGATCTTTTTGATCAGCCGTTTCGTTTGCACCTTCATGTTGAAATTTGTCAGCCCAGGAAAGTTGTTATCGGCATTGGCGGTCACCGCTGCGATTTTGACCTTTGGCGCCATCATGCTGCCGGGCCAAACGGGCCTGATCTGCCTGGTTCTAATCTCGGCTTGCATGTCGCTAATGTTCCCCACGATCTACGGAATTGCCCTGAAAGGCTTGCCGGCCGAGGAAGCCAAATTGGGCTCGGCCGGATTGATCATGGCAATCGTCGGTGGGGCACTGCTGCCGCTGATGCAAGGTTGGTTTATCGACACAATCGGCGTCCGCAACTCGTTCTACCTGCCGTTGATCTGCTTTGTCGCCATTGCCATCTTTGGCGTTCGCACGTTCACGCGATTCGAAAAGGAATCCAATTTCCAAACCGTTTCCTAGGAGAGCTTCGTGAAGCTTCAAACTCTGAAACATCGATCGTTTCGATGCATCTGGCTGCGAGAGACTCTGTTGGCCGCGGTGGTGATGATCGTCATTGCCACCCCCACAATGCGAGCCGCGAAAGGATCGCAACCCAGCGAAACCTCTGCATCGCATCATTCGTTTAACGAGGGTTGGAAGTTCTACAAAGGAGAAGCGGAGGGAGCAGAATCGCCAAGGTTCGACGATTCGTCTTGGCGATCGTTGGACCTGCCGCATGACTGGGCGATCGAAGGCCCGTTCGATATCAAATACAACGCACGGGCGGGCGGATTGCCGTTTCACGGCACGGGATGGTATCGCAAAACCTTCGAGATACCTGCCGCCGCCAAGGACAAATCGGTGTTCGTCACCTTCGAAGGTGCGATGTACAACGCACATGTGTGGGTGAACGGACATTTCATTGGCAATCGGCCGTTCGGCTACATCGAATTTCAGTACGACATTACTGGCCATCTGAACCCCGACGGTCCCAATGTGATCGCCGTCAAGCTAACGCCCGAAGACCATTCATCACGCTGGTATCCCGGTGCGGGAATCTATCGCGATGTTTGGATCGATTACAAAAACCCCGTCCATGTTGCACACATGGGGACCTTTGTCACCACGCCCGAGATTGATACGAATCACGCCACGGTGGCCGTTGAAACCAAAATCAAGGCGACGGGTAACAACCATGCAATCACTTCCAAATACGAAGTCCTTGCCTCCCGCGGCCAAGTCGTGGCAAGCACCGTCGCCACCGCCACCGATTCAGGTGGCGATACGATAGCGAGTGCCGCAATGCAGATCGACAATCCGCAACTTTGGCAGCTCGATTCGCCAGTGCTATACACGCTTCGCACCACCGTTTTTGATCACGGCAACGTCGTTGACACCGTGCAAACACGGTTCGGCATCCGCACGTTGAAGTTCACGAAAGCCGGAGGGTTCTTTCTGAATGGCAAACACACACGCATTCAAGGCGTTTGTTTACACCACGACAACGGCCCGCTCGGCGCGGTCGCCAATCCACGCGCGATCGAACGCAAGTTGCAGATCATGAAACAGATGGGAGTAAATTCGGTTCGCACCAGCCACAACCCACCCTCCCGAACGCTACTGGACCGATGCGACGAAATGGGCATCCTGGTTCAGGTGGAAGCGTTTGATGTCTGGAAGATCGCCAAGGTGCCCAACGGATACAACAAGTTCTTTGACGAGTGGGCCGAGCGTGACATCAAAGACATGGTGCTCCGCGACCGGAATCATCCGTCGGTGTTTATGTGGAGCATCGGCAACGAGATACTGGAGCAGGGCAATGCCAAAGAAGGCAACCGGATCGCCAAACTGCTTAATGGCTACGTCAAATCCCTCGACACGACTCGACCGACGACATGCGGATTCAACTACTACCCCGCTCCTTATAAAACGGGGATGGCGGCGCAAGTCGATATCGCGGGCATGAACTACAAACCGCTGGCCTATGGTCCGGCCGTCGATGAATTCCTGCCAAACACTCCCGTCGTGGGCTCGGAGACTTCGTCGTGCACTAGCAGCCGAGGTGTTTACCATCTGCCGATCGAGAAATACCAAACGCATGAATCGAAACAAGTCACCAGCTACGACATCATCGGTCCACCGTGGGCCTACCCTCCGGACATCGAGTTCGCTGCATTGGCACAGCATCCCGAGGTGCTCGGTGAATACATGTGGACCGGATTTGATTATTTAGGCGAACCGACGCCGTATGGCGGCAAAGACAATAGCACCAACGGTTACTGGAACGCCGATTGGCCCGCGCGAAGTTCATATTTTGGCGCAGTCGACCTGAGCGGTTTTCCCAAAGACCGATTTTATCTGTACCAAAGCCAATGGACAAACGAGCCGATGGTTCACGTGCTGCCGCATTGGAATTGGCAAGACAGTGGCCACGAAACAATTCCCGTGTTCGCCTATACCAATTGCGAACAGGTGGAACTGTTTGTCAATGGAAAATCGGCGGGCCGAAAGACCAAAGGCAAAGACCGGAGCGAGATCCCGGTCAAGTTTAACCGCTACGAAAAGGACCACATGCTGACGAAGTACCGTTTGTCGTGGGAGGTCCCCTATTCGCCGGGTTCGATCCGCGTGGTGGGTTATGTCGACGGTAAACCGGTCGCACAGAAAGAGATCAAGACAGCGGGGGCACCGGCGCAAGTCAAACTGCAAGCCGATCGCACCACGATCTCGGCCGACGGTCGGGATCTGTCGTATGTCACCGTGCGGATCGAGGATCGCGACGGCAACCTTTGTCCCTTAGCGTCCAATCGCGTGCAGTTTTCGGTCCAAGGTGCAGGCAAAATCGCCGCAGTCGGCAACGGAAACGCGGCAACCACTGCTCCCTTTATCGCAGACCATCGCGATGCGTTTAACGGGCTCTGCATGCTGATCATTCAATCGGCAAAACAACCTGGCGAGATCATGATCAAGGCTGAATCCGAAGGTCTGTTGACGGACGAGCTTGCATTGTCGGTCAAATAGCCTGTGGTCATTCGCAGAACAATCAGGATGACCGGCGGTGATCCGGTCTATCAATTCACGTTAGCACTCGACTTGGTTGCCGCACTTTAGTCGGAGCTCAGAACGAGCTAAAAATTGCCTCCTTTCATTTCGACGCTCCCACGCCAAAGACGAACACGATGAAATTTAAATGGTATTGTTTACTCGCTCTAATGATTCCGAGTGCGTTGTCGTTGCCGGCCGTGGGCGAAGAAATCAATGTCGCTGACCATGGCGTTCTGCCTGGCGAAGACGCGACTTACCCACTGCTTCGTTTGATTCAATCGGTCGAAGGCGAAAGCAACATTACCCTTGTCTTTCCCAAAGGCACGTATCGATTCGCCCCCGACAATGCGCTCGAACAATTTCGCGCCGTTACGAATCACGACAATAGTTTAAAACGAATGGGCTTCCCGCTATTTGGTTTTCAGAACATCACCATCGACGGCGGCGGTTCGACGTTTCTGTATCATGGTCGGATCAGCCCGATTGTCATTGAAAGCTGCACCGGGGCGACACTGAAAAACTTCTCGATCGACTGGGACCGTCCGTTTCACAGCGAGCTAGCCGTCGTCGAAAACAACGAAGATGACGACACGTTTACCGTCGAAGTGGACCGCGATCGCTATCCGTACACGATCAAACATGGCGAGGTCCTGTTTGAACGCGATGGATGGAGCGACCCTTTTGGATCGAACATTGTGTTTGATCCCAAAACCCAATCGCCAATTTATGACACAAAAAAATATGGCGTTAACTACTCAAAACCGGTCAAAGTGACCGCCGTTGGTAAGAACCGGATTCGCTTTAATGCCAACGGACGGGCGCTGCCTCCCGTTGGATCGGTATTGATCACTTACGGGGTGAATCCAACCAGCCGACTGTGTCCGGCAATTCACATTGCAAATTCCAGTGACATTCGCGTCGAAAATGTGACAGTCTATGCGGCAGGGGGGATGGCATTGATCGCCGAGCGGACCGAGAACGTCACGCTTGAAAAGATGGTCGTCACCTCGACATCGGATCGGCTGGTTGCCACCCGCGCCGACGCCACTCACTTTGTCGGATGTCGAGGCACGGTCAAACTCGAAAACTGTCTGTTCGAACACATGCTTGATGACGGCATCAACGTTCACGGTGCCTACGTTAAAATCGAAGAGTATCTAGGTGACAACCGTTTCATCGGTGCGATCAGCCATCCACAACAATGGGGGCTGATGTTCGCCGCCCCTGGTGATAGGGTCGCCATCCTGTCTCGCGAAACCGTCCTGCCGTTTCACCAAACCTCGGTGGAAGAAGTCGAGGTCCTGAATGAAGAACGATTTGTAGTGACGGTTTCGGATGTCCCCGGCGATCTGCCAGCCGGTCCACTGTCAATGGAAAATTTGACTTGGTATCCCGACGTGGTGATGAAACACAACACCATTCGCCAGAACCGAGCACGCGGGGCATTGATCACGACCAAGGGCAAAGTATTGATCGACAGCAACTATTTTTCCTCGCAGATGCATGGCATCCTGATCGAAGGCGACAACAAAAAATGGTACGAATCCGGTGGGGTCCAAGATGTCACGATCTCGAACAATGTTTTCGACAACATTGGCTTCGAAGGAGGTGCAGTCTACCCGCTGCTCGCTTCTCCGCTATTGACGGACGAACAACGCATAGGCGAAGGACATTTCCATCGCAATATCCGCTTCCTCAATAACACCATCCGCAGCTTCAATGGATTGGTTGCCCAGACGCGATCGGTCAGCGGTTTGACCATTGCCGGCAACGCCGTGGAATTCAGCAGCGATTACCCCGCCAATTCAGAATTTCCGTCGATCGACCTGCATTATTGCGACAACGTGCAAATCGTCGACAATACCGCCACCGGGTTTGACCACGCCCTGACGATCGCTCAGTCCGCCGACTCGACCGACGTCGAAATCGCAGATAACGTTGGCTTTCAAGCCGAGAGCAAATAGCGACGCCGAACTGCTGAAAACGGAACGAGCGAGGAAAGATTTTAATTAATCTATTAACGTGCTGTTTTTTTCAGCGTGCAGGCCTCTATGAGCGTCGAGGGCCGTGCGGTCACTCAAATCCTACCCAAAAAATCCCTCTCTCAGGAATGTCATGAAATCGCTTCTGATTTGCCTACTCCAGTGCTGCCTCGCCAACCTGGTGGCCGTCGCGGTATTAGCGGATGAACCACGCACCCCCAATGTGATTTACATCCTTGCCGACGACCTCGGTTATGGCGACCTCAGCTGTTATGGGCAAACCAAATTCGAGACTCCGAACATTGATGCACTAGCCCAGCGGGGGATGCGTTTTACCCAGCACTATTCTGGCAGTACTGTTTGTGCTC
>TARA_R110002073_G_scaffold17446_7_pt1 | contig 23049 bp, 16 predicted proteins | sample TARA_R110002073 | Tara Oceans TARA_R110002073 (sample SAMEA4397174) | marine metagenome | biome: Polar Biome; feature: [DCM] deep chlorophyll maximum layer (ENVO:01000326); material: water (ENVO:00002006), including particulate matter (ENVO:01000060) such as... | depth 40 m | reverse complement strand
CGTGGTACATTTAATAATTTGGATACCGATTATGCCCTAGCATTCAATGAAAATGGGGATTTTATAATAGACACCAATGTGAGCAATAATTTATTATATAGAGAATATGTTAATGCTGTTTACACACAATATGGAAGTAAAATAAAAAATAAATTTTCGTATTTATTAGGACTACGTGTTGAATCTACTCGAATTATCATAGACCAAGCCACTAGTGGCGATTTTGAAAGAAAAAATTATACAGGCTTATTCCCTACTGTTAATTTAGGCTATGAAATTACTGAAGACCAAAGTATAACCCTTGGATATAATAGACGAATCCGACGACCACGCTCCCGTTTTATCAATCCATTTCCATCAAGAAGTAGTGCGACTAATTTGTTTCAAGGAAATGCTGACATCGACCCAAGTTATTCAAACACCTTGGATTTAGGATACTTAAATAAAATTGGTAAACTAATGCTTAACTCTTCTATTTATTATTCAAATTCTACAAGTGTATTTACATTTATTAGTGAAGATACTGGAGATACAGCCATTGTTGGTGGTAATGAAATTCCGGTAATTAGAAGAACACCTATTAACTTAGCTACCAATAATCGTTATGGATTCGAATTTACCCTAACCTATAGACCAACAAAAAAATGGAATTTTAACGGTAATTTTAATTTGTTTCAATCTATTACAAGAGGCGACTACAAAGGTGAGAGCTTCGATGCCGATAATTTAAGTTGGTTTATACGCCTTAACAATAAGGTAACTTTGCCCTCAAATATAGATTGGCAAACCATAGTATTTTATAGTGGCCCGAGTGAAGATGCTCAAAATGTAAGAAAAGGCATGTTTTCTACAACGCTTGCCTTTAGTAAGGATTTATTTAAAGAAAGAGCTTCTATCTCATTTAACATAAGTGACGTGTTCAATTCCAGAAAACGGATAATGACCTCTACAACTTCTACATTTTTTAGCGAGAGTGAATTTCAATGGCGTGAGCGCAGTTTCAATTTATCGTTTACTTACAGGTTCAACATGAAAAAACAACGAGAAAGATCTGGTCGACAAGATATGGGAGACGAAGATATGATGTTTTAAGAAAACACAAACTCACAATCTCATAAAAACAAAAAAGGAAGCCATAAGCTTCCTTTTTTTATATAATAAAACACAAAATTATTGTGTTAATGCTTCACGTTTTGCTCTTTTCTCTGCACGTTTTTCTTTAAACCTTTCCATCATTGCACCCATCATCCAATAAGGCATTACAAATACCATTAAAAAAATCATTAACCAAAATCCTATAGTTAAAATGGTTAAAAAAGCTAAAAATCCTAAATATTGGTCAAATTCAAACATAATTGTATCTATTGTTTTAAACTGTGTACAAAGATAAGTTAAGAAATATTGTTATACAATAGGAAATTTCAAATTTATTAACAGGATATAAACGGTTAGAATTTAGAATTACACATAGTAATATAATATATAAATTTAAAAGTCATTACTTATCAATTTGTTATAGCCAGGTCATTGTTCTTAGTTCTATAAGCAAAGCGATCTTGATGCTTTAATTGGACAATACTGTTTTTTTTGGATGATTATTACTCCAACCCAAGACTCTTAATATAAGCTTTATTATTAGAAGGTCTTCCTAAAAACTCTTCAACAGCTTCGTCAATATCCCTTTGGGCACCATTTGATAGAATAAGTTTTCGGTATTTAATTCCTGTTTCAGTATCTCTTAACCCATTTTTTTTAAATACCGTAAACATGTCTTGTGCATACACTTCGGACCATAAATACCCATACATATATACCGGATTGGTATTTATATGAATCCAGCTGGCTTGTGGATGTGTTCCTTCTATGTAGTAATCCATAACACCCATTTGGGAATCAATATCTTTCCATAATTTATCGGTATTCAATGGTTGTTCGGGATTGTATTTATCGTATAAATACATATCATATAACACATATCTCAAAGACCCTTGTGCTCCTAAACCAGAGGATACATTTTTTGCATTTCGCTTACTATCAAATAATGCTTTTGGAAATACTTTGCCTGTTTCGTAATGTTTAGCAAAGGAGCTTAATATATCATAATCGTCAATCCAGTTTTCAAAAATTTGCGACATGGCCTCAGCAAAATCAGACTTTGTATTAGAGAGTATAGAAAATTCTCCTTCATACGACATCATATTTACAATATGTCCAAATTCATGAAACAAGGTATTTAATTCTCCAAAGCTTAATAGAGATGGTAATTCATCTGTAGCTTTCGTGAAATTGCCTAACAACATGGCTTCAGGCACTTCATAACCACTATTAGTTTGACTTCCAGAAGTTAAAGGTACTCCATAAAACCAAGTTTCTTTATTTGGTCTTGGGTAAAGGTCTAAATAAAAGCGTCCTTTTAATTTTTCGCCTTCATATACTTCATACATCGAAACATCTTCATGCCAAACCGAAGGATTTTCTACCTTTTTAAACTCTAAACCTAAAAGTTCTTGGTATAAGGTAAGCATACCCTCTAAACACAAATCCATTGGTAAGTAATCTCGCATTTTTTGGTAATCTACTTGGTACTTGGTTTTTAATAATTGGTTATTATAGTAACCCATGTCCCAAGGTTTAATTGGGCTATCATCATTTGGTGTATTTAGATCTGCATTTCTAACGGTTTTTAATACCTCAATATCCTGCAAAGCCTTAGCTTTCGATTCTGCCAGCAAGCCATTAATAAACTCCCATACACGCTCTGGTGTTTTAGCCATTTTAGGTTGTAAACTGTAACCTGCATAGGAATCATAGCCCATTAATTTCCCTAATTGGTATCGTTTACTGATAAGTGAATCTAGGATTGGTAGATTTAGTTTAGCTGCTATATTTGCTTTTTTTATGGAATAGGCTTTTCTAACCTCGCTAGAAGAAGCATTGCTCACCACTAAACCAGTGGCGTTAATAATTGGTATCTTATAACTGTCATCCTCTAAACGGTAGGTATTCTTAAAATTTTCTGGTAACCCATTGGCATCTGCTTCATTTAATACTAGATATTCTTCTGCGGAATTCATGTTGTTAGAGAATTGTGACGATAGTTCACTAATCTCAGCAGAAAGTTGTTTATAGGTTTCTAAATCTTTTGTGTTTAAATTAACTCCAGATTGTTTAAATCCGTCTAAAATTTTATTGACCAGTGTTTTTTTATTGCCTTTAAGCGTTGTGCCTTCTTCTGAATTTGCAAAGGATTGAAAGGTATTGTATAAAGCTTTATCAGAGCCAATATCAGTAAATAAAGAGTCTATTTTTTGATATCCTGCAACACCTTTTGCTCTAGTAAGCGAATCAGTAGAAACCCAATTAATCATAAAAGCATTGCTATATGCTTTTGATAAATCGCTTGAAATTCTGTCATACACTTCAAAGGTGTTCTCAAAACTCAAGTTATCTGTGGTTTTTATATTATCTAAATCCACCACAGCATTTGTAATTGTTATATTTACATAAGCTTCTATATCGTCTGCTTTAATATTTGCATAAGCAATGGGTTCATTTAACGTTCTATTAAAAGGATTGTCGGCAGATAGTGTTAATTTCTCAATTTTAGCTTCATTAGAGCAGCTTATTAATAATGCTGTTAAAAAAAGTGTAGTTAGTTTTATTTTCATTATTGTTGGTTTTAGTTTTAGTGTTTTTGTCAACTTATGTGAAACAAGTTATACCAAAGTAGGTTTAGTACAAGCAAGATATATTTTTAATTAAAGAAAACCAACCACTTAGCTCGTCGTACTTACTTGTTTTGTTAACAATATAATTAATCTGTAACCTTTCTAGGTACCTTACTATCCATTTCAGATAACTTATAAATGGTCCAAGCCAAAATAACTGCGTTTTTCATAATATCTTCTTCTGGTACATATTCTAATACATCTAATTGTGTATGGTGTGTCACATTATTATAAGTCAATTTGTCTTGAATAAATTGAAATGAAGGAATGTTATAATGATCGAATGTTTCATGATCGGTTGACAAGGTATTCTCAATGGTCAAGGTTCCTTCACTTAAATTAGCAATTGGTGCAAATACGTTTTGAAATACTGGTCGAGCCAGTTCATTTTTTTGCAAATACATTCCTCTAATTGCTCCAGCACCATTATCTAAATTCAAATAGGCTGAAATTTTCTTTGAAGCATTGTTTGGTTTCTCATCTAGTTTTCCAAAATGCTTTCTAGCATAAGCTGCCGAACCCAAAAAAGCCTGCTCTTCGCCTCCCCAAAGTCCTATTTTTAAAGTGCGTTTTGGTTGGTAGCCAATAGCTTTTAAAATGCGTAATGCTTCAACAAGAACCACACTACTCGCACCATTATCTGTCGCTCCAGTTCCAGAATGCCAAGAGTCAAAATGTGCACCAATTAATATGGTTTCTGATTTTAATTTGGAATCGGTTCCAGTAATTTCACCAATAACGTTTACATTATTTTCCTGTTCGTTATAAAATTCGGTTTCAAGGTTCAATCTTATTTTTGGTGTTACTCCTTTCTTAATCATTCTCGCTAATCTCCCAAAATGTTCCTGCATGATTGTAAAATAAGGAAGTGGTTTGTAATCGTTTATTTTATAATAGTACGTGCCATCTGGATGCAAAACCCCTAATAACATTGACCTAGATTTTATTACAGCCAAAGCGCCTTCAGCCTCTAAAAATTTTAAAGCATCTTGATCGTACTTATCACTTGTTTCCCAAGATTTGAATAACTCTGGAAGTGGTGTTTGTCTGGTTTCTGGCACTAATTTATCTTCCATTTTTTTTAGCTCCTCATTGGAATATCTTTTCAACACATCTTCATTCAAGGATTTATTTGTTGGAGCGTTTCCTGTTAAAACAATTTTCCCGTTAAGCTTACCAGAATAATTTTTTTTAACAGATTCCATATCTTTAAAACTAGGAATATGAACTACTTCCCCTTCAACAATCCCCTGGCTACTTTTTGACATTGCCAATGGATACGCATTAATATGCATAAAATTTGGAGCAGTCATTTCTACATTAAAACTCTTCATGCTCCAACCACGACAATTGTTACAGTAATTTTCAAAATGTACTTTCTGCAAGCCCAATGCTTTCATTTTATTAGACATAAATGTTGCAGCTGCAAAATATTCTCTAGAACCTGTTAAACGTTGTCCGTAAACATCGGTAAGTTCTTCAAGCATTGACATAACTTGTGAGTTTAAAAAGCCCTCAGCTCTTATTTGAGCCAAAACCTTTTCATCACTATTTTGTGAGTTGGCATTAATAAAAATTCCTAAAAAAGTTACAATAAAAATGATATTCTTAAATGTCATAATTAATATGGTTTTTTATTTTAAAATTGAAAAACCGAATATAGGTTAATTTTTTGTATAATTTTTTTAGATAAAGTGTTTAAAACTGTTTTAAAAACAATGAGGCTTGATATTAAAAATGTTTACTAAATGGTGTAACTTTGTAACTCAAAATTAATAGTTTAAACAATGAGTTATAGAATAGAAAAAGATACCATGGGTGAAGTTAAAGTTCCTGCTGATAAACTTTGGGGAGCTCAAACTGAACGTTCAAGAAACAATTTTAAAATTGGTGCTCCTGCCTCAATGCCTATAGAAATAGTCTATGGCTTTGCTTATCTAAAAAAGGCGGCTGCTTATACCAATTGTGAACTTGGTATTCTTTCTGAAGAAAAAAGAAATTTAATTGCCAAAGTATGTGATGAAATTCTTGCTGGGAAACACGACGCACAATTTCCGTTAGTAATTTGGCAAACAGGTTCTGGCACACAAAGTAATATGAATGTGAATGAAGTTATTGCCAATAGAGCACACCAATTGGCAGGCAAAGTTATTGGCGAAGGCGAAAAAACCATTCAACCCAATGATGATGTAAACAAATCGCAATCATCCAACGACACCTTTCCTACTGGAATGCACATTGCTGCTTATAAAAAAATTGTTGAAACGACTATTCCTGGAATAGCACAATTACGCGATACACTTAAACAAAAAGCAGAAGCCTTTAAAGATGTTGTAAAAATTGGTAGAACCCATTTAATGGACGCCACACCTTTAACATTAGGGCAAGAGTTTTCGGGTTATGTCTCTCAATTGAATCATGGTATAAAAGCGTTGAAAAACACCTTACCACACTTAAGCGAACTGGCTCTTGGCGGAACAGCTGTTGGAACAGGTTTAAACACACCTAAGGGTTATGATGTTTTAGTAGCAAAATATATTGCTGAATTCACTGGCTTACCATTTGTAACTGCAGCTAACAAATTTGAAGCACTTGCAGCACATGATGCCATTGTAGAGTCGCATGGTGCTTTAAAGCAACTAGCCGTATCACTTAATAAAATAGCCAATGACATTAGAATGATGGCTTCTGGGCCTAGAAGTGGTATTGGAGAAATTATTATTCCAGCTAACGAACCTGGAAGCTCTATTATGCCTGGAAAAGTAAATCCAACACAATGTGAAGCATTAACTATGGTTTGCGCTCAAGTTATGGGTAATGATGTTGCGGTTACTGTTGGAGGCACACAAGGTCATTACGAATTAAATGTATTTAAACCAATGATGGCTGCCAATTTATTGCAATCGGCTCAATTAATTGGTGATGCATGTGTAAGTTTTAATGTTAATTGTGCAGTTGGCATAGAGCCAAATCATGCCGTAATAAAACAACTGCTTAACAACTCTCTAATGCTTGTTACTGCGTTAAATACAAAAATTGGGTACTATAAAGCGGCCGAAATTGCCAATACGGCACATAAAAACGGTACAACCTTAAAAGAAGAAGCTATAAACTTAGGTTATGTGACTGCAGAAGATTATGACCAATGGGTAAAACCTGAAGATATGGTAGGTAATTTAAAATAGAAATGCATCAAACAATAAAATAATCAAACAAAAAAATATAACCCTTAATAGCATCATTATGAAAAACAAGTTACATTATCTTATTATCCTTTTTTGCATCTCTATTGCTGTAAATGCACAAACCACCTTTAGTTCTAAAAATAATATTGCTAATACTGGAGACCAACCTTATAGAATGGTTTCTGGTGATTTTAACAACGATGGCAGCATCGATTTAATTGTTGTAACATATGCAGCAAATACTATTGAGTTATATAGTAATGATGGTAGCGGTAATTTTTCATTACATTCTTCCTTACCAAACACATTATCTGGCATTACAGGAATAAAGTTTGTTGATTTTAATGGTGATACTTTTGAAGATATTGTCGTTTGCTCATACATCAATGACAAAGTTGTTTGGTTTGCAAACGATGCTGGAGGTTCGGGAAATTTTGGATTAGAGCAAACCATTTCAACATCTGTAAATGGCGCCAGCGGCTTAGCTGTTGGTACCATTAATGCTGGCGCAACAATTGATATAGCTGTATCAGCCTATGACGGTAATACGATTGTTTGGTTTAGTAATGATGGCTCTGGAACCTTTTCAGGTCCAAATGCATTAGACAATACACTCACAACTCCAGATACAATTACTTTAGAAGATATAGATGGAGACACCGATTTGGATGCTTTGGTGGTAACTGGTCAATACAATTCATCAAATGTTGTTGAGATTTTTAGAAATGATGGTGCTGGAGTTTTTACTAAGGATGCATCATCGGTAGCTACTGGTTTAAATTATCTCACAGAAGCCGTATTAGTTGATTATGATGGTGACGCCAATTTAGATATTTTAGTTACTGTTCTTGGTGCAACTCCAGGAACTGGCTCTCTTATTTGGTATGAGGACAGTGGTGCAGGTTTTACCGCTACACCAATAGCAACAAGTTTTGGAAATCCTTCTATGGTTCGTATGAAAGATTTAGATAACGATGGCATAGATGATCTAATTGTAAGTAGTGGTGCTTTAGCAGATGTTAACGACTTAATTTGGTTTAAAAACAATGGTGCTGGTAGTTTTGGACCTGAACAAGTAATAGATAATACACAAGGACAAGCTTATGTTTTTGAGTTGGCAGATTTTGATAATGACACTTACCCAGATATTGCCAGTTCTGCATTTAATGATGACCAATTAAACTGGTTCGAAAATCAATATTATATATTAGGCTTAGATGATAGTGATAAAGACACGTTTGGAGTTTACCCTAATCCTTCATCAAATATATTAAACTTTAGAAGCACGACCTCTGAAGATTTTAATGTTTTGGTATATGATATTTTAGGAAAGAAAGTGATAGAAACCACTAAAAATATTAATACTTCTTTAGATATTTCTTCTCTAGAGAGTGGGATTTATATTTTAAAACTTAAGGATTTCAACAAAGCTTATAAGTTCATAAAAAAATAAATATGTATTGCTTATTAATGCAAAAAGCAGGCAACAATTAAGTTTCCTGCTTTTTTTCAATTGGTTAGTTAGCTATTAATCTTTTCTTAGGATGATCATGTAAATGACGTTATAAAAGTATTACTCTCAAACTAATTCTTCATTAACATATGTTTATAGTTTAGTTTTTTTCTAACCCTGCTTAATTGCACAGGTGAGATATTTAAAAAAGAAGCTATTTGAAATTGCGGAATAAGATCATCAATATTTGGAATGCGCCTCCTTAAGTTAAGATACCTTTGGGTAGCATTTAGAGACATGAGCTCAATGTTTCTAGTTTCGTACTCTATAAATAGAAGTTCGAGAATCCTGTTATAAAAATTAGAGAGCTTGATATCTGTTTTGCACATATCTAAAAAAGCGTCAAAATTAGCTTCAAGCACTTTGCATTCGGTAAGTGTTTCATAAGTTAACTTAGATGGTTTTTTGGTAATAATTGCCGTTAATGGCCCTACAAACGATTTTGGTGCGAATAGTTTCTTGTTGTATTGCTTACCAGATTCAGCATTGATATAAGCTCTCATGATACCAGAAACAAGCATATACACTTTTGGGGAAGGTATTTCATTTTCTTTGGCGATTATTTCGTTCTTTTTTAGGATTTTATATGAGGTAATCTTCTGAAGCTTTTTAAAAGTTGTTTCATCTATTTGGGCAAATGAGTTAAGGAAAACAAAGTTAGCATTCATAGTATTACTTATTTTAAAGTGCTATTAAATGCTGCATTTGCATGAATTTTTGTAGTATCAAATACAGGAACCAAAACGTCTTCTTGCTTAATTAGCAAAGGTATTTCGGTACAACCCAAAATTACACCTTTTACGCCTTTGTCAATTAAATTATCTATTATTTGCAAATAAATTTGTTTAGATGCATTATTAATGATGCCTTTTGCCAATTCAGTATAAATTACATCATGTATTATTTGTCTTTGATTAGAATCTGGAATCACCACTTCAATATTACTTGAAAGTAAAATATCCTTAAAAAAATCCTTTTCCATAGTATATTTTGTTCCTAAAAGGGCCACTTTATTAATTTGTGCTTCTTTTATTTTCTCAGCCGTAGCTTCAGCAATATGGATAACAGGGATTGAAACCGCACTCCTCACAGCATCAATGCATAAATGCATGGTATTAGCACATATTATTATCAAATCTGCTCCAGCACTTTCTAAGCTTTTTCCTGCATTCTTCATTATTTCATCTAATGTATCCCAATCATCTTTGGATTGGAGCTTGGAAATTTCACCAAAATCCAAAGAATTAATAATCGCTTTGCATGAATGATTACCTCCAAACTTCGTATTCGCTAAGTCGTTTAAAATTTGATAATATAATATGGTAGATTGCGGTGAGATTCCTCCAATAAGTCCTATAGTATTCATAAAACCCTTTTGTTTTTAGTGTAAATTATTAACAAATAAAACAATTAATTTAAAGCATAACTTATCAAGCATCATATTTTATTCTAAATTTATAGCTTATAACAGCTGCATTACAATTTTAAATGACAACACTAATAATAAATATTAAAGAATTACTTCAAGTTAGAGACATAACTATCACTAGGGTTTCAGGCAAAGACATGAAACATTTACCTACCATTAAAAATGCTTTTATTATTATTGAAAATGGTGTTATTGCAAATTTTGGAGAAATGAAAGACTTGCCTAACATAAAAGCAGATAATGTAATTGATGCCAAAGGCAAAATGGTATTGCCTAGTTGGTGCGATTCTCATACACATATTGTCTATGCTGGAAATAGAGAACAGGAATTTGTAGATAGAATTAATGGACTTAGTTACGAAGAAATTGCTAATCGTGGTGGTGGTATTTTAAATTCGGCTAAAACGCTTCAAGCAACTTCTATAGACGATTTATATAATCAAACTGTACCACGTGTTAAAGAGGTAATGAAACTTGGCACGGGAGCCATTGAAATAAAATCTGGTTATGGTTTAACAACCGAGGCTGAACTTAAAATGCTTCGCGTTGCAAAAAGAATTGAAAAAGAATTTCCAATATTGGTTAAAACCACTTTTTTAGGTGCTCATGCATTGCCTACTAAATACAAAAATCGTAAAGAGGATTTTATAGATTTGGTAATAAACAATATGCTGCCAAAAGTGGCAGAAGAGAATTTAGCAGATTATATTGATGTGTTTTGCGAAAAAGGCTATTTCTCGTTAAAGGACACCGAACGTATTTTAATAGCTGGAAAAGCATACAACCTAATCCCAAAAATTCATGTGAACCAATTTAATGCGTTTGGCGGAGTTGCTCTTGGTGTAAAATACAATGCCTTATCTGTAGATCATTTAGAGGAATTAAATCAAGAAGATATTATCGCTTTACAAGATAGTAACACAATTCCTGTAGCTTTGCCCTCATGTTCTTACTTTTTAAGCATTCCATATACACCTGCCAGAAAGCTTATTGATGCTGGTTTACCGCTTGCTTTGGCAACCGATTATAATCCTGGGTCCACACCAAGTGGGAATATGAATTTTGTAGTGAGTACAGCCTGTATTAAAATGAAAATGACTCCAGAGGAAGCCATTAATGCTGCAACAATAAATGGTGCTTATGCAATGGGGTTATCACAAGAATGTGGCAGTATTACTAAAGGAAAAATAGCTAACCTTATTATTACTAAAGCTATTCCTAGCTATGGTTTTTTACCTTATGCCTTTGGAGATAATCATATCGATACTGTCATTATAAAAGGTGAAGTTTTAGCATAAAAAGGAGGCTGTCTAAAAATTACTTTTTAGACAGCCTCCTTTTTATAACCAATTATAAGACTGTTATTTTAATACAAATTCTGTTGAAGACACTAGATTTTTTTGATCAAATACGTTAACTACATAACGGCCTTCACCAAATTTATCTGCTCCTCTAGCTTCCACGAATTCACATACGTCAAGGTTTCTGGCTTCATAATTAAACTTGCTTATTAAGCTATAGTTTAAAGTCGTTTCATCAAATTTTATTTGTTCGTTTAATCCCAACACATTGCTTTGTGGATCCAATACTTGAACAAAGAATTCTTTATCACCCTTCTCAACTAAGTTGTTTTTAGCAACTGTGTAGCATACTCTAATTTTATCTACTCTACGTGCTCTTTCCATTGGAATTAGTTTTCCAGAAGTACGAACCAATACACCATAACCTTGCAGTTTTGCTGTGGTCAATACTGCTGCATTTTCAACAATATCAGCTAGTTCGGAATTTTGAACCAACAAAGAATCGTTAAACATAGTTGTAGATTCTAACTCTAATTTTGTGCTATCTAAAGACGAAGCCAATAACACGTTTTCAACTTTTAATGAATCGTTTTCAGCAAGAATCACATCCATTTCGGCCTGAAGATCCAAGAATTTCTTTTTATATCTCCATAAACTTCTCACTGAGTTTTCTGAAACTTTAAGAGAATCCATTAAGCCTTTAATACGCTCTCTAGCTTCTACTAACTTTTCGTTTGCAATCTCGTTTTCACCAATGGCAACATCAAATTGTGCAGCCATATTGTTAAGGTCTTTTAATACAAGTTCCTTTTCTTGTGTTAATTGCTTTTTTGTATCTACACTATCGTTATATAACGAATACGAGTAAAATGCTGTCCCTACAAGTAATAATACTGCGATGCTTAAAATTACTTTTAAACTTCTGTTGTTGTCTGCAGTTTTGTTTTCCATAATTGATAATTTGTTTTGTTAAATACTTTCTAAATCTAATTAAAACTTTAATGCTTGTTATTGTAATGAGCAAATAATTATAACCATATAATTAACAATTTGTGTTTGTTAACCATTCATGCATTATATACGACTAACTAAAATATTTGGATCTCAGCAATACCATAAATACAGTTTAAAACCAAACTATTAGTTAGTAAGACATTATAAATGAGCTGATTAAAAAATTTTTATTGTAGTAAAAGTTTTGTTAAAATTTATAATTTGATACTATTAATAATATATTAACGTGAGTTCGATATAACTAAAAGTATATAGTCAAAATATAATTACTTGATTGTTAGTGTGATATGTGTTTATTTATTGTAAACACCCTCCTTGCTCCTCCCTCAAGGGAGGAATTCCCAAAGATCACATTATCCCCTTGAGGATTATCGAAATGAAAATATATTTTCAGTGAAGATACCGAGCGAAGCTCATTAGTGGTGTTTTTATTTCAATCAGCTTATAGTCATTTTATACCGAACTCACGTTATATTAGACTAGTGTTAAAGTTTTTATGTTCAATTAACATTGTTCTTTAAAAAGTACACATTCAAAAGGTTTCTATTATCTAAACACCCAATGGTTAAAAACGTTTTTTTAAGTAGAACCGATTGATGAAGATGTTTTAAACAATCCCGACACATATAAAGAACAGCCCATTTACGAAGTGATATTACGATGGAGTATGGTTTTAGTCATCACTACGACGCTTTAACGAATCTATTTTACGCTGTAAGGCGTCAATTTCTTCTTGATTTTTATTACTGTTTGGAATGGTTTTAACTGTATCGGTTACTGCTTTAATTAAATCGATATCTATTGTTGGCTTTTCGTTATAATAATAGCCAATACCTTCGCTAGCCCTCCAAGCTTCAGCTAATTGGTCATACACGGTTTTATCCCATTGACTTGGATGCTTTACATCAATCCAAATCACATCGCGATATTCACTATCTATCAACGCTAAATCTGGTGTTGCCGAACCATCGAAGTTTTTTGAATCTTCTTTAACTGCTGATACTGTTCCTAAGAAAAACATACGTTTTCTGCCTGCAATATCTTTAATATAAGGCCTAAACTCTACTGGTTTGTTAACAGACCAATCAAATTCTTTTCGCGATTCTATTACTTTTAGCGGCATCGCCGAAACACCTGCATATCCTTGCTTTTTTGCTGCATGATCATAATAATATAATTTATCTGATCCATCGGCAGGTATAAATACACTAAAGGTTAAACTGGTGCGCTCCTTACCTATTGGCTCTAAACCAAACCAGTGATATAAACCACTATACGCATCGGTTTGTGAGCCTTCAAAATTAAAATCGGTAACAAATGGTTGCTGGTTTTGGTCGTCTGGCAAATCTGGAATCTTAACTGCAGTCTCCATATTCCAAGGCAAAGGATCGCTAAAGCCTCCTAAAAATTTTAAAGACTCTGCTTGTAATCGTGATACTTTTTCTGATAAGGTATTTTGTTTAGTTAAGAATGGATAGTCCTTCATATCATCTGGACTTACAAAAGTGCCTTTGCCAATCAATACACGTTCTAAATAATCATTAAAATCATGTGCGCCATTTTCAATAATTACCACACCACCAAATGTTGGATATGGGAAGAAAAAGCCTTTCCAATTAATTAAACTCACTACTTGAACCCATTGGTCATCGTCATTCTTCATATAAAATACATCTCCAGGTTCTGTAGAAAATAATTTTGTAATCCCAAATCGTTGCACGACTGCGTTATAGGTGTTTCTACTAAACTTTAAAGACTCTCCAATTGAAAACGTTACTGGAATTCTATTCTCACTTGAAAACCGTGGAAAAGGTGTTGTACTAGACACTGAAAATACTTCTTCGGTATTATCGCTTATACGCTGCCAAATATATTTTTTAGTTGGCTGAATGGCCATGGTCCATTGGTTTTCGCCATCAACCCTTACTAAATGCGGTAACGATACGTCTTTGGTTTCACCAACCGATTCGTTTGCCATTGAAAAAATATTACGCAATGGTTGTATGCGCTCGTTTTGGGTCAATGGTAACTCATGTATTTCAACTTTGTTTAGGTTGTTAAATACATTGTAGGTTTTCATATAATCGTACATTTTAAAATGCCAACCAACCAGATAAATTATTCCAAATATGACTACCAACAATCCCAAAATACCGAAGCGTTTCCCTGAGCTAGCAGTGCGCCTAAATTTTTGTAACATTAAGAACAGAATTGCTCCAGATAATAAAATGATGAAAATAAACTTTCTAATAAACAGCAATAATGGTTGGTATTCGTCACGTAGAATGAATAATAACAATAATAAAATAATGGTACCAATTGTGGTGATTACTTTTTGTTTTGTTCCTTTTTGCCAGTATTTTTTTATCATAATAAGCCCTTTTGTTCTTGGACATTTTCCCAAAGGGAAAAATTTATATAGTTTATAATTTAATGCTTCCGTCGCATTGTAAGGTCCCGATGCCTTGGGAAAGGATGCGTGTTACATTAGCCCTTTATCTTTTAATCGCTCTCGAGCACTTCTCTTTTCTTCTTTTGGAGTCTCATCAATTTTTGGAGCTTCATCGTTCTCGACTGCTCTCGAATTGACATGATCATCTTTAGTAGTTATATCGTCCAGAAATTCTTTTCCTTTTTCAATCGTTTCACTTACCATTTCTGTTAAGGTTTCGCTTTTTTCGTCTACTATTTTTCCAGATTTCAAAACAAAATTTGCAAGGTAAGTCCCTAAAACGGTTCCAACAATACTAGATGCAAATGTTGACACTCCATTGTAACTACCAAATGGTTTAAATGGCGTAAAAAATTGTAATACCAATGAGATAATAACAAATAGAAAGGTAACATACACTATTCGTAGTAAAAATTTTTGTTGAAACACAAATCCTGTTCTGTCACCTTCTTTCATTTGTAATTCTTTAGAATTTACAATCTTGTTTACAAAACGATATAAGCCATTACCATTGGATTCTCTCCAATATAATAAAACACCAAACAGAATGGCAACGATAAATACAATGAGTTCTATGGTCATAATGCTTACTTTTAGTTAATACCCTTTATAAAGTTAGTCTATAATTTTTAAATATTGTTACTAATGGTTTCAATTACCCAATCTTGAAAGGACTCGTCCCAAGTTTCGTAAGACTTGTAAAATTGTTCCTTATCGTACCAATACAAGAATAAAACGTCTTTTGGAGATACATTAACCAAGAGCTTCCAGATTAAATCGTGTTGCTTTACATTTAACGATGAATGTGGTTGGTGCAGCGCAAAATAAAAATGTTCATCTACCAAATCGTGTATCTTAAAGGCATTACTGCGTTCTAGTCGTTCTAAATATATTTCTACACCTGTAACACGTTTTAAAGCATTTGCATCAATTAAATTTAAATACCTACGGAATAGCACTTTATCATTTAAAATATCACTTATAGGATGTTCGGATTTCTTTAGTTCGTCAAACAGCATCCTCTTTTTAATACGCTCATAGCGTTTTGTTTTTACAACCTCATCCAAACTGCATTCAATAATTAAATGATCCTTTAGTTTATCCATAAGTTCAGGTTGTGAAATATGGTATATCAACACATCGTGCACTGTGTCCTTTATAGCTTCTTTGTGAGTCTTTTTGTCTTCAAAAATAACGATTGGAGAAATAAAATCGCGCAATACATAAACACCTCCAAATGCTTTTGTGAAGAACGAATTTGTTTGGTACACAATAGGCTTAAGATAAAGCTTTCGGTGGCGCAAGTCGCCATGGCTTTTAGCCGATTCTAATAATTCTTGATGAATGGCTTCATCTACAAAATTGTTGCCTTGGTTAAATTTTTCAACTAATTGCAATTGCTCTTCTTGAATATGAAACAGATTATTAATTAAATGAAAATTGATTGTGAAACTATTATATTTTAAGACATCCAATGGTCCAAAAAACGCATCAATATCTTGATCAAAATCTATGCAAATAGCACAATCTCTTGTAATATCGTTTATAGCATCTCCATGTTCTTTAAAAATTAGTTGCATCATCTCTCTATCGAACGTGTGTGTTGGGACATACACAGGTTTTCCTTTTTGCAATGGTGAAATTATGATACCATGGGGATTTGCATCGCCATGATTTAAGTAATACAAGTTTTTCTTTTCTTCAGCTATTTCAGGACTCCAACCCAAACCATCGATAGAAAACGACTTGAGTTTGGTCTTTTTAAATCCTAATTTTTCAAGACACAAATTATAACGCTCAACCAATTTTCCACTTACTTGAATAAGTTCACTTCTATATAAATTTGCCGTTTTTAGTTTTTGCATATTTATTGTCATTGTGTGTCAAACTATATTTGCTGTGGCAATCTGCTTGTTTTTAAAGATTACCACGTCACTTTGTTTCTTATAATAACTTGTGTTAATTCGCTTTATCAAACTTCTTTTTTGCTTCCAAATCTATATTTAATTGATTGATACGTGCATCAACTTTACGTTTAAAATCGGTATCTGCAATGGTGGCAACATTATCAAGGTAACGTACTACTTCTTGACGTCTAATTTCAGAAAAATCCAAACCTTTCATATTGGCTCGCATCAATTCTTGAAGCATATTGAACTTGGTATCGTAATCTTTTTTAAAATAGATTTCAGGATTTTCAAACCAATCTTCTTCCAGATCAAAATCGGTTAAACGCAATGAAACTGCGCTTTGAATGTTCCTCACATCTCGAGAAGAGAAAAACGGAAATATCTTTTGAATCTCCTTATATAAATTCGCATAAAATAAGTGTTGGTTTGTTTTAAAATGCTTCTCAATCTTATCATAAGCTTCCAAAACACGTTCTTCTGATGGTTTATCTGAAACCTTTAATATTTCTCCCATATTTTTAGCCAAACCCTGGTCTTGTAAATAGCTATAATTTTCAGGTCCTTGCATGTTTATAAAATCTGGCATCGTATCATCTAATTTACGCCACCATAAATGATCTTGGTCTAAAAAGTCATGTTCGGTACGTGCGCCATCAATTTTAAAGCGTCCTTGTACACGAGAAATTACCGCTTTATCCAACATTTCGGGTAAGTTTGTAAATAGACCAATAGAGCTATTGCCATAATTTACAGCGTAAGCACCTTCGGTATATCTTAAAAATACACCAATTACTTCTTTAACACCAGCAGAAACCCCTTGGGTTGTACGCTCTTGGAGATTGTTTTCGGCATCATCAATTGGCGCAAATATTAATCGTGTAGGATCTTGCAAGGGTTTCATCCATTCTACCATTTTTTCGGCTGAACCACCTTGAAAAGTACTTATTAATGTATCAGGCATTGGGTGAAACAAAAACGGAATATCTAAATGATCGCAATGTTCTTTTAATCGTGTGGCAATGGCAGCAATAAGCATACTTTTACCAGTTCCTGGAATTCCATAACCCATAAATACTGGCATAAAACCACCTAGCTCTTGAAACGGATTTTTTTGAGCAGCGAAATCATAGCTTAGCATACGTTCGGTTAAACGACGTGCAAAATGTTTTGCATCTCTATTACCTACAATTTGTTCAAACTTAATTTTATTAAACTCAACACTTTTTGCTGCACCTTGAAACACATTTTCCCAACCAGATACCGCAAAATCTGTCCCGACGCCTCGGGATTCAAGTTTATAGGTTCTATCGAGAATGGTCTCGGTATATTCCAATGAATTTTTACGTAATTGAATTTCGTCAATAAGTGCTTCAAAGTACACGACTGTAAAGTCTATTACGTCCTTATCAGTCTTTACAATATCTGGATGACTTAAATATTTATCGTAATAGTATAAAGTACAAGCAATTCCTTTAAGTGGCGAAATAAAGGATACTTCGGGAATACCTGCAAATTTGTTTTTCATCACACTTAAATCGTCGGACGCATGTGGTATTAAATTATGAAGGATATTATACGCTGTTGCAAATAACATGAAGGCTGTTGCAGTGTGCATCTTGCTTTCGTACTCACGTTTTCCAGCGTTATCTAGAACCGATTTTCGTTCGCTTAAACTAGATAAACCAGATGCATCATAATAACTGTCTTTTATCCAAATTCCCAAAGCCAATCCTTCTTGTACAGCAAACAACGTTTCGTTTAAATAAATTGGAATTGCTACCGAACCTGGTAATAATCGCTTTTTTAAGGCCAAAATAGTTTTGGAAACAGATGTTACCTCAATACCTCCATTACCTCCTTGAGCTCTGGACAAATACAGTAAAATGGATTCGTCTTTACCATTGTTTTCTTTGTTTTTAGCGCGTTGTCCTTGTTCCCATTGTACACTTTTTATATACGACGTCGCTTCATCGCGAAGTGCATTGAGTTCGTTTTGCTTTATTGGAAAAGTTGAGTTGTGTTCCATGTTTCGGTCTTCAGTTGGTAGTCTAAAGTCTGTGGTCACTACTTGTGTTCCATAAGACTTTGACTATTATTTTTATTACTTAATTTTAACTGGATTATTCATTATATAATTGATAAGCGTCCTTATTTCTTCATTTTTTGTTGTAGTTCATTTCTTTTATCTTCGGAAATATGCTCACAAGCAACCCAAAAATCTAACCATATTTGTGTTTCAAAATTTTCTTCATCGGCATCAGATAATTTACTTTTAAAATGTTTTTCATATTGTTTTTGACTGAATACTGCTTACTGCATACTGCTAACTTGAATAGGAGATTTTGCCAATGTATTCATGATGTCTGGTGTTTTATTATAGAGCATCTGTATAATTCGGTGTGGTGCAAATACATACTGCTGGTTAGCTATTTCACTCCAGTTTTGGAGTGTTTGTTTGCTAAAAAACCCGCCTTCTTTAAATTCGCTGCCAGAAAAGACTTCATCAACCTTGAGTGATATAGCATAAGATGCTAAGGGTATTTCTTTTTTGCTTATACTATCTAAAATAGCATGAGTAATATCATTCTCATCTTTCGCAAAAACGTTATGTAAGGGTCCTAAATCTATACGTTTAATATGCTTTGGAAATACTTCTGGTAGTTTCCTGTCTATAGCATAAGCCATGGTGTCTAATGGCATTTTTCTATCGGCAGAGGTTTTTAAAACTCCATAAATTTTATTCTTGTAATCGTTTATTTTATTTCCGCTATAATCAAAATACATAAAACATACAAAAGGTCTGTTAAGGGAAACATCGAAGAAACTCCAGCTAGTCATGAAAACTCCTTTACTCTGTTTTGGTGCATCAATAACTTTACCTTGAACAAAGCGATTAAAAATATATTTTTGCTGTACAGATGTATAATAAACGATAGATGCAGCTTGAAACAACTTGTTTTTTTTAACAGGTATTTTTTTTCGCATCAAAGTATCTAAAAACGCTTCTTTTAATGTTTCGGCAGGAATTAGCTTGTTTAAATATTCGGCTCTTAAAGACAGATCGTTAAATAAATAGCGAAACTCTAAATAGTTGGGAAAGCCTGAATCTGTTAAATCAATTTTCATGTTATCCTCTTCATCGTACATGTACTTAATGCGCATGGCTTCAATAGAATATAATAACAAATCGCAATATTGTTTAAAAAACACGACCTCTTGTTTGTCGCAAATTTGTTGACGCTGTACATTAACAATAAGCTCCTTTAAAGTAAAATCTACCATTTTATGATAAAACACATACTGCTCCTTAGAATCGAGTTGAGCAGAATCCAATGGTGTTACTATGTGGTTAATGGACATGTTTAAAGTGTACAGTTAATGGTATTCGGTTGGCAGTTTATAAAAAATAAACTTAGCTCAATAAATCGTCGTTTCCTTCTGGTTTAGAATCATCTCCTTTACTTCCATCATCATCTATTGGAGGATTATTATCTGCTTTATAGTATTCTTCAAAAATCTCTTTCATATCGATGCCATAACGATCAGCAAAGTTCTTTTGAATTTCGGCATCCTTGACACGAATTTCCTGTAAGGCTTCGGCATAGCTGCCATAAACGCCTTGCATTACTTTTTCGTGAACTGGAATATTATCCATCATTTCTTGTCTTGCTTTGGCAGAAGCCGAATGCATTGCTGCTAAGGTTTCTCCTATATGTTCATCGGTTTTAACGCCTAAATGTTCTAGAATAGCTGCAAATTCTTGGTCTGTACGCGCTTTTAAAGCTACCACATAACCATCGTAGTATTTTAGGCGTTCTTCTGTATCAGACTTTAATTTGGCTCTATGGGTTTGTAAATTACTTCGCAACGATGTGAGTACCTTAATGGTTAAATTATGTTTATGAACAAAGCTATCTTTAGATGCTGCCAAGGTTGTATAGGCATTTTTTAAGCCTTCTAATTCTTCTACTTTTTGCTCTAACTGAGTGACTTTACCTATTGCTTGTGCGTAGTCTGCAGATTGTTTGTCAACGATTTCCTCAAGTTCTTGGCGAGCTTGTTTTAACAGTGCGTATTTTTCTTCTAAAAGTGCTTCTACTTCTTTTTTCTTTTCTAATGCTTTGGTGTGATTTTTTGTTGCTTCTACAATAGCGTCTTGAAGTTTATCCTCGACTTCTTTAATCTCAACTTCACGATCTTTTAAACGCTTAACTGCTGCCTGACTTTTAAATGACAATTCATTAAGTAAGGTTTGTACATCAGCATTTTCAATGCGTTGTTGGAATAATGCCTTAGCTTTATTATCTGCTTCATCACGAGATTTTTGAGCAGCTTTTAATTCATCTTGAGCTTTTTTTATCTTACTTTTTCTTCCCCAAAGGTTATTCCACCAAGTGTCTGGTTTGTTCTCGGCATCTTCAAGTTCAACTCTTGCACGTTCTAAACGCTTTATGGCACTATCAATAATTTTTTGCTCGTCACCATTTAAAGAAGAAAAGTTTTCGAAAATAATACCTACTTCATCTTGATAATCGGTTAGGTCTTTTATAGCGTCCAACAAAGAAGTTCGGTCTTTTTCGGCCATATGCACAACGTCATCTAATGTAGCATTTAATATTTTTTGACGCATTTCTGGATCATCTTCTTGAGCCAATTTAGATTTCATGGTATCAATGGCTTTTCCCCAGTTTACATCAACTTTTCCTTGTTTTTCGTTAGAATTGGTTTCTAATAAATCAAAATCATCAGACATATTGTGTAGTATTTTTAATGTAGTTGAACATAATGTGAATAGTTAAGCAATTTCGTTAAAAAATATGATTTTTTAAATAGAAACTCCTTAAAATATTTGTAGTAATAAAATGAAAAATGTTACAGAAAATATTTTTTTAAACTCTAAAAAAGCGATTTCTAAATATTGAAATCGCTTTTTAAGAGTTTATAAAAGGCTAAAACATATTATAGTTTTGCCTCCTTTTTGTTAAAAGTATAACTCATACCAAATTGAATCATTGAAGTTGTCATATCGTAAGCGACTTCGCTTCCAGGGATTGCTCCATATGGAGGGAACGTAGGAATAAAATTTGGGTTAAGAACTTGTCCAGTTGTTTTGCCACCACTTGAACCATAATGATATACAGCATCGATTTGCCAGTTATAATTTAGCTCATAACTAAAGCCAAATTGAAAAGCATTCTTAATAATTGCAGTAGCTGGAATATTATAAAATGTGAGCTCTTCTGGAATAGGGTTTGAACTATATGTATATCCAAGGCGTAGTGGCAATTTATCTATTCCTTTATATTGAATACCTGCTGATACTATTGAAATGTTTTCCCATCCAAAACCTGCAACAACTACTGGGAAACCTTGTGCTGGCCCACTTGTTGCTGGTATCCAGCCACTTTTTTTAAAGCCATTTGTGTTTTCATAATTTACGGTTCTATAATCTAATGCTAAATCGAGTACAGCATTAGAATACCCTAGGCCAAATGAAAGAATTGAAGGATAATCCATATCAAAATTATTGTTTTCTCCAGCTGAATTATCAAACTCAAACTCACTAAAATTTTGTGTAGTTTTATAAGATGCGCCTGCTTTAAATCCAACACCTGAGTCGTAGAATAAACCAAATTGTCCACCAAAACCTGTGGCCTTGGCTTTATTAGTAGATGGATAACCAGTAGCAGTTGGGCTTGCTGTAGGGTTTGGCTCCAATTGCAATGATGCATAATTAAAAGTTGGTTCCACACCAATAGAAAATTTATCTGATAGCTTATAAGCCCAAGTAAAACCAATTTGTAATAACATGTAATCTGATTCAATACGTCCAAATCCTCCAACACTTTGAGGAGCATTCACTGGGTTGGTCATGTTTTCTGGAAAAGTAACCCCAAAACCACTAATACCGAATGCAGAAGCACCAAAAGTGTGCTTACTATCTTCTTTCCCCCAAACCATAGCCAATGCAGGCATTGGTGAAACACCTCTGTCGTCTTTTGTATTACCACTAAAGAAATTTCCGGTAGGTTGCCCAAAAGTGTCAAATTCAGGAACTGTTGAATACAATTCTGGTGATGAAAAGAATAAACCCAAATCAAATTTTAAAATTTTAGAATCAAAAGTACTTATGGCTGCAGGATTCCATTGCAAAGCACCCGAAATATCTAGTGGTTGTGCTGTTGAAGCACCACCCATCGACATGTTTACTGCTCCAACACCCTGCATAATATGTCCAGATTGCGCATATACTATTGTTGAAAACAATAATGCAAATAGTTTAAATAAATTGGATTTCATAATATAAATGTTTTAGTTAATATCTTTTAATAGTAATTTGTATAGAAACAATACTATGGCAAAAGTTAGTATTAAAAATACTAGTTAAATTATGATAAAAATAATTGAGTTATGCAACTTATGTTACATAACTCATAAGGGATAAGATAACCATTTGTAAAACTCTTTATTTTATAAAAAACCAATTATTCAATAATTTAGGTAGTTAGCTCATAAA
>TARA_R110002073_G_scaffold134653_2_pt1 | contig 23064 bp, 18 predicted proteins | sample TARA_R110002073 | Tara Oceans TARA_R110002073 (sample SAMEA4397174) | marine metagenome | biome: Polar Biome; feature: [DCM] deep chlorophyll maximum layer (ENVO:01000326); material: water (ENVO:00002006), including particulate matter (ENVO:01000060) such as... | depth 40 m | reverse complement strand
CAAAAAGGCGAATGGATCCAGATCATCGATGTTTCTGGCAAGCAATGCTCCGACTTTGTTGCCTTTGATAAACAAGCATTGGAACAGGGCGTCGAAGTTGGTCTTGATGCAACCGCAACCCGGACGGTTATGGGCTTGAGTAATCCGGTTCCCGGTCTGCACTCACGTTTTCTGGGAACCGATCTGTTATCGATGCTGGAAGTGGTACAGGATACCGTCGGTCGACATGACAGTTTCCTGTTGGCCTGCACACCAAAATATTATGACGACAGCGGTTATTTCGGCCATATCAGCTGTACCGAGAACTTTAACCGGGTTTTGGCACCTTTTGGCATCGCTCCGCGTGGCGGCTGGCCAGCAATCAACTTATTTTTTAACACAGCGATTGATGAATCCGGTGCGGTATTTATGGATGAACCCTGGTCGCGTGCTGGCGATTATGTATTGTTTCGTGCCGATCGCGATCTTATCTGCGCCTCATCAGCCTGCCCGGATGATATTGATCCGGCTAATGGCTGGCAGCCGACCGATATTCATGTGCGGATTTATGATGCCGAACAGAATTTCCCCCGCGCCATTGCCCATCGAACCACTTCTGAGGAGTTACCTCGTATGACAAAAGCATCCGGTTTCCATAACCGTACCTCTGAACTGACCAAAAAATTTATCGACTATGCCGGCTATTGGGTTGCCACTGAATATGATGGTTGGGGAGCCAATGCAGAATACCTGGCCTGTCGTGAACGGGTCGCCGTGCTGGATTTATCAGCATTACGTAAATTTGAAGTTGTCGGTCCTGATGCTGTGGCCTTTTTACAATATGTGTTAACCCAGAATGTCAGTCGCATGGCAATTGGCGAAATTGCACACTCTGCAATTTGTCTGGAAACCGGCGGCATGATTGATGATGGAACCATCTTCCGCATGGGCGAACAAGCCTATCGCTGGATGTGCGGCGCAGAATATACCGGTGTCTGGATGCGGGAAAAAGCTCAGCAAAAAGGTTTTAAAGTCAGCATTCGCAATGCAACTGAACAACTGGATAATCTCGCAGTACAAGGGCCGAACAGCCGCGAATTACTGAGTGAAATAGTCTGGACTTCGGACAGTCAGCCCAGTGTTGAAAAACTCAAATGGTTTCACTTCACCATTGGCCGTCTTAATGGACCATCCGGGATTCCAGTGATGATTTCACGAACGGGTTATACCGGTGAGCTTGGTTATGAAGTCTGGTGTCATCCGGATGATTCATCAGCTGTGTGGGATGCTGTCTGGCATGCCGGTCAAGTTTTTGACATTGCTCCAATGGGGTTTGATGCGCTGGATATGCTGCGAATTGAAGCCGGTTTAAGTATGGCGGATCATGAATTTACCCATGAAATTACGCCATTTGAAGCAGGTACCGGATTCAGTGTGCCGCTTAACACTAAAAAAGAAGACTTTATTGGTCGTGATGCGCTGGCCCGTCAAACTCCTGAGAGTCGTCATAAACTAGTGGGGATGGTACTTGATGGTGGTGATCCTGCAGCACATGGAGATCACGTCTATAACGGCCGATTCCCAGTAGGCCTTGTCACCAGCGCAACTTACTCACCTTTAATGGGTAAGCAGATTGCTATGGTGAGAATCGCTCCTGATTTTGCCCATATCGGCACGCGGCTCGAAATCGGAAAACTGGATGGTCAACAGAAACGGCTTGCCGGTGAGGTAGTGAAATTACCGTTTTACGACCCAAAACGCGAAAAGCTACTTTCCTGAATCAGACTAATTACGGAGACAGTGAATTATTTTGCTGTCTCCAACTGCATCAACCAGTGCTTAAGTAATTCAGACAGGCTTTCACGATCTTGTTGATTCATCCCCGCCAACAAATCATGTTGCGTATTGATATGTGCGGGTAATACCGTGTCAATCTTCTTTTTTCCTTCAGACGTTAATGTGACCTGTACAGACCGCCGATCGGATTTGCTGTGTTCACGTCTAATAAGACCTTTGGTTTCTAGCCGATCCAGCCGGCTGGTCATTGCTCCTGATGTCAGCATCATACTTTGGTATAACGCAGAGGGTGTCAGACTATAAGGTTTACCGGACCGTCTCAAGGTAGCCAATACATCAAACTCCCCTTGGCGTAAATTATATCGATCATGACAATGCAGAATATCGTTATCGATATATTTGCCTAGTTTTGCCAATCGTCCCAAAATAGCCATTGGTAATAAGTCTGCTTCACTATTTTCATTACGCCACTGCGTGATTATTGTATCGACACTATCTGACTGCATAGTTTCTATTTTATTAGCCATAAATTTATCTCGACATAAAGATTCTTTACATCATACAAAATTGACTTTAATATGCAACTATCTTTACATCAAGATAAATACCTTTCACCTGTCAGATTTTAAAGAAAAGGGGCTACATGTTTACCAATACTGGTACAGATTCTGCGTTGCAGAAAATTATCCTAACCGCTGTCATAGTATTGGTAGCATTGAATTTACGGCCCATTCTGGCTTCAGTTGGACCATTACTTCCCGCCATACAACAGGACATAGCATTAAGCTTTAAACTTGCATCATTACTGACCACATTGCCAGTTTTTGCAATGGGTCTGTTTTGTCTTGCCGGTTACAAATTGGCTCATCGCTTTGGCTTTAATCAAATCATCATTTTTTCGATTCTGATGTTAGTTTTAGCCGCTGGCTTAAGACTTTGGGCCTATAACGCCAGTAGTTTGATTATCACTGCTTTGTTAGCCGGTTTGGGTATTGCATTGATCCAGGCATTGATGCCTATGGTGATCAAGAGTATTTATGGAGCAAAACATCCCAAAATAATGGGGCTTTATATCACTGGTATTATGGCTGGTGCAGCGATATCGGCCTCACTTTCACCCTTTATTGAAGCCAAATACGGTTGGAAAATGGGTCTGGGCAGTTGGAGCCTGCTTGCCATCCTCGCTTTTGTAGCCTGGATGAATTTTAAACCTGATGCTAGACGTTTTCTTGAACCGGATACATCAAACACTATTGCAACGCCTGGATTATGGAGAAATAGACGAAGTTGGTATCTGGCGATCTTTTTTTCACTGGGTTCTAGTGGTTATGTCTGTGTTTTGGCCTGGTTGTCTCCCTACGCCATTGAACAAGGTTTTACTGCTACACAAGCTGGCCTGATGCTTGGTTTGTTAACCGCGATGGAAGTAGTAGCCGGTTTAGTATTCCCTGCCCTCTCAGCTAAAAATATAGATCGAAGATTGATACTCTATGTGTTATTTGTGCTGCAAATCATCGGCTTTGGGGGTATGGCTATCAGGCCGGATATCAGCCTGTGGCTTTGGTCAGCAATTGCTGGACTAGGCATTGGAGGAATCTATCCAATGGCAATCATTGTTTCCATGGACCATCATTCTGACTCCATGATCGCTGGTAAACTCGCTGGTTTCGTACAAGGCGTTGGCGCTATGATCGCCGCGATTGCCCCATGGATTGCAGGTTGGATCCGTGATTCATCAGAAAGCTTCAGTGTTGCCTGGATTTTACTGGCCGGGTTAGGCATTGTTGGGTTAATCATGGCAACGGCTTTTAATCCGCAACGATATAACACCATTTATTCACACAACAGATCCTGATTTGTCAGTTCCCCTAACCAATCATGATCATTTCTTAGTTATATCCGCGCAAATGCAACCAATTACACCTTAAGCAGTCCCCTTTATAGTCATATTTTATCTTGCACGGGCAATGGCACTGTGCATGACGATGACGTCTTTCAATATCCATAAATACAGTTCGGGTAATTATCAATATTACCTTAAACTCTGTAAGGTATTGTTTTATTTATTAAATTTTAGAGGTGATAATTTATGGCAGAATCAGCGAAAGGCAGCTTCAATCCCGATAAAGGTTACATTGCATTATTAGGCTGGAGTCTGAACGCTGTTGAAGCTGCCGAATCATTTGACCGACAATACGTAGTTGTCGCGCCTGATTGGGCAGAAGAATACTGCACCCAGCACAACATTCCCTATATCAAATGGAATTTTGAACGACTCAATGATCGTTCACTGGAAATAGCCCAAACACTGCAGGAAGCCGGTGTTGATGTGGCAATTCCATTATTTGAAGAAACAGTTGAGTGGGCCGGTGCGATTAACTCGGTATTAATGAATAACCCCAGATTATTTGGCCAGTCACTGTTATTACGTGATAAAGCCTTGATGAAACGTCGTGCTCAATTGGGTGGCATTCGGGTCGGTATTTTTGAAGAAGCCCATGATAAAGACGATGTGGTACGTTTTCTGAAACGCGTTAATCAGACGCTTCTCAAACTTGATGGTGATCCCAATGATCCGATTCATCTGAAAGCATTTGATAAAGCCGGTTGTCTTGGGCACCGAGTTATTCGGACTCCAGATGAAGTGGATATGATCCCAGATGAAGAATTTCCCGTATTGATGGAATCGCATCTGGATGGCTGGGAATTTGCCGTAGAAGCCTGGATACATAATGGCAAAATTCGTTTTCTGAATATTTCCGAATATGTCACGTTAGGTTATTCAGTGTTTGTACCGGCTACGCCGAAGCTCGAACAATATCGTCCAGAAATCACCAGACAGATCGAAAAACTGATTAAAACGTTTGATATTGAATTCGGCTTTGTGCATCCGGAATACTTTGTCACCAGTGATGGTGAAATGTACTTCGGTGAAGTTGCCTATCGTCCACCCGGTTTTAAAGTATTTGAATTGCTTCAGCGGGCATATGGTTTTAATGCCTACCATGCCTTGATACTGTCTTTCGATCCGAAAACGACTGAAGAAGAAATCAGCAGCTTCTTCCCCAAAGAAGTGGTGGATGCAAAAGGTGTTGCAGGATGTTTCGGGGTTTATCCACGTCGCCGGGTGGTTAGCCGTTTGGAAATTCCACAGGAAACCGAAGATCATCCCTATTTTGATTTTCATGAGCTTACCGCACCACTGGAAGAAACCGTTACTAAACGAACCGCCTTTGGCACACATTGGGGTTTGTTATACTTCTTCGGCAAAGATCCGGTCGTCATGCGTGATTTACTAAAAGAACAGGAATCATTGGATTTCTATATTTAGTCGATTACTCTAGGGTCTGTTGCTTTTCATAGCCGCCTCTGTTGTGACTGAAAATGTACCAATCAAGGCGCGAGGAGTGCCGTTTATGAGATACATCCATGTATCTCACCCCTTTGGGGGGCTTGCGCTCAAAAACGCTCCTGGCGTTTTTGTAGTTATTCTAAATAAACGAGGAGTAACGCAGAGTGGTGCATTTTCAGCCTCAACCCGTAGGGCGGAAAAATAGTCCCAGCAGTGGTGTCTATGAAAGAGCAACAGACCCTTGGGCTTTTTGATCCTTATATATCCAGCAGTGATGGATATGAAAGATAAACAAGCCCTATGCATACAAACAGTAAAAGCAGGTAAACAGTTTGATTGAATCAAATGTCATTGAGTATCCCGATCCCAATCAGTCCTTATTGATTGAACGTCTGGATGAAGCCATTAAGCAGCTGGAACAGGCACCAAGTTTTAGTAAGCCTACCAAGGCTGGGCGTTTGTTTGATACCGTCAAGCGGGTTTTGCATGCTGAGGGTGGCTTCAAGATTATTTCACAGCACATTGAGCGCATTGAAAAGGCTGGTGCATTTGATAATTCAGATTATGCCAAACCGCAGATCCTGATACCGGCGCTAAGTGCGCCGGCATTGCTCAGCAATGATGTGTATACCGTGATTATTGAAACCTTAAGCGAGTTAAGGTTTTTGGCAGTGGCCAAACAGGAGTATGTGCATCCGGAAATCTCGTCAGAACAGGCTCATCACTTTCTGACACAGGTACTGGCCGTTAATCTGAAACGCTTATTTTCGGCAGCTGATGAGGCAGAACGGGAATTGCAGGGTCGTTTAGCTGAGATCAGTCGGGGCTTGTTGCATCATCTTGCGGAAAGCATTGGCTATGAGCACGTCATTGATCAATTAATTGATGAAATCTGGCGAATTCTGCAACAACGCCCTATTCAAGTCGATCATGTCAAACAGATGGTGACGCAAATTGCTATTTGTCGCCAAAATCCTGATATTGATATGGGCAACAGTGGTCAGGGTGCAGATCGATTGATTAGCAGTCTGTTCGGGCCAACCCAGGCCTGCAGAGAAGATCCGGGCGTGGAAATTTATCAGCAACGTCTGCAGAGTATGGATAATGCTGCGCTTCAATATGAAGCCAGCGGTTTTGCTCGTGCGATGCATGATACCGGTCTGGTGTCGCCCTATCATTCAGTATTACTCAGACATTTGTCGGAAGAAACTGATTATCTGTTAAGTGAAGCATTGGGCTTATCCTCTACCGGAAGGGATTGTCTGCTGAGCTACAGTGATCTGGTTCGGGCCTTGATTGCCAAGGCTATCTATCCTGAAACCGCTCAAGGTGTTTACGGTCTGGCATTAATGCTGGAGCGTGGCATTCTTTATCAACCTGCAATGGCGCCCTCTTTGTGGCGACAAATGTCGCTACCTTTATCACCAGCGGCAGAAGAACGTCTGCATTCATTGTTTGGTGACAACCCAAATGCGAGCAGTCGATTACTGGAAGGCGTTTTATGTGTGCTTGGGCAGCCTTTAGGCATTGGACAGGGTAATAACCCAACCTGTCAGTCGGCCAGAGCAATGTCGATGTGGGCCTATAACGATCCGGATTATCTTTTACAGATGGTGGTGTGGGCGGCGCGAGATGATGAAATCATTATGCATTTTGAAGGTAAGGCAATTTCATCCCAGGACAGCCTTTCGGGTCTTGCCAGTCATTTACCAATGGATCTGGATCCGGTTTCACTGATACTGGTTCCGCATCTGGATCGGATTTATGCTGAAATGGGCCGGTGCTGTATTGAACGTGAAGGTGATCCACATCGCTGGGTTAATCCGGAGTTTCATGGCTGGTGGTGTGGCCGGGGGTTCAGTATTAATGTTGATGTTGCCTCAGGCAAACTTATGCAACTTGAGGTATTTCTCAGGCATTTCTACGCCAGTTATCACCCCTACTACAATGACAATCAGCCTTTGATTCATCCTCAACCAGCAGGTATTGCGGTAACTGACAGTGCCCTGCGATTTGTTGGCTGGCATGCGATTACTATTTTAAGGGTTACTCTGGATCCGAATAGTGTAATGCGAGTCTATTTCTACAATCCCAACAATGACAGCGGTCAGAACTGGGGCGATGATATTCAGGTCAGTACCTCAGGAAATTCTGAGCGGTTTGGCGAAGCATCCTTGCCTTTTGAGGAGTTTGCCTCGCGGTTGTACATATTTCATTATGATCCGTTAGAACCTGGCCAATTTGCCTTGGTCAAATCGGAAGAATTACAACGGGTAATCGATCGTATTCATCGTAGCTGGGGAGCCAGTCGTTTACCTGAACTGAACTAAGGCAATTCAAAATGATTTTCGGGTGGTAGTCTGTGATTTGAGTCGGAGTCTGACTCCGTCAGATTAACTACCCGATTTCTGCCCCTGTTTTTCGCTTGATATAGTGCTTGATCAGCCTGGTGAAACAATTCATCCAGATGGCTGCGTCCATCCCACTCTGCCACGCCGAGACTGGCTGTAACATTGATTTTCTGATTTCGGTAAAGCACTTCAAGCGATTCAATTTCTGCTCGAATACGTTCTGCCACCGAATTTGCCAATTCCTGATCGGCGCCGGATAAAAACACTAGAAACTCTTCACCACCCATACGGCCAAATAAATCTCTCGGCCTGATCGCATTACTGATTGGCTCTACAATATTGCACAATACTAAATCGCCAGCTTCATGTCCCAGATTATCGTTGACCTGTTTGAAGTGATCCAGATCGATCATAATGCCACTGGCAGTTTGTCCATCCAGTCTTAAACGCTGTAACTCACGCTGTACTTCACTGAGAAAGTGTCGCCGGTTGGGAATACCCGTCAATTCATCGGTAGCCGCACTTTTAGCCAGTCGTTCATTGGCTTTTTGTAATGCCTGATTGACCTCTTTTAATGCCAGGGTGCGTTCGCTCACCCGTTCCTCTAAAAACTGATTTTGTGCTTTTAATGCATTTTCATGCTGTTTAAGCACATCACGTTGCTCAGAAATCTCCTGAATCAGCATTGCCAGTCCAATCGATACAACAGCAATAATGGCAAGATATTCCTGTGTCAGCCAAACGGCATTCTGTGGTGTATTAACAATTATCGGATGGGTGCCACGCATTAAGTGTTCAACAGCAAAAACAGTAATTAAAGCAACTGTTGCTGATGCACCGACGACGCCCAACCGAATTGCAGCCAATACACCAAGCAAGACTAACCAGATAGGAGTGAAAAACAAAAAAGATTTTTCATAGGTTTCAACGCTAAAGCTTTGATAACCGATGACAATCACAGCCGTCCAGAGAATTAATGCTTCCAATAAGTAATGTAATTTAAAGTGTGGTAACCCTGCCTGAAGCCAGCGCCATAAAACCACAATCAACGGCGTTAATACCAGCATGGCCAAAGCATCACCAAACCACCACAACTGCCATAAACTAATATAGCTGGTGTCGGTTCGGCCCATTAAGACATAGACTGTAGCTCCGGAAAGCCCGGCAAGTGAAGCCGCTAAAAATGGCGCAAAAAATAAAAAGCAGGCTCCATTTTTGAGATTTTTGAAATTAAAATTCTGACCACTTATGCGTCGGATAAAAAAAGCAGCCAGTGACACCGAAGCGATGTTGATGATTGCAAAACAGCTCGCTGCCCAGACCGGAAATGCCGGAATAGACGCTATCAGCTCTGCGCTGATGCCAGCTATTGCAACAAAGGGTAAATACTTTCTCGGATAAATCAGGAATGCCGCCAGTAATATCGCATTAGGTGGCCAGAGGATGGCGATACCTTCGGGGGTGATGGTCTGATGAATGGCCAACAGGGCTCCGAAATAATAGGCCAGACCAACCAACACCATCGCTTTAACTATATGTAAGTCCAGATATCGGCTGAACAGAAAAATTGGTTTAGAGCCAATCATTATCAAATCGCATGTATAACGTGATTAACAAACACCTAAAATCATCCGATGACCATTGACCTGGCTAAAACTGTTTTATCAATCATCTTCCCCCCAAGAACTTTATGTATTGCACATATTTCAGTTTATTTTTCTGTCGTCAGTTATAACAAATGACAGAAAAATAATCCTACTGCCAGCATTTTTTTCATTAAAGTCCTTTAATAAGCGTTTAGTAAGCCTGTTATAGCTTTAAAGCCCTACACTTATATGGTTATTTCCATAACAAAAAAACTATCATTGCTCCGACCATGGCCAACAATATTGCGGCCAGTTTATTCAAGTAATGATGTCCTTGTTTGAAATATGTCTGACCGGCAGATGCTGCCAGCAAGGCATAAATACACTTAACCCCACCTACCGCTATAAACGTCGCTAGAAAAATAAAAGCGGTATCGGTGATGGTTAACTGGCTTAACTCAAGCCAGGCAGGGAAAAACCCCATGTAAAACAGAATCGCTTTATGATCAGCCAATGTCACGATGAACCCCATTAAAAAGCTGCTCTTTAATGTGACCAGTTGCTCAACTTGTAAAGCGGGTTGATTCAATGCTTTTTGACGCCAAAACAATATTGCCAGCCAAAATAGATATGCTGCTGCCAGCACCCGTATCAATAATTCCCAAGGGCCTATTAATGGCAGCAACAATGTCATGCCATACAGTGCAATACTGATAAACAGAATGTCGGCCATCACAATGCCGAAGGCCACGGCCACACCATGGCTAAAACCATATACAGCGGCTCTGGATGTGACTAATAACAAGCTTATACTTGGTATGGCGGCCAGTATTGCCAGGCTGATAAATAACCCCAGAAATGTATGTATATCTATAGTTAATTCCATTTATAAAAGTTTCTCTGGCAAAGGTAATTATTAAATATACTCGCTGTAATCCAATTCTGAAGTGGCTCTGCTATTCTGCCATGTAATGCTTTTACCAAACTAATTTGGCAATCTCATGATGACAGCTCGCTTGGCAAAAACCATATTGATGCAAAAACACATTATTACGTTCTCAATAGTAAGCATTTTATTGCTGATCGTTTTATTAACGACTAGCTGTTCCGATAGCACAGCTACCCTGCCTGGCAATCAACAGGATCTATGTGAGATGTTCCGTGAAAAACCTCATTGGTATGAGTACGCAAAAGCATCAGAAACAAAATGGGGAACCTCTGTCGCCTCACAAATGGCTTTTATACAATCGGAATCGAGTTTTCAAAGTATTGTCCGCCCACCCAGAAGCAAATTACTGGACTTAATTCCTTGGTCGCGAACATCATCTGCTTATGGCTATGCCCAGGCGCAAAATCCGGTTTGGCGGGAATATCTGGCAGATAACGCAAGTCCCCTGGCCCGTCGGACACATATGAAATATGCCACAGACTTTATCGGTTGGTACAACCAGCGCAGTCAACGCATGTTAGATATCTCTATGGATAATCCAAAACATCTATACCTGGCATATCATGAAGGTCAAACTGGCTATCGGCGTGGTAGTTATCAAGCTAAACCACAGGTTCAGCTTAAAGCCAGGCAGGTAAGTGAAAAAGCCAGAAAATACTCAAACCAACTCGCTGAGTGTGAAAATGAGTTTAAATGCCGATTGTTCTGGCAGATTGGTCCATTCTGCCCAAAGAAACATTCCTGAAATTTATTTCAGCCATAAAAAAACCGGCTGACGCCGGTTTTTTTATCAGGTTTATTGCTAATTACTGATTTACCCATTCCCCATTGGCATTACGGCAAGCGGTGCCTTTAACGACTTCACGTTGCCCGTCAATATAGGCATCCATCTCATATTCGCGACAAGGCCGATCATTGGTTTCATAGGTACGGGTAGGGGTCACGCTGTATTGCGCGCCGGTATCTGGATTATTCCAGGAATTGGTGCGTCCTGTAGGGGTGTTTTCAAATGTTTCATAAGTGCGCCGTCTGTCCAGTTCATCCATTTCACTACCAATATGGCCACCCACCATCGCCCCTAAAATAGTGCCGCCAATGATGGCTGCAGTTCGACCAGTGCCACCACCCACATTAGAACCAAGTACACCACCTGCAACACCGCCTAATCCAGCACCCACGTTTTGTTTACTCATCTGACAGCCAGCCAGACTGACGGTAAAAATTGCTGCGACCATTATTGTGAATAGAGTTTTCATACGCTGTCCTTATTATTATTTTCAATTGATAATCTTATGACTTTATTCTAACGGATTAAATTCATTACTCTTGGAAGCAGAGCGCACCTTTACATACTTTTTCACTTTGCAGAGATATTATCCGCTATATCAATCAAGGTATGCGCTGGCAGAAACCTCTACACGGTTTCGCCCAGACTGTTTTGCCCGATACAGTGCCTTGTCAGCTTTTTGTAACAGCTGGTGCGGTATATCTCCTAGTCCATCCCAACTACTAATACCCACCGAAATCGTCAACCTACCCAACTCCCTGTCCTGATAAACAATGGTTTTAGCAGCAATTTTTTCCAATAACGCATTGGCCCGATCCAAGGCGTCCTGGAGATGAGCGGCCGGCATCAATACAACAAACTCTTCGCCACCGTAACGACAAGGTATATCCGTTTCACGAAAATGCTCCAACATCAGTGAAGCAACTATACGCAATGCCATGTCACCGGCATCATGACCAAAACGATCATTAAACTGTTTGAAATTATCGATATCACAAATCAGCAGAGATAATGACTGCTGATAACGTTCAGCAAGTTGAAGTTCGCGTTGCAGGGCATCATCAAAATACCGACGATTTTTCAAACCGGTTAAAGCATCTTCAAATGACATGATATGCAGGTCTTCTCTATGCTTTATGCCACTCAAAGTCACACTTAATCTATCAATGGCCCTGAATATAAATTGTTCAATCACTTGCCGGGTTTCTGAGGTTTCAGTGGAAAGGTCCAGCAGTTCAAAGGTAATGAACGTTTGTTTACCTAGCCGCAAATCATCAATCTCAATTCGATACTTATCATTCAAAACAGAATTTGGTGACAAATCAGCAAATTCATTGAAGGTCGAAACACGCAGCTGTATTGGCGCAAAAACTTTATGTAATTCCTGACAAATCACATTGCCTGCCTGCTGTAGACTCTGGCTGGGTTGTAATCGACTTATCAAGGTTTCCAGTCGAAGGCTGAAGTCATTAATCAATGCCAGTTGATTTGCCCGCTGCTGTTCAAGTACCACGTAATTCTCTAAAGCAGCTGTTCGTTCGCCCACCCTCTTTTCCAGCAACACATTTAATTCTTTTAAGTCCTGTTGGATCTGCCGATAATGTCTTAACGAAACAAACACCAGAATCAACGCAAAAATTAACCCGCCAAAGGCTAGTGGAAAGTTAACCCAGGGCACTAGACCATGGGCAATAATCATATCAATCAGGAAAAATATGGCATAAATTCCAAACGCGCCCATTACCAATCTCTGTTCAGTATTCATCACCGTAAAATGACGAATACAAAACCAAAGCATGATGACCAGAGTGATAACAAACAACATATCGAAAATCGGGTAGAAATAAGCCAGATGCCAAGCGCCAAAAACTGTTAATACCAGACACAGCAGAACATAGAGCATATGCATCTGAGCGATACGCAACATCAATTTACCGCTTTGTACAGCGAGCCAGTAATTGAGGATCAATGCAATAAAAATCGGAATTGAAAAATACGATATGGCCGCCAAATAGGTTTTAGCCAACGGCGCATATATCAACAGCTGTAATGCCTGGCTCTCTCCCAGCAGGTTGCCTGCACTGGCCAGTGAAAACAATCCAAGGTAAATAAACTCACGGTTATCACCGCGCATTGCGGAAAACGCAAATGCAATCAATGCGATAAAGAAAAAGAATGCCGAAATCACTAAATCGCTATGCGAATTATTGAGAATATTCAGTAATGCTGCTGAGCGTTCAAGCAGCTTCTTTTCTCCCCATAAACCAATATCGGTGTAATCAGAATAGACCCGGAAATAAATCGTACGGCCAGCAAAATCATCTGGCAGACCAATGATATGCCATGGCCAACCGGCATAATCACCCTTTCCCGCCGCATCAAATTCACCAAAGCGATAAATAAGTTGTTGATCGAGATAAACCTCAGCAATCAAATCAATACTGGAAATAAACACCACCGGATCAACGAGATTTATATCTGGCAGTGTGGTGCGATACCAGATATTTTCTCGGCCCTGTCGATCAGGAGGATAGGTAGGATTAGGAATGGACTGCCAGCCGACATGATTTTGCTGATCCGGCATGGTCCATACCGGTTGCCCATCAATGAAAGGCGAATCTCCCCAACGATATTGCCAATTTTCGAGATCTATTTGTTCAGAGGTAGCCGCAAACACTATTCCGTGAGGCAAAAATAGCATTATAAGTAGCAGCAGCCGCATTAAGCGTCCTGACAGGTAACACTGGTAGTTGGTTGAGTCAGTCATAGGCGTTAAGCGTAATGCTTTTATCCTCAGATAAAAAAATACCCCTTGTTGGAGTCAAGAGGTATTCAATTTTTAGCCGACCCAACGTCTTGCATTATGGAACACCCTTAACCATGGAGCGTCTTTGCCCCAGTCATCCGGATGCCATGAATGCTGCACACTACGGATTACCCGTTCCGGATGCGGCATCAGAATCGTGACACGCCCATCTGTGGTGGTAAAACCGTTATGCCCACTTGCAGAACCATTAGGATTAAAAGGATAACGCTCGGTAGGCTGCCCGTAATGATCTACATAACGCATAGCCACTAAAGCGTCCGACATGCTGCCGCCTTCGGTGAAATCAATACGCCCTTCTCCATGAGCAACGGCAATAGGCATGATCGAACCCGCCATATCCTGCAACAGAATGGATGGCGATTCGGTGATTTCAACTAATGAGAAACGTGCCTCAAACTGTTCAGACAAATTGCGACTGAACCTCGGCCAATGCTCACTTCCTGGAATCAGCGATTTCAATTGTGACAGCATTTGACAGCCATTACATACGCCAAGCGAAAAGGTATCTTCACGGGCAAAAAACGCCGCAAACTCATCGCGTGCACGCGCATTGTGTAAAACGGTACTGGCCCAGCCACGTCCTGCTCCCAGCACGTCACCATATGAGAAACCACCGCATGCCACCAGACCTTTGAAATCTGCCAGAGAAACGCGGCCTTCGACAATATCGCTCATATGTACATCGACTGAAGTAAAGCCGGCATGATCAAATGCTGCTGCCATTTCCAGCTGACCATTAACGCCCTGCTCTCGCAGAATCGCCATTTTAGGACGCTGTCCGCTGATAATAAATGGCGCGGCGACCTGTTCTTTCAAATCAAAACTCAACTTGGCGTGCAAACCCGGATCTTGCTCATCATCCAATGCTGCAAATTCCTGCTCGGCGCAATCCGGGTTATCACGCAATGCCTGCATCCGGTAGCTGGTTTCAGCCCAGAATTTTTGTAATACCAGACGCCGCTGATTTAATACTTGTTCGTCATTAACGCTGATTTGAATCGTTTGATCTGCTGAAACTTCGCCAATCAGATGACTGTGTTTGCTTAAATTAAACTGCTGCAGAAGTTCCAGTACCGCATCCTGATGTTCAGCCTTAATCTGAATGACCGCACCCAGCTCTTCGCTAAACAGCAATGGCAAGGCTTCGCCCAGTCCATTCAAATTAATATTCAGTCCGCAATGTCCGGCAAAAGCCATTTCACATAACGTGGTGATAAGACCACCATCACTGCGATCGTGATAGGCCAACACCAATTCATCCTGCTTCAATTGCTGCATGGCCGCAAAGAAGTTTTTCAGGTTACGTGCATCGTCGACATCCGGTCCATGATGTCCGACCTGATTATAAACCTGTGCTAAAGCAGAGGCTGCCAGGCGATTATGTCCATGACCTAAATCCAGATAAATCAGACGGTTTTCACCCAGATCGGTACGTAATTGGGGCGTCAGCGTTTTACTGGTATCAGTAACCGGTGCAAATGCACTGATAATAAGTGATAACGGCGAAGTAACGGCTTTGGTTTCACCTTCTTCTTCCCAGACTGTTTTCATCGACAGCGAATCTTTTCCCACCGGAATAGCAATACCCAGTTGCGGACATAATTCCATACCGACGGCTTTGACGGTGTCATACAGCAAAGCATCTTCGCCACTATGACCACATGCTGCCATCCAGTTAGCTGACAGTTTGATATCACTTATTTTCTCAATATCCGCCGCAGCAATATTGGTTAACGCTTCACCAATCGCCATCCGTCCCGAGGCCGGAGCATCAATCACCGCTAATGGTGTGCGCTCTCCCATCGACATGGCTTCACCCAGTAATCCGTGGTGATCTGCGAGCGTTACCGCACAATCGGCAACAGGCACCTGCCAGGGGCCAACCATCTGATCCCGTGCTACCAGACCAGTAATACTGCGGTCACCAATGGTAATCAGGAAGTTTTTACTGGCCACTGTTGGTAGTTTTAATACCCGTTCCAACGCATCACGAACAGTAATACCGCTTAGATCTAACTCGGGTTTGGGTATGCTGTGATGTTTAACATCGCGCAGCATTTTTGGCGGTTTACCCAGTAACAGCGATAACGGCATATCGATTGGATTATTTTCAAATTCGGCATCACCCAGCAATAAATGCTGATCTTCGGTGGTTTCACCTACAATTGCCCAAGGACAGCGTTCTCTTTCACAAATAGCCTGGAACAACTCAATATCTTCTGGGTTCACGCCTAATACATAGCGTTCTTGAGATTCATTACACCAGATTTCCATCGGTGACATGCCCGGTTCATCATTTGGAATGACCCGAAGCTCAAAACGGCCACCACGACCGCTGTCGTCAACCAGTTCAGGAAACGCATTAGATAACCCACCGGCACCGACGTCATGAATAGATACAATTGGATTTTTATCATTAAGTGCCACACAGCGATCAATAACTTCCTGACAACGGCGTTCCATTTCCGGATTACCGCGTTGCACTGAGGCAAAATCCAGTCCCTCTTCACTGGTACCGGAAGCCACCGAGGAAGCTGCACCACCACCCAGACCTATCAACATAGCCGGGCCACCAAGCGCAATCAGCTGAGTGCCTGGTTGCATGATATGTTTTTCAACATGCTGAGGCCGAATACTACCCAGACCACCAGCTACCATGATGGGTTTGTGATAACCGCGCATTTCAAAGCCATTATCCGAGGGCACTTTAGCTTCATAGGTACGGAAATAACCGCACAGATTGGGACGGCCAAATTCATTGTTAAATGCTGCGCCACCTAATGGGCCATCAATCATGATTTGCAGAGCAGAAGCGATACGGGCCGGTTTGCCGTAATCGGTTTCCCATGGTTGTTCAAAGCCGGGAATCTGCAAGTTGGACACTGAAAAACCGGTTAAGCCTGCTTTAGGTTTAGAGCCACGTCCTGTCGCACCTTCATCACGAATTTCACCACCGGCTCCAGTTGCTGCACCAGGAAAAGGTGAAATAGCCGTTGGGTGATTATGCGTTTCAACCTTCATCAGAATATGCTGCTGCTCGCCTTCGTAGCAGTAGTGATTATCACTCATGTCTACCTGAAAACGATGGCTGCGTGGACCTTCGATTACTGAGGAATTATCGTTATAAGCTTTAACGACACCTTCAGGATGTTGCTCGTGGGTGTAGCGAATCATATCGAACAGGCTGCGATCCTGGGTTTTTCCATCAATGATCCAGTCAGCCTTGAATATTTTGTGACGGCAATGCTCTGAGTTCGCCTGAGCAAACATCATTAATTCTATGTCATTCGGATTACGATTAAGTGCTGTGAAATTATCAAACAGGTAATCAATTTCATCGTCAGCCAGGGCCAGGCCCAGGTTTTGATTGGCCTCAATCAATGCCTGACGACCACCATTCAGAATATCGATAGACAATAGAGGTCTTGGGGCCGTATGCATAAACAATTGTTCAGCATCTTCTTCATTATCAAACACACTTTCGATCATGCGATCATGCAGTTTTGCTGCAATCGTAGCGCGTTGTTCACTGCTGAGTGCAGATTGGCTGGTGACATAAAAAGCGATTCCGCGTTCAACCCGAACGATGTCAGTTAAACCACTGTTATGCACAATATCGGTCGCTTTACTGGACCAGGGCGAAATAGTCCCGGGACGCGGAGTAATCAGAAACAGGTTTTCCTGAGTTTGTGCGCTGCTACTGCCTTTGCTGGCTTCGAGCATCTCTCCCAGAGTAATAAGATCCGTTTGGTTAAGTTGACCATCACCTTCCAGTTCAGCGAAATAGTGATATTCACTTCTTAACGCACTGACTTCAGCGACTTCAGCGCGGATAGCGCGCAGCAATTTTTCAATTCGGAAAGCAGAGAAAGCCGGACGGCCAACCAATTGCAGCATTTGAAACCCAATTTAGAGAAAATTAAAGCGATAATGATACTTTATACGCCCGAATTCGCCCAATAAAATTGAGCTTTAATAATGACTGAAAATAGTTCCACAACCCATAAACCCAGCCCTTTCAGACTACTTGCTGTGATGTTGTATGACAGCATGTTAATGGTCTCGGTACTGTTAGTTGCCGCCGCAGTTGCGGTCGCCCTGAATGGCGGTGAAGCAATAGGTGCCAATAATCCATTCTTTTTTGTCTATCTGCTGGGCGTGGCATTTATTTTTTATGGCTGGTTCTGGACCCATGGCGGACAAACGCTTGGCATGCGTGCATGGCGGGTTTATCTCATCAGCGGCAATAATACCGGGATCAACTGGCAGCAGGCATTTCTGCGCTTTGTTGTCGGCATATTTTCCTGGCTGCCGTTAGGTTTGGGATATTGGTGGCTGTGGCTGAGCCCCGATAAACTCAGCTGGCATGATATTGCTTCTGGTAGTTACCTGGTTTATTCGCCTAAAAGCTAAGTATTTAATCTGGGAGGCGTTCCAGATTGATCATTTTATGATTGTCATCAAAGTGGATTCGGAAGCGACCATGGATACCGCTTTGTGTAATAAAGCGCCGAACATGCAATGCCGGAAACTGTAGAGATTGTCCCGAGTCGGTTATCGCAACCACAGCAGAGGCTTCGCCTCGATAGTAGCGCATCGCCTCTTCTCTATCGACATTAATTCTAAACGTTAAGGCTTTGGCCACTAACAAGAAAACCTCTAAACATATCGCTTAAATTTCGCAGCATTTGTTGTTTATCTGACTCACTATAAGGTTCAGCTGTGCCCTGCCCCCAAATCGGTTTGGGCCAGACTGCATCGGTTTTAAAGCGAGCCACATGATGCACATGTAACTGTGGAACCACGTTCCCCAATGCCGCAATATTCATTTTATCGGCTCCGGTAAGTTTCATTAGTTTTTCAGCGACTAATGCTGACTCCTGCCAGAGTAATTGCTGATCCTGCATCGTAAGATCATAAATTTCACTAATATCTTTGCGACGTGGCACCAGAATCACCCAGGGGAAACGGGCGTCATTCATCAATAACACTCGACACAGTGGTAAATCACCAATGACAAATGTGTCTGCAGCTAACTGTGGATGTAATTCAAATTTCATTAATCCGCCAGATATTTGTTAACGATCTCATAAACATCAGATGACAGATCCTGCTGCTGAGCAATATTTTGCAATGCATCGCGCATCATTTCCTGACGTTTTGCATCATATCGGCGCCATGAATTAAACGCACCCAATTGCCTTGAAGCCACCTGCGGATTAATTTTATCCAACAGTAGAATCTGCTCAGCGAGGAAACGATAGCCACTGCCATCCTTTGCGTGAAATAACGCTGGATTGTTACGACAAAACTGACCGATTAACGCCCGGACATTATTTGGATTTTTAATGCTGAACGCAGGATGTTTCATTAACCCTTTAATCCGAATCAATGTATCCGGAAGGCTGGAGAGCGCCTGTACAGTAAGCCATTTATCAACCACCTGACGGTCATGCTGCCATTGCTCATAAAAAGCACGTAAGGCATGTTCACGTTCGGTACCTGGCTGATCAACCATCAGACGTAGCCCGGACAAAGTGTCCGTCATATTATCGGCCTGCTTCATCTGTTTAAGGCAGCGCTGGGTTTGCATAGGATCGCCAGTTGCCATCAGATAGCCAAGACAGACATTTTTCAGACTGCGTCGCCCCATATGCTCTGAGTTAAACTGATATGGCACATTTGGTAAATTGTGTTGCTGATACAAGGCATTAAACTGAGCTTTCAACTGCATTGCCAGGGTATCTTTTACAAATTTACGCACATGATGAATGGCATCGACGTCAGCCACCTTCATCTGGGCTGCCAGATAGTTTTCAGAGGGCAATGTCAGCATGCGCGCAACCAAAGCCGGATCAGCCGTTTTATCCTCTAATACTGCAGCACATTGTTTTGACAAAATTTCCGGTAATTGCAGCGGTTTGCCTTGCTGATAATCGTTGATTAAAGACAACATGACTTGGATGAAAAGACTTTGTCCGGCATCCCAACGATTAAAGCTGTCTTTCTCATTGGCCATCAAAAACGCGAGTTCTTCATTATCGCGTTCAATCAGTAATTTAACCGGCGCAGAAAAGCCACGCAGTAAAGAGACAACCGGCTTCTGCTCTACTCCGATAAAGCGGAATGTTTGTTCTGCCTCACTAAGTTCTAATACGCGGGTGTCATGATCGTAGGGTTGAGCTTCATCAATCAATTGCAACGGCAAACTATTACCTGCAGCGTCCAGTAGCCCCATTGCAACTGGAATTAAGAACGGTTGCTTTTCAGTCTGGCCAGGCGTAGCTGGGCAATATTGCTGTAGGGTTAAGGTCAATATTTTCTTTGTTGCATCATATTGATGAGTGGCTTTAATAACAGGTGTTCCAGCTTGGGTATACCAACGTTTGAACTGGGTTAAGTCAATACGATTGGCATCTTCAATAGCTTTGACAAAATCATCTGTGGTCACTGCCTGACCATCATGGCGGTCAAAATATAAATCCGTACCTTTACGGAAACCCTCTTCGCCAGCCAGGGTTTTAATCATGCGAACCACTTCCGCACCCTTCTCGTAAATGGTCACAGTATAAAAGTTACTGATTTCGATATAGCTGTCCGGTCTGACAGGATGCGCCATCGGGCCGGCGTCTTCAGCAAATTGCAAACTGCGTAATTGATCAACATCATCAATTCGTTGCACCGCGGCAGAATTCAAATCCGCACTGAAAGACTGATCCCGCATCACCGTGAAGCCTTCTTTAAGGCTTAACTGAAACCAGTCGCGGCAGGTAACACGATTACCAGACCAGTTATGGAAGTACTCGTGGCCAACAATGCTTTGAATTGTATAAAAGTCGTTATCGGTAGCCGTTTTGGGGCTGGCCAGAACACAGGCAGCATTAAAGATATTCAGCCCTTTGTTTTCCATCGCACCCATATTGAAATCATTGACCGCAACAATCATAAAGACATCTAAATCGTATTCACGGCCATAAGTCTCTTCGTCCCAGCGCATGGATTGCTTTAAAGACAGCAGTGCATGATCACATTTATCGTGATTTTCTTTATCGACATAGATCTGCAAGGTCACGTCACGTCCACTTAGGGTCGTAAAGCTGTCCTGTTGCATATAGAGATCACCGGCAACTAAAGCAAACAGATAACAGGGTTTAGGATGTGGATCATGCCAGCGAACCCAATGGCGTCCGTCTTCTAATTCACCCTGTTCCTGCAAGTTACCGTTTGATAACAGAATTGGCCATTTATGCTTATCGGCTGTGATGGTCACGGTAAATACCGCCATTACATCAGGACGATCCGGATAATAGGTGATACGTCGAAAGCCTTCTGCCTCACATTGAGTGCAAACCAACGCGCCAGAATGATATAAGCCTTCAAGCGCCGTATTTTGATCTGGATAAATCTCGGTGACAATTTCCAGCTGAAATTTTTCCGGTAATTGAGGCAACACCAGTTGGGTATTGGAACGCTGAATTTCTGCCGCAGTTAATGTCCGTCCATCGAGTTTGATGCTTATTAACTCTAAATGCTCGCCATTTAATACACAGTCTTCACCTGGTCCTTTGGGGTTACGTCGCATGTTCAGAATACTGGTCACACGAGTCGTTGAAGCGTCGAGATCAAAATGCAAATCAACATTATCGACCAGATAAGACGGGACAGTGTAATCCGCGAGACGAATCGTTTTGGGGGACGCAGGTGCGTTCATTAAATTAAAAATCCTCTTGATTAACTGGCCAGTACTGATAAGCAGGCTCTTCGTATGGATGTGCGAGTTTCAACGCTGAGACAACAGTTTTAATAGTCTCGTTCGAACAAATCGTTTCAACTCGATATTCGTTTACTTGTTCTAGTTTTCCGTTTTCACCGATAAATGGCTGACTGTTGTCTAAAGGTCGGAACTGGCCCATGCCCTGCGTTTCCCAACTGCAACAGTCATAGCCATCAAAATGTCCTGCTCCGGCATTAAAAATGGCTTCTTTAACCAACTCTTTATGGGTGTCAGGAACAAAAAAAACAAGTTTGTACATGAGGTTTATCTCCACTGCCATTGCTGGGCTTCACCGGTCCCTGCAATACTCAATACAGCGCTTGCGTTGGCATTAAATGCTACAGCCTGAATAACCATTCCCGGATTAAGTGAGTTCTGTCTGGTCACTTTCCAGCAACGTAATTTATCACCTTGGGGTAATTGCCAGACGCAAATCCGTTCTGCAGCGTGTCCGGTTACCAGTAACATGCCATCCTCTGAAAAATTAACGGCAGTTGTCGTCGTATTAAAAACCGGGAATTCTGGAACTGGCAACGATTTTGGCCAGGCGGAACTGCGTAACTGAGATTGCAGACTGCCATCCGCCAAGGACCACAGGTAGGCGTGATCATTATCCGCTGCGGTAAAGGCAAATCGACTTTGCGGATCAAATTTCACCAGATTGACGGTATTGCCATGTAGCCAATTCTGTAACTGTTCTCCAGTCTGCAGATCCCATAAACGTGCTGTTCGATCATCTCCCCCTGTCAATGCCGTTTCACCATCCGGTGAAATAGCCACAGTGTTAATGGGATGTTTAACCGGGGAATCAACTGCGGTGCCATCGTGTTCAAACACCTGAAGAACCCGGTTGGCTTTAATATCAAAATAGACTGCGGTGCTATCCGCCAAAGCCAACAGCAAAAACTCGCCATCAGGCGAAATATCGAGAGCTTTCACGCGCAACGGAAATGTCAGCCTGTTTTCTGGCATACCGCTATCCGTGTTCCACAACATCACCGTATCAAATTCTACGGTAGCGGCGATCGGGCTGGATTTGGCTAATGCTACGGTTGTACTGCGAACGGTTTCTTTCTGCTCACTTTGCCAACTGTATTTCACCTGATTGTTTTGCAAATCCCATAATCTGGCGGCCGCATCCACATCGGCTGAAAGCAAAAAATTTCCATCGGCTGAAAAGGTAGCTGCATAACTGCCTTCACTATGCTGCCACTGATAGGTTTGTTGGGGACGATCTTCACAACCACTCAGCAATAGCAGCAGCCCTGGTAAAACGAATCTGCTGATATTGCGCATAGTCATAATCTCAATCAGGATTTTGGTAAAGTCACGCCCTGCTGCCCCTGGTATTTACCAGCCCTGTCAGCATAAGAGGTCTCACAGACTTCATCAGATTCAAAAAACAACATTTGCGCAACACCTTCGTGAGCATAAATTTTGGCAGGTAAAGGAGTGGTATTGGAAAACTCCAGGGTGACTTGGCCTTCCCATTCCGGTTCCAGTGGTGTGACATTAACAATAATGCCGCATCTCGCATAGGTTGATTTACCAAGACAGATGGTCAAAACATTGCGTGGAATCTTAAAAGACTCAATGGTACGAGCCAAAGCAAACGAGTTTGGCGGAATAATGCAGACATCTGCATTGATATCAACAAAACTG
>TARA_R110002073_G_scaffold67049_4_pt1 | contig 23078 bp, 20 predicted proteins | sample TARA_R110002073 | Tara Oceans TARA_R110002073 (sample SAMEA4397174) | marine metagenome | biome: Polar Biome; feature: [DCM] deep chlorophyll maximum layer (ENVO:01000326); material: water (ENVO:00002006), including particulate matter (ENVO:01000060) such as... | depth 40 m | reverse complement strand
TAGAGACCAACACCAAAAAGGTCGCGCTCAAGTTCATCAAAAATAGTGCCAATACGGCGACGATAAAAATAAACGCCAACAGTAATGCATTGACAACGGTGGTAACCGCTTGGGTAATCAAATCACTTTGATCATAAAAAGCATTGAATGTCACACCTTCGGGCAAGGCTTGCTGAATCAGGGCAACACGGCTATTAATGCCATCAATCGTCGCTTTGGTATTGGAACCCATGCGCTTCAAAATAATGCCGGAGATCACTTCACCCAAGGGTTCTGCCTGACCTTGTTCATCACGACGCGTCATGGTGACCGCACCCTGGCGTATCTCGCTGCCGAGCTCAACACTCGCCACTTGTGCCACTGTCACTACAGTACCGTCGACAGTTTTCAATGGAATTTGACGCAACTGGGCCAAGCCTTTGTCATTATCAGCCAACCAACCCACACCGCGAATCACCAACTGTTCCTGCCCCCGATTCATATACCAGCCACCAGCATTGGCGTTATTGTTTTCCAACGCATCAACTACATCTTGTTGATTTAAACCATAAGCCAGCAAGCGCGAAGGATTTAAGTTCACCTGATACTGTCGAACATCACCACCAAACGAGAGAACATCGGTCACGCCATCAACCGGCATGAGGAGTAATTTAACGACCCAATCATTAAGGCTGCGCAGTGCCATGACATCAACATTCGCATCTTGATCTGCAACGAGAATGTATTGATATACCTGACCTAAACCAGACGTATTGGGGCCAATTTCTGGCGTCCCTACGCCCTCGGGTATCAGTTCCTTTGCTGATTGAAGTCGTTCAAAAACAAGCTGGCGCGCAAAGTAGATATCCGTACCCTCTTTAAAAACTACGGTGATCCCCGACAGACCCGTTTTAGAAATGGAACGCACCTGTTCCACATCAGGCAAGGCATACATCACGGCCTCAATGGGAAAGGTAATTAACTTTTCGACTTCTTCTGAAGCCAGCCCCGGTGCTTCGGTATTAATCGCAACCTGGACATTGGTCACATCGGGAAAAGCATCCAAATTGAGTTTCGGAATAATCAGCGTCGCTGACGCCAAAATAGTTAGCAGGCCAATCACAACCAATAGTCGGTTGGTAACAGACCAATCAATTAATTTATTTAACATGAACTAGTCCCCCTTAATGATTGTGCGGATCAAATCCGCCTTTGGCCATTTCAGACTGCACAAAAAAAGCACCTTTACCCACAACGGTGGTGCCCTCGGCAATACCCTGGATTAGCATTTGGTCACCAACCGTGGTTAACACGTCAATTTCTTTTGGCTCAAAACGGCCGGGGGCAACTTCGACAAACAACTGCCAATCACCATCGGGACTGCGCAAAACAGCATCGACAGGTACAACAAGACCTTCACGTTTATTATTGTCTTCAATCACCACATTAACGAACTGACCGGGATGGAGTTCATCATGCCGATTGGCGACTTCGATATGCACAGCCAGGGTGCGGGTGGTTGCATCCAGGGTATGACGGGCTTGAGCAACTTTACCAGTAAGCCAGCGCTTGCCAACCTGTATTCGTGCGGGAGAACCGAGCGTGACACGGGCTGCATCTTCCGGTGCCAGACGGGCCTCAACCCAGAGTAGCGACTCATCACTGATTGTCATCAAAACATAACCCGGCTCGATTAATTCTCCTACCACAAAATCATCACTGATGATGGTGCCATCCTGGAAAGAGAGCAGACGAAATTCACCTGTAGCGCGTGTCGCATCACCTGTATTCATCAAAGATTCAATCTGTTTTTTGGTCATACCATAGGCACTGACTTTGGCATAAGCTTGCTGATAGGCGATCTGAGCCGAGACAAAACGCTTTTCGGAAACCACTTTTCGTCCCAGTTTTTTCACCCGGCGCAGTTCAACATTGGCCCCCATCAATGCACCCTGAGCCTCGGCCATCTCGACACTGGAGAGCGTAATTAATGGCTGGCCCTTTTTGATATGATCGCCAAGCCGGGCATGACGTTTTATCACCTGGGCCGGTGTACGTGGCGTAACCTTGGTGGTGCGATAGGCGTTGAGTATGGCTTCACCGGAGGCTGTGATGGCATCACCCAGTGATTGACGCTTAACTATAATTGTTTCTATGCCTGCTATACGATGCTGGGCGTCGCTTAGTTCGACATCGCTTGCTGCCTCGCTATCACCATGGCCGTGGCCATCATCGCCACCTTCATCATGGTCACCACCGCCGTGATCGTCATCGCCACCTTCATCGTGGCCACCGCCATGGTCGTCATGTTCTTTCTCTTCATGGCCATCACCCTCAATACTATCACCCTCATGGTCGTGACTTTCCTCTTCGTGTTGGTGGCCTTTATCTTCATGCCCATCACGACCTTCTTTCATCTCAATACCGGAGAAATCGTCTGAGTGATCATGCCCCTCTCCTGCAAAAACAACGCTGGGACTAGCCAAGCTCACTAACATCAATAAAATTAATCTATTTTTCATTCTTCTACTCTCCAAAACTCTTTGTTTGTGTCGGTGTATTAGGTGTCACACCCAGCCAATCTCCTACCTGGGCTGAAGCATCCAACCAGGCAATCGCTGCCCGCCACACTTCACCCTTCAGCACAGTGGCTGCTACTTGGGTATCGATATTTTGTTTGGTCTGAATCAGAAAATCGGTAGCCCTTAATTCACCTGCTTGCCACAACCGTTCCAACAATTCAGCTTGTTCACGGTGAGCCTGCTGCCCCGTGGCAACCCAGGAAGTCCAAGCACGGGTGGTGTTTTGGAATCGCCCCAAATTGCCATCGAGACGGGCCTTGGCACGACGGTGGGCATCGCGATAAAGCAGCTCTTCAGCAACTGCTTCATGGGAGGCGGCACGCACGCCAGCTTTGAAGTTATTACGAACAAACAAGGGGATTTCCAGATTCAGCCCCAACAGGGTTTCAGAACCGTCGCGGCCAGCGCGAATGCCGATGGTGGGATCTGCGCGACTCTCGCGTTCAATCAAACGAATGCGCGATCTAGCGGCTTCCATACGGCTGCGTAACACGACAAGTGCTGGCAGAGATTGAATCAAGGCAGAATCAACCCGCTCCGGTGGTGCAACTAATTCACTAGGTAACTGAGGCCAGCGAGATCGATTTAAACCGGGGGTTAATCCGGTAACAGCCTGCAATGCTGCTTCGGCTTCGGCCAACTCACTTTCGCTCGCTGCCTGCTGCATCAACGCTTCGCTGTAGGCGACTTGAGCCAGGGTGCCATCCAGCGCCCCCATGTCTCCAGCATCCTGACGCTGTTTCACCACATCAATAAAGCCCTTCATCAACTGACTGCGACGTAGCGCCAGTGCCTGCATCTCCTGTGCAGCAAAGTATTGTGCCAGAGCATCCAAGGTCTCCACTGCTATATTTTGTTGAGCTTCCTTCAGTTCGGCGATAATAGCCTGAACTTCTTGATCGGCGATGCGAGTTTGAGCCTCCTGTTTGTCGTTCCAATCCAAGGCCTGATTGAAACCGATAAAGGATGTGTTGACATCCGTACGCTCAGTATCCAGTTCTAGGTTGGGGTTGTAGATAGGACGGCCAGCACCTTCGGCTCGCGCCAACGCTGCTTCAACAGCGGCTTGAGCGCCCTGTATGGCTGGGCTTTCTGACCACACCTGTTGAATGAACCCCGTAAGTGAGGCATCGATTTTTTGCACCGCATTGGTACTGATTGATAATGGAACTTCTTTATATTCGGATGCAATGACCGCCCAAGCAGGCAACATCAGACAGGCGAGCACGCCCGCCAATAAACATTTCTTTAAAAACATAAACTAAATCCTTCATGTGCTGAAGAGAAAAACACCGCGCATGATGCTGCACGGCACGCACAAAAAAACAGGGGAAGAATTTAGGCGATAGGGGGTCTTAAGAGCGGGGCGATATAGAGAAAAACAGGGGCCTGGGTTAGTACGATAAAAGCATCATCACTACTGGCCACAAACGGGGTGGCGTGGTCAAAAATGAGGTCCACTAAATGGGCTCCACTGTGGCAGCAGTGGCCATTGTGGTTCAGACCGCCATCGGGATAGTCATAATCTGAATCAGCCAATAGATTAATGTCTGCTGAACCATGACCCACAACTGCCTCTGGATGGGAATCCCAAGCAAACGCCAATCCTGAACTCAAGTTGGCCAACAACAGTAGGCAGGTCAATATTTTTTTCATAGGGGCGCTAATTTAGGTGAATCATGACTATACTGTCAACGGTTAAATAGAAAAAATGCGACGCTTTCATCTTTACAGTGATCAAGGGCGAGCAGCACTACCGATTTATTTGATGGCTGGTCTGCTGACTCTCTTGTGTCAGGATAATTGCTATTATCTTTTTACTGGTTAAGATCAATACGCCCTTGAGGTTCTACCCTCCTATTCCATTATGCTCCTTAGTCACCACTTTATCCTTACCGTGCTACAAAGTTTTTCAGTGTTTGTGTTTTATTTTTGACTCACCTGGTTCGTGCTCGAGGCCCTCACCATCATGCAGGCTAGCACAGCCTGACAAACCAACTATTATTAGGCTTAAAAATGCCATGAGAAAATCTCGTTTGATTTTAGTTGTCATGTTCATACTTTTTCCTTTTGTTTGTTTCCTCTCCAGGGGAGCGGGGCGCCAGCAATGGCAATACGATTAAGTAGCAGTGTTAATCTTATCTCTATCTTAGTGGTGCTTGTACCAGCCCGCCCGTTTAATATCATTCCACGATGTACTTTGGTGGCAGGCAAAACAGTTTTCGACCGGCGCCTTGGGATTGCCTGCCACCTTGGCTGAGATCTTTTTAAAATGCTTCATGTAGTGACTTGGCGGTGCTTCATGGCACTGGTTGCAGTCACGGGATTGATTGGATGGATGCAAGAATTCTGGCAATGACCACTGATCGGTTCGGTGACATTGCACGCAGTCTTGCCCGAATAGCGTAAAGTGCCGATCGTCGTTTTGATGGCAAGTACTACACTGCAACAGAGCTTCCTCACTCGACACATCTGGATGAACAAATAATGAGGCAGGCATTCGGCCTGAGGCTAATAAGTCGTCAAGAAAAGCTTTCGCAATAACCCCTTCATGGTTCGGGCCTTTGAATTGCCCCAGCATATTCAGGCCGATGGTTGTCAGTGCACGATGATCCATCGTTGAAATCTTCGCCTCGCGCCCCTTATGCTCTGTGTGGCAGGCGCTGCATTCACCGATATCAGTATGAAAGGCCGTGGGTTGACGCTGGGTAATATAGCTGTCATTAGCATGACATATCACACATTTATCACGCTCTACGCCTTCAATTGGTGTATGACAGGCTTCGCAGTCATTATCTAGAAACGCATGAGCGGCACTGAGCTTTCCAGGCACTACGACTTGTTCCCAAGCAATGTCAGATAGTGTTTCTGGTAAGTGGGTATAGTGACTGATCAGCGCAATGACCAATCCAACGCCCAATACCAGTATGAGTATTTTTTTCATAACCACCTCAACCCAAAATATATTTCAGCCGCAATATGAAAAATCACCAGCCCATACAGCGTACAAGAGATTGCTATATGGGATTTCAACCAGCGTTTAAACCAGCGTTTAATGCTGTTATGCATTTTGATGCTGTAATCAATATCAGAGAGAGCATCGACTAAACGCAACACTTCATGCCTAGAACTGTCCACTGCTGACTTCCCTTGCCAACTGACCATGCTAGCGGCTGGCAATAAAGCCGTATTTGTATTGCTCAGTTGTGTTACCTGAGCGCAGTGCTCTTGATGACAGAATGCCGCAGAAGCCTGCTGGAATTTCTGGTATAAGTCATTCCGCAATGCTGTCTTTGTGCGAATACCAGACGAGATATGACTTAGTAGATAGCGCCCCACAAAACCGCTGATTACCACAACAAACATTAAAAAAATCAATGCGATACCTAAGCTACTGTCAAATCGATGAGCGCTATGCAGGAGCGCCAAGAGGGGGCCGAAAATTCCTGCGTAGACATGCCACAGCAACAATTTAGGCATCGATACTCGCTGCGTGATCCATTTCTTTAGTGGTTTGATTCGTTTAATCACCAAATAAAAAAGTGGTACAAACATCAATGTAGCAGCCGCAATACCGAGCATACTCCCGATAAAACTGCCCGGAAATGCAGGATCACGATGCCAAATAAACCCTGACCATAACAACAACATTAACCCCACCAATGAGCCAACCAAGTAACGCTCTTGAGAATTCACGCGCTTACGCCTCCACTACAATATTAGTAGCAGGGACAGCCTGACAGGCCAAAATATACCCCTGAGCTTTGTCCTCTTCTTCTAAGGCATCATCAACTTCCATCGCAACTTCGCCAGATAACAGCTTGACCATACAACTGCCACAACTGCCTGCACGACATGAATTATCAATTTCCACATCCACAGCCTCAGCCGCTTCTAGCACGGTTTCACCGGCGCTCATTTGAGCCGTTTTGCCTGATGATGAAAATTGCGTCGTAAATGCCGTTTGAGAAGGCGGCATAGGGGCACTTGGTGCGGGTGACGTTTGCGAAGGGGGTGTTGGGGGTGGCGGGGCTTTTTTCGCTGTCGGAGCAGCGCCAAATGCCTCGAGCTGTATCAGATTTCTTGGAACGCCTAATTCTGTCAACATTGAGATAGTGCCATCCATCATAGGCTGGGGGCCACAAATATGAATTTCCTTAGAACTAATATCTGGCACAAAATCATTGATTAATTGTGGTGTAAAACGACCCTGTGGCCCCATCCAACTTGTGCCTTCAGACCGCGTCATACTGACCAGTACATGTAAGTTTTTATGACGCGACTGCATGTACATAAGTTCTTTCTGAAAAATAAAATCGTTGCTGGTGCGGGTGCAAAATAAAAAATAAATTTCTCCAGACCAGCACTTGTCCGTCAGATAGCGCGCTGCACTCATCATCGGTGTAACCCCTACACCACCCGAGATCAAAACAACACTATCAGTATCACGGCCATTGAAATAGAACCTTCCATTCGGCGCTTTGACCTCTAACAGGTCATTCAATGCCACGGTGTCATGCATATGCCGTGATACAAGCCCCTGACTTTCGCGCTTAATTGTCAACTCAAGATAATCGCGCTGTGTCGGTGAGGACGCAATGGTATATGAACGCTTAACTGGCTTACTTTGCCCCGGAATGTTTAAGGTCAAGGTTGCAAACTGACCCGGCTCATAGGTAAAAGGTAGAGGCTGCCCATCGGGAGCAGCCAATCTGAAGGTTTTCACTTCATGTGTTTCAGTAAAGATACCGACAACTTTTAGCGGCCCGTTATAACGTCCGCCTTTGACCGCCTGAGAAACCACGGGCGTTACCGATGCTTCCGATGTTGGTGGTGTTGCTGTTGCTGGTGCTGTTGTTGGTGCCGTTGTTGGTGTTGGTGCTGGTGTTGGTGCTGGTGCTGGTGCTGGTGTTGGTGCTGGTGTTGGTGCTGGTGTTTCGAGGCCAGTGCTGCTGGTAGATGCTGTTGGCACCGACTGCTCCCCTTTTTCAGGTACCGCCGACCGATCGCGTAATTCGCCTAACAGCGCTGCTGCCCTGCGCATTTTAAACAGATACATCCACACCATCACCACCGTAAATAACAGCAAGATCAGCATAACGCCTGTGTGCAGCGGAGACATGCCTAGGAAAAAGTATTCACCTTCAGCGGCCAGGGTCGGCAATAAATTCATTTCACGCTTGAACCATTGCAAGGCGACGTTGCGCGGTGCTTGCCCTTCAGCCAACGCCCGCTTGGCCGCTAAGCCACTATCATATTGAGCTAACCCTTGTTCAACATCACTAACCGCAGCTTGCATTAGTTCAAAATCCTGGCGCGCACTTGCCTGACTCAAGGCACTGAAACCTTGCATCATAATCCCTGTTCCAGTTTCCATGCGTTGCTGAGCATCACTTTCGACTTTATCACGCTGTTCTGGTGGTAATTCCGGTAGTCGCATTAATGATGGGTACAAGTCCTTTGGTTTGGGTGCGCCCATTTTTTCCATCATACCGCCCATGCCACCGCCTGCGCCGCCACCCATGCCTCCTCCCATACCGCTGCCCATGCCAGCGCCCATACCGCCCCCCTTCCCTGCTCTCTTATTTGTTGTCTGCGGTGTATTGGGTATAGTTTGGGGTATAGTTTGGGGTATAGCTTGATTGGCAGCGCCAGGCTGTCCACCATAGACATCCGGATGGTGGCTTTCATGCTCCGCTTGCGACTGCTGAGCCGCTACCGGCAAACATAGAAAAACACTCATCACGAGGGCCAGTACAAATTTTCTTAATGTGTAAAAAAGCGGTGTCGGTGTTGCTGTAAGTAACTTACGCTGATTAAAAAGATTCATTATGGTTATTTCTCAACTGAGATTAAAAGGGCGACTTGTTCAGCTCTTAGTACGGTGACGGCCTTACCCACCCGAGTAATAAAGTCTAGCCGGAGCTGAGCATTTAATGCTTCGATATCCGCTATTATTTTGCGGATATTCTCAAGGTCTGGCTGTCCTTGAGCAGTCTCTTGCCAAAGAATCTGCTCAAGATCAGCAATCTGCACATTAGCCTTTTCTTGATACGCCACCCATCCACTTTTAATAACAGTCAACGATTCTGTCTGTTGACTTGATAGTGAAAGTTGCTCGGTGTGATCAAGAAAAAAATCTGCTGCACCCAAGTGGTATAGGTGGGCCGCTTGCGGATAACCAGGCAAACTATCCGTGGTTTGCATTGAACTAGCCTGGGACATAGGTCGCTGCCCCATCATTGACTTCTGCCTCTGCATATTCATCTTGTTTTTATTTTTGTTTTTCATTTTCATTTTCATTTTCATTTTCTTGCCCATAGCCGGTTTCGCGTGTTTGGCTTGTGCATTATCATTCATCACATTTGAGACTTCTTTCGCCTCAGTTACTACCTTCATAACGGGGTTGGCATTTGAATTATCGATTTTCCCAAGAATTTTTTGTATTTCATAAAGCTGCATTTCTGGCGAGAGAGCCTGTTGTTTTTTATCAGTAACAGACTCTTGCAGCGGCTGCTGTGAAGCTGCCAATTTTTCTTCTGCACTAACGGTATATTCGGCAATAGAGACTAATATGACAGCCAGAAAAACACGGTGGCATCTTAAGCCCTTGGGCATGCGTATTGGGAAATGCATTAGTACGTCCTTTCTATATTTTCGGGTTCACATGTCACTAAAACGTGTCCATATTCACAGCATTAAAAACGGGAAACGCCTAAGAATTAATACTGTGCTTTAACTTTCCAAAAACAGTATAAACCTGCGTCATAGACACAGGTCAAAAGATTTAATTCTTTAGATTAAGCATGCAATAACAGATGAGCCCAAATACTGGCACCGTAACCAAGCGCAATCACTGGGGTCCATTTTAGATGACTGAAAAAAGTATATTGGCCTCGAGCCTGCCCCATTAGAGCAACGCCTGCTGCGGAACCAATTGACAAAAGACTACCCCCTACGCCTGCCGTTAAAGTGACTAATAACCACTGCATATGAGACATTTCAGGGTTCATGGTTAACACAGCAAACATCACCGGTATATTATCAACAATCGCTGACAGCACACCGACCAGAATATTGGCATTGGTAGCGCCAAGTTCACCATACATAAATCCAGAAATCATACTTAAGTAACCGATAAAACCGAGACCGCCTACCGCTAAAATAACGCCATAGAAGAAGAATAAGGTATCCCATTCTGCATGCGCAATTTTGGCAAAAACATCGAAATCATAAGGATCATCATTTGAGCCGGGAGGGTTTTCAGTGCAATGCGACCATGCTTTTGATTTCTGACGCAAATGAAAACCATAGAGTTTCAGATACGCCAAGCCTGTCATCATCCCGAATACGGGTGGAATATGTAGAAAATTATGGAAACTGACTGCGGTCACGATGGTCATAAGAAACAGACCTACAACCGTTAGCCCACCGAATTTCATTCCGTCCATATCCACTTCTGCTTTGGGTGGTTTACCCGCAGGTAAAGCGAATTGCATAATAAGTGCCGGCAAGACAAAGTTAATGACTGAAGGAATAAATAGATTAAAAAATTCCCAAAAATCAACCACCCCTTTTTGCCAAACCATCAAGGTGGTAATATCACCGAAAGGGCTAAAGGCCCCACCAGCATTAGCGCCCACGACAATATTAACACAAGCAATAGCGACAAACTTAGGCTGATCCTTACCGACAGCAAGCACAACAGCGCACATTATTAATGCGGTTGTCAGGTTATCTGCAACTGGCGAGATAAAGAATGCCAGAATTCCTGTTAACCAAAATAAAGCGCGATAACTCAGACCTTTTGCAACCAACCAATTTCGTAGTGCTTCAAAAACACCGCGTTCTAACATGGCATTAATATAGGTCATGGCGACAAGCAGGAAGAAAAAGAGTTCTGCATATTCTAGAAAATTGTGCCGAATGGCGGGTTCGACACTTTCAGGCAAACCTTGCGAGTTATAGGTTAGCGCGATTAGTATCCAGATCAAACCTGCGGCGAGCATGACAGGTTTTGACTTTCGCATATGTATTTTTTCTTCTAGAATGACAAAAACATAAGCCGCTATAAAGATAGCGATCGAAGCATACCCAACCCAATGGCTGGTTAAATCCAGTATCAATCCATTAGTTTCTAATGCGTGCGCACTCCCACTTACCAGTAAGCCAATTACAAAGGCAATATACCACCTCATTTTACTCTCCTATTTTAAGTTTTAAATAATTGAAAGAGCGGTGTCTTAGTTCTCGAAACAAAAGCGAACTAGAAGAAAATGCTTCTGTGTTTGGAGCTTGAAAGAGAACCCTTTTTAGCCGAGCACCTGCTACTTGAATGGAAGGGATTATCCTCTCAATGGCAACAATTTCAATACCAATTAATTACTAACTTGCCAAAAGAGATTAAAATTCATATAAAGAGCCTTTCACCCATATAAAAACATTATTTATGAACAACAAACAAGCAGCACCCACTACTGTTACTGTCGCTTACCAAGGTATTGAGGGGGCTTATTCTCATCTAGCCTGCAAAACCGTTTTTCCAAACTACCAAGCTCTTGCGTGTGAGAACTTTCAGACAGCCATCCAACTGGTTGAAAAAGGTAAAGCAGACTTCGCCATGATTCCACTTGAAAATTCAACGGCAGGGCGTGTTGAAGAAATTTATCGTCTACTGCCCAAAACTCACTTACATATCATTGGTGAACACTTTGAGCCGGTCAATCATTGCTTACTGGCTCTTCCTGGCATCAAGCTTGAACAAATCAAGACAGTAGCTTCTCATCCGCAAGCTTTGGCTCAATGCTTCCATAGATTAGATAATTTAAACATTACGCCATTGGTTGCAATGGATACGGCACTTTCTGCTAAGGAGTTAGCCCAGAAAAAAGACTCAGCTTCGTTATATGGCAGCCATGGCGCGATTGCCTCAACCTTGGCAGCAAAACTTTATGGCCTAGAGATCATTGCCGAAAACTTTCAGGATATAATGGGCAACACAACACGATTTATTATTTTGGCAAAAAGCGCTTTAGACGCTAACTACGATCCAAAACAGCACTATATTACCAGCATTCTGTTTTCAGTCCGGAATATGCCTGCAGCACTTTATAAAGCATTAGGAGGGTTTGCTACGAACGGCATTAACATGATAAAGCTAGAAAGCTATATGGATGGCGGGACCATGGAGGCAAGTCATTTCCACATAGATATAACAGGACATCACCAGCAAAAAGCAGTCAGGAATGCCTTAGAAGAACTCGATTTTTTTGGCAAAGAAATGCGTATTCTGGGCTCATACCCGGCACATAAATATCGGCATAAGCATAAATATGTATAATTTGTAGGTACATCAGTCAAATCTAACTATGAATCCGCTAACTTATTTTCATCATTAAGGGTTCTAATGGTGCAATATGATTCTTGTAAGACATTTAATGGCAGAGGTTTATAAAATAAAAAACCTTGGACAAAATCAACATGCCAGCGCCTTAAGAAATCAAACTGTTCAAGCGTTTCCACACCTTCTGCAACAACTCGAATATTTAATTTCTGAGCCAGCTTAATGACCGATGCAGTAATCGCCTGACTTTCATGATCTACCTTCAATTCCTGAATAAAGGAGCGGTCTATTTTCAGGTAATCGACAGGGAGTTTTCGTAGATAATTTAATGAAGAAAACCCTGTTCCAAAATCATCCAAGGCAATGGTGACACCCAGCTGGCGTATTCTATTCAATAAGCTAATAACGATCTCCATATCTTCTAGAAAACAACTTTCTGTAATTTCTAATTCTAGAAGACTTGCCGGAAACTGACTCTCTGAAAGACATTGAACCAAGGTGTCATAAAACCCAGGATGTTTTAGTTGTTTCGCTGAAATATTCACAGTAATAGAGGTTTGCTGGTGGCGCCCTATTAAATCAGCCCCCACACGACACGCTTGTTTTAAAACCCAAGTACCGATAGGGATGATCAAGCCAGATTCTTCGGCAATAGCAATAAAGTCACCCGGTGCAAGCAAGCCATGGGCTGGGTGTTGCCATCTGATCAGCGCCTCTGCTCGAACACTTTCTTTTCCTGAAATACTAATCTGGGGTTGAAAGTGAAGAACAAACTCTTGTTTTTCCAAGGCATCTATTAACTCCCTTTCTCGCTGTAATTTATGGGGTATATTGTGCTCCATATGGATTTCATAAAAACGCGCCTGACCTTTCCCTAACTCTTTCGCTGCATACATGGCGAGATCAGCCTGTCGAACTAAATCACCCGGTTCAAACCGGGCATCAAAAGTAGTTGCAATGCCAATACTGGCAGACATAGAAATAGATTGCTCATTCACAAACAAGGACTCTCTAACCGCGGCTAAAATTCGTTCTGCCACCAACTGAAGCAACGCTATATCTTCAACATACTGCATCACGACCACAAACTCATCACCACCCAGGTGAGCCACAAAGTCGTGATATTTGACGCAACGTGATATCCGTGTGGCAATAGTACTAAGAAGAAAGTCACCGGCCTGATGGCCTAAATCATCGTTCACCCGCTTGAAGTAATCTAAATCGATATACATCAAAGCCATGCCATATTCATCAGACCGAACAGACTCTGCCAAATTATTGATATGTCGCCAGAAATGCCGTCGATTCGGGAGATGAGTCGTAAAGTCATAACCATGCTCTGAACTATTACTGTCATTCATATTCCGAAATTCGCTAATATCATTGGCGACACAAACGTAATGAGAAATACTGCCATCATATTCTTTGATCGGACCAATAGTCAGGCGAACCCAGCGTGTGATTCCTGAAGCATTTTTACTCTCGAACTCACCTTCCCAATATGAACCTTTTTCAATAACACGTTTCAATTCCGGATAGACTTTTTCAGCTTCAGCTATCCACTGGTCAAGCAATGATGTGCGCTTCAAATCAGCCTGAGGATCTAACTGATAAATATCAACCAAGGCTTTATTGATCACTTCAACATCACCATTTGGCTGACATATCAGCACCGCCGAAGTATGCCCCTGAATACTGTCGGAAACTTGCTGAATAGAGTTACTCTGTAAAATATGACGTTCTATTTCACTTTGAAGCTGACGTTGACGTAAATTTAATTCAGAAATCAGCTTTTCATTCAGCAAAGCTATGTCGCGTGCTTTTTGGTATACACCCTGATATTTGAAAAATGTCGGGGTGTGGTTTTCTATTAATAAAACGGCTTCACCCTGAATACAGCAAGCTCTTGCTTCGAGTTGATACTCGTTATTTTTTTGATCTAACTCTGTCCAGATTCCCGAACGTATTGTTTGCTGATTGCTGCTATTCCATATGTCTTTTGCATCAATCAAAAAGTTTTCAATAAAAGGAAAGGCATTGCATAAAGCATCGCAACTAATTGAAGATGAATCTTCAGATAAAATACAACCAAGTGATCGTAATAAATCGTCAAACCAAGAACATTGATTATTCAGCACCCTGAAATGACTATTATCTTCTTTGGCCAGTGCAACAACACCAAGCTCTTGAATAACACCATCCAATAGACTCATAATAATACTGAGCCTTCTGAATTTTGCGCCATTTCATCTACCAGTATCTGAAATGCTTGTTCGACATTTTCACCTGTTTTTGCACTGGTCTTGATGGTTGTCATACCTGATGCTTCAAGCTTTTGGATATCAGTGGACTCTAACTTCCAATCAATATCCAGGTCACTTTTATTTAATAAACAAACGACAGGCACGTCTGGCAGGTACTCACGCAGTGTCTTATAAATATCGTCAGCAACGTCGATGCTTTTTGGTCGAGTGCCATCCAATACCAATAAGACACCCGCTGCACCTCTCAAGTTACTCGGTTTAAGTGAGGTAAAAACATCAACCCCCTCAATATCCCAGATCATTAAATTGACCTGATAATCATTTGCTTCGACTATTTTTTTGGAAATTTTGACGCCAATAGTTGTCATATAATTATCGCTAAAAATACTTTCCACAAAGCGGCGCACCAAACTCGTTTTGCCAACAGCAAAGGGCCCGACCATACAGATTTTTTTGGCTATCACCTTAGTCACAACAGCTCTCCTTGCTGGCTAGCATTTTGTTTTTTAGGCTTGGCAAGCACCTGAAGTGTGACTCTTCGCTGAAGATCTTCAGATACATCATCCCGATCAATATTCCCTGCTCCCCAGGTTACGATGATATCTGCATTTATCTTATTCGCTGTGAGAATCGATTTAACCTCATTTGCCCTCAACTGACTCACCTTCTTATTAATGCTCGAAGAGCCGGAACTATCTGCAAACCCCATCAAAATAATCTGAAAGTTTTCAAACTGATTTTCATTCACCAAACGCTCTATTTCTGTAATATTTTTTATTAGACTGGGTATTTTCATTAACTCTATTTCTGATAATTGAACTTTACCCGCTTCAAAATAAAATGTCGTATTTTGTAAGCTATATACAAGCGTTTGGAATAATTCATAATTAGTTTGAGGCTTTACAACCGGTTTTGGTAAAGCGCCAAAATGCACAACATTTGCATCAATCATAATGCCTACACCCGTTTTATTTGCTAAAGATGACTCTATATCATCCTCTGAACGAGACTCGGGGCTTCGCAATGCCTTGACATAAAGGCGTTTACCTTCACGTCGGGTAGAGATCACAACATACCCTGTTTCACTGGCCATTGAGGTTTCTAGTTGTTTGAATTGTTGATCGAGCTGCCAGGATGTGATGCTTTGCCCGATAAGGTAGGCCATAAAGCCTATTATAAGAGAGACTGCTAACCAAGGTTTTCGTTTGGATTTGTGACTCACTTTTTGACTTAATAAACATTCAGATAAAATTGGACTACTTTTTTCGAATATAGTCCGATCACCATCAAAGCATTTTAATTGCTGAGCAAAGTCTGCATGTATTATTTCAATAGTGGTATGAGCGTGTAAAAACAGCTCATCTGAAGCCGAGCCGCGTACTGCAATCGCTAGAATGGCATGAGGGCCAACATTCAAATATAGCTCAAGATCTCCAAAACGAATACGTTCAAGTGTTTCACGCCCACCTGAAAAAGAATCTGAAACGAAGTCACTAATCGCCGTCAGCATACTCGACACCAACTCAGGGTCTTGTGCTTCAACTTCCGGCGCAGTAACAGAATTTAAAAGCAAGCCGGTTTCTTTATGGACAAGCAATACTTGTTCAACACGAAATGCCATCGTCTGCAACAGTATATATTTTGCATAAGGCATGCCTGCGCGCCATGCTTGAATACGCCATTTAAGCGAGCCAAGTGATAAGCTTTGTTCAAGTAAGGTATTTAAAGATTGAACCATTTCAGCTAAGGCTGATGCGACTGCTTTTCGAATAGCAGGTCCCATGATAGGAAACAGAATATTGGTAATTCGAGAAGGGTTTTGATCAATTGATTTTCCAATTGCTTGGTCCACAACCGGTGCTAGTGATTCGCCCAAATCATGAAGTGAACTTTTTTTCAAAGCCCTGGGTAAGGCCTCGACAATACGATCAACATCTTCTTCTTTTGATATATATCGATGTAATGCTTCTGAATAATCATCACCTAGCAATAAACGTCTAAGCTTTAGGTAATCATTTTCCACACCATCATCAACCTTGCTATGAGGGGCATGGGTTTCTGGTTTTTCTAAAGTATCATCTAAAGGTTGTTGGCCTTCAGCTTTACCTTCAGGTTTCTGCATTTCAGCTAGATTCGCCTTCTAAACTATTGGCCATATTTGCAAATAGTGCAGCCAGTGCTTTTCTATCTGTTTTACGGTCAGATAAATCACCCGATGCATTGCCTAGTTTTTCTAATACATCTTTATATTTATTTTCCATCTCTGCGGCTAATTTTTCTGCTTCAGCAAATAACTGACTTTCAAGTGAGTCTTGCGCTGTAACTGTTTGCTTTTGGAAACCATCAAAATCTTGCTGCAAGGTAGATAACTCACCCTCTATTAATGAGTCACGGCCCTGAGCGTCATCATTCAACTTGTTTACATGAGACGTCAAGTCATCTAATTGACGGTTAAACTGTGTTTTCAATTCTTTTATTGAGTGTGTAATTTGCTTGTTCATTTCAGCAAATTGATTCTCATTATGGCTACTTAAAGTTTCTATCGTTTGGCGTACTTCAGCGACTTCCTGACCAAATAATAGCTGCTGAATTTCGCGAAGCTGCGTTTGAGGATCCATGATGTCTGATGCAGGATCAGAAGACCTTGTTGAAGAACCAGTTGAAGAACTAGTTGAGGACTTAACACGTTCACTTTTTTGGTTTTTTTTAGATTCTGAAGCACTCATTACTTTACCTTACTTGGCTGCCTGGGTAAGACGATTATGCGACTTCGATCAATCATTTGTTTGCCAGAAAAATGGTGCACACACGTCGCTTTTGTTAAATAAGCGCCAGTGTTTTTTCAAAATTTCAGAAAGTTAATATGGCAAGTTTGAAATCACATTTCCTAATGCTAACAACAAGTATAGCCAATACTTGAGAATGTGAAGTGTTGGTATATGTAAAAAAAGAAATAAATAGACTCTACAAAAAAAATCCTCTTATCAGATGATAAGAGGATTTTTCAATTTCAAGCTGCATTAAAACAAATTTGAGAGATGGTTTAATGCAGAACAACACTATCGATATTATTTAGCTTTTTTTCGGCTATAAGCCAAACCTGCCAAACCAATTACCATTAGCACTAAAGATCCAGGCGCCGGTACGGCTGTCACTCTAACATCATCAAAAATATTACCTGTTGTATCTTGCCCGCCATCAAGCGATGTAAATGTCAACGTAGATAATGCTGCTAAAGCTGTAAACTGATAGCTGTATTCATTCCAGTAGCCCCAAGCCTGGTTATATATAGAGTCAGTTAAATCCCCCACACTCACTGAAAAGCTTTCATCAGAGTTTTCTTGTCGACGACGCCCTGCAAAGGTTAATTCGTATGTTTGACCAATATTAGTCATGAAAGATTGAAAAATCGAAAACGTTCCATTTGCATCACCTGGATGAGCATTTAACTCAAGTACTCTGTTACCCTCATAAGCAGGTACAATAAAATTATTAGACCAGATCTCTACGTTTTGACTTGCATCCCATTCAGGGATAGATGAATAAATCTGCCATGTAGAAGCCGCGCCATAACCACCTATAGCAACCGAGCTACCAATATCTTCAAAACTACCATTATCAATTAAGTTCGCCTGTGCACCACCAGAAACCAATACAGCCAAACATGTTGCAGCAATAACCTTTGTTAAATTTTTCATCTTACAACTCCAAAATAAATCAATTTGCAAAGAATAAAGCAAAAGATAAGCCAACTATATATCTAGCTGATTATAAAGGAAAAATAAGATAAAGCCTGATGACGACTGTAAAAATATCTGACACAAAAGACATGTCCGCCACCCCGAAGGTGGCGACACTAAACTAATGAAGATCAGCAATGCAAGTGGAATAAAAAAAATACTCCCGAAAAATAGCCTAAAAAAAACCTGAACTTTTAATTTTTAAAATTCAGGTTTTTTTTCGCTTAAGTGCTGCTTAAACTTAATTGAAAGGGTGTCTTAAGACGATTGTTTCAACACGATCAGGGCCCGTTGAGATAATATCGACGGGGGCCTCAACTTGTTGCTCTATGTAATTTATATAGTTACGAGCGTTCTCAGGAAGCTCTTCTAAAGTCTTTGCACCTAAAGTACTTTCCGTCCAGCCAGGCAGAGTTTCATAAATAGGCTCTAAATCTTCATAACCACGCCCATCCAGTGGAGGTCGAGTTAAGGCTTTACCCGCTTTGGTTTGATAACCCACACACACGTTAATTGTTTCTAGTCCGTCTAGCACATCCAGTTTTGTTAAACAGATACCGGACACCGAATTTATTTGAATAGCATGGCGTAAACCGACCGCGTCGAACCAACCACAGCGCCTAGGACGACCTGTTGTCGCACCAAACTCATGACCTTGTTTTGCTAAATGCTTACCTTGATCGTCAAATAATTCAGTGGGGAAAGGCCCAGAACCGACACGTGTGGTATAGGCTTTGGTAATACCTAGAATATAATCAAGATACATGGGGCCAAAACCACTGCCCGTTGCAGTACCACCCGCAGTAGTATTTGAAGACGTTACAAAAGGATAAGTACCATGGTCGATATCTAATAAAGAACCTTGGGCACCTTCAAATAAAATATTCTCGCCCGCTTTACGACAACGGTGCAGCTCATCAGTCACATCAATCGACATTGGCAATAATATCTTAGCCATTTCTAGGGCATCATCTAATGTTTTTTGGTAATCAACCGTCTCTACTTTATAGAAGTGTTCCAAGACAAAATTATGGTATTCCATAATTTCTTTAAGCTTGTCTGCAAAGCTTTCAGGGTGAACCAAGTCACCTAAGCGCAAACCACGTCGAGACACCTTATCTTCATACGCTGGCCCAATACCTCGGCCCGTTGTACCAATTTTAGCATCACCTTTTGCTACTTCACGTGCCTTATCAAGCGCAACATGGTAAGGAAGAATAAGCGGACAAGCCAAGCTCAACTTTAAACGCTCTTTAACCGGAATACCTTTATCTTCAAGCTCTGTCATTTCTTTTAAAAGAGCATCCGGTGATAAAACAACGCCATTACCTATTAAGCAACTAACATTGTCACGCAAGATGCCGGAAGGAATCAGATGCAAAACCGTTTTTTCACCATCAATGACCAAAGTATGACCCGCATTATGCCCACCTTGAAAGCGTGCTACGACAGAAGCTTGATCGGTCAGCAAATCAACAATTTTACCTTTGCCTTCGTCACCCCATTGAGTGCCCAAAATGACAACATTTTTACCCATAACTTATCTTCTCATTGAAAAAGCGAAACGCTTTAGTACCTGTTAGGCCAAATGATCTTAAAGACCGCTAAATTAAATTTCTTTCTTGGAACTAAACATAATCAGTTCTACAAAACAGGCTTTACCTGCCAGCTATTGCTTTCAAAAACCAAAGCCTGATTACAACCAAGTAATTCCGGTGTATCCTTTTCACTCAGGCCTTGAATAACACTATGATTTAGCCTTAATTCTTTTACTTTTGCCAATAATACAGTGTCATCACTAACAGGCGCGAAAATAGCTTGATGGCTTATGTTTTTAACTTGTTGCTTCGCTAAACGCACCAGAGCCTTTAAATCCGCACTAAATCCTGTCGCAGGCCTAGATGTTTGGTCTTTAACCTGACCAATATGTCCAAAACTTTTTCCAATATCATTGTAGCGACCACCTTTAGCCAAAGCATAACCATACCCAGTACTGAAGGCTGAAAATAAAATCCCGGTATGGTAGCTGTAACCCCTTAGCTCACAAAAATCGAAGCCAATTTCTACCTGCTTAAAACACGTCCGAATTTGCGAAGTAATTAAGCGAAGCTCATTAATCGCATCTATGACAATATTCGCGCTACTCAATTCTAAGCTTGAGACTGTTTTTTCAATCTTATCCAATGCATCGCTACCGCCACTAAGATTAGCAATATCTTTAATAAGAAGAATAATCTCCTTATTATCTGGCACTAATTCCGCTAAGGAATTTAATTCAGGAATAGACTTTCTACTCAAGGCGTCAAATATTTTATTCTCAGTTTCGCCATCAAGGGAAGAAGATTCTATTAAACCTTTATAGATACCAACATGCGCTAAATCGATATGAATACTGGGTATACCAGCCAAAGTAAGCGTTTCTAACATCAAAGCAATCACTTCAATATCAGCCTTAGAATTAGCTTCTCCAAACAGCTCACAACCTATTTGAAGTGGGTTACGACTTGTTTGTATATGAGCTGGGCGCGTATGCAAGACGGTATCGACATAACAAAGCCGACTAATCCCCTTACTTTGCAATAAATGAGCATCTATTCTTGCAACCTGAGGCGTAATATCAGCGCGAACACCCATCAAACGGCCCGTTAATTGATCCGTTAATTTAAAGGTTTGTAAATCGAGATTATTACCAGTACCGGTAAGCAGTGATTCAAGATATTCAATAAGAGGGGGTGAAATTAATTGGTAACCATATTTTGAATATAGATCCAATAACTCTCGACGCATTAATTCAACTGACCAGGCTTCTGGCGGTAATAGCTCATCAACCCCATCAGGCAATAACCAGCGTTCAGATACACTCATGTTTCTACTCTCTTGGCACTTACTGCTAGACGACTTAACTACTAAACGATTTAGAAGAATCGACTTTCACAAAAGCGGAGATTTTAACGGTTTCTTGCCCACAAAAAAACCTGTGATTTAAAAAAGCACAAAAAAACGCGGATTAGCTTGGCCAATCCGCGTTTTTTCAAATAACAAATGACTGTTATTTGGCGGTAGAACTCTTCATATACTTAAAGAAGTCACTATCAGGCTTCAACAAAAGCACATCATCTTTACCAGAAAATGTCTCTGTATAAGCCTTCAAGCTTCGAGTGAATGAATAAAATTCTGCATCTTTCGTATAGGCTTGCGCATAAGTGGCAGAGGCGATCGCATCGCCCTCACCACGAAGTGCTTCTGCTTTACGATACGCTTCCGCTTCTAGAACAACTTTCTGCCTATCTGCATTTGCTTTTATTCCTTCGGCTAGTTCTTTACCTTGAGATCTTGTTTCACGTGCTTCTCGTTCACGTTCGGTCGACATTCTACGGTAAACGTTTTTGCTCAAATCTTCAGGAAGGTCTATCCCTTTAACTCGAACATCAAGTACTTTAATACCAAACTCACCAATAGTTTGTTCATTTAGCTTTCTGGTAATAATTTCCATCAACTCATCACGCTCACCAGAAACAACCTCGGTTAAGCTACGTGAACCAAATTCATCTCGCAGCCCTTTATTGGTCGAGTTAGATAAAAGATTCTGTGCCTGAAAAAGATTACCAGCCGTCGCTTTATAATAAGATTTAACATCGACTATTCGCCATTTGATAAATGAATCAACAATAACGAATTTTTTACCCACCGTAAGAAAACGCTCGGGGGTTGAGTCTAAGGTTAATATTCGTGCATCAAACTTTCTTATATTCTGAAAGAATGGGACTTTAAAATGCAAACCTGGCGCAATATCACTTTCAACAATCTCACCAAATTGCAGCTTGATAGCCACTTCTCTTTCATCAACAACATAAAGCGAAGAGGACAGAACCAGCACACCAATAACTAAAATAACCAGGGAAAATATAGAACCTTTTGACATTATCTAGCCTCCCTTGTTGTTCTTGTATTTCTTGATCTTAGCTCTTCAATTACTTGATCAGCAATATCTGAAACCGGCTGATTTTCAGAATCATCATTAGATACAGACCTGCTTGACATCAATTTATCTAAAGGTAAATACATCATATTATTTCCACCTTCAACATCGATCAAGACCTTACTGCTATTGGCATAAACATTTGAAATAGCATCAAGATACAAACGATCCCGGGTCACTTTTGGGGCTTTTTTATACTCTATTAGAAGCTTTTCAAAACGTCCTGCCTCACCTGATGCTTTAGCAATAACCTTTTCTTTATAGGCATTTGCTTCTTCCATCATACGTTGTGACTTACCACGCGCTTCTGGAATAACGGTGTTCGCATAAGCTTCAGCTTCATTCACATAACGTTCTTTATCTAAATTAGCCTTTTGAACATCGTCGAATGCAGCCTGAACAGGAGAAGGAGCCCGAGCTTCTTTAACGTTTACAATACTGACATTAATACCTGTCTGGTATGTATCCATAAAATCCTGAAGCCGTATTCTAGTATTTTCAGCTAAGACGGCACGCCCTGCTGTCATAATAGAGTTCAGGTTTGTACTTCCAACCTCGTGCCTTAAAGCAGACTCAGCAGCATGGGATAAAGTACGCTCTGGGTCTTCTGTTCTTAATGCAAATGCAACAGGGTCTGAAACCGTAAACTGAACGTTTAGCGCGATGCCAACAATGTTTTCATCTTGTGTCAGCATTTCATCTTTTAGTTCGGCATTACGGACATTAGTCACGTTTACAGGGATCACCTTTTCAATTAAAGGAAACACAAAACGTAAACCGGGGTCTAATGTTCTATTGTATTTACCTAACTGTAAAACGATGCCACGTTGCTGCTCATCAATGGTATACACAGATTTGAAACCTAGAAAAACAACCAACAAGACCAATACCAAAACAATAATGCCGCCAACACCGCCATTAGAGCTTGAATTAGAACCACCAGCGCCTTTATTACCGCCATTACCAAATAAACCATTCAGTTTATCGAGTAATTGCTTTAATGCTTGATCCAAATCTGGTGGCCCTTGATTGCCACCATTACGACCTTTGTTATTACTGCCCCAAGGGTCATTATCATTGCCGTTACCACCCGGCTCATTCCAGGCCATAGACTTCTCCGTTCGCTTAAATTAGTGTTTAAATTGATCCAAAGGATACAGATGCGAGCTTAATTTACCCAACTATTTATTA
>TARA_R110002073_G_C9498895_1_pt1 | contig 23080 bp, 17 predicted proteins | sample TARA_R110002073 | Tara Oceans TARA_R110002073 (sample SAMEA4397174) | marine metagenome | biome: Polar Biome; feature: [DCM] deep chlorophyll maximum layer (ENVO:01000326); material: water (ENVO:00002006), including particulate matter (ENVO:01000060) such as... | depth 40 m | reverse complement strand
ATGGAAAAATCCCGAAACCACTTGAAAAACAACACAGCCGCTCCCCCAAGGAGTCACACCCTGCTTGAAACCAACATGCCACTTTCCCGTCATCGCGGTGAAGTAGCCGGCTTGCCCAAGAACTTCGCCAATCGTAACGCATTGATCATTGAGCCGACCTCGATAACCCTCGAGCTTTTGGTCCGTTGTCATCCAACCAATTCCGGTTTGGTGAGAGTACAGCCCAGTGAGCAAAGCGGCTCGCGTCGGACAACAACGCCCAGTGTTGTAGAACTGAGAGAACTTGGCACCATTTGCAGCCAACGCATCCAAGTGCGGCGTTGGGATCTCGCTGCCATACGGACCAATATCAGAGAATCCCATGTCATCCACCATGATCACCAAAATGTTCGGACGATCGTCCGCAATGGACCATCCAGGCAGACCCAATGTCACGATTGCAAAAGTAATGCACAACGCAGCCATGAAATGCATTTGGCAGACCGACCGAAAGAATGATGTCGAAGCGAAGAGAACGCGATTCATGGTTGGCCTGACGACGTTACGAAGTTGGACGCGGCGGGAACGATAGGCTCGCAATTCGATGGGATCTCGCCCGTCAAACCACCCGCCTCAACAGGCACAATCCTAGCGGGTGGGCGTCAAGGAACCTTGAGATACCACGTCATTCAGATAACTTATTTTGCCAACGCCTAACGATCACCGGTCAGAGCACTTTGCCGCAAGGTGGTTCCATGTCCTCGCGCGTGCATCGCTTCTTCTGCTCCATCCAGCCTTCGCCACGCCAGAGCACCGCCCGCCGATGCGCATAAAGGGGACGGGGGTCTTTTAGTGCTCGGCTCGGTGGGGGACCACCGAGCTACAGGTTGGGATCGTCGGATGGTGACGGTCACGGATGGCGTTGTCGTCGAGCATTGACGTGGCTTTCTCGACTCCAGTGCACCTTGCTACAACAGAGCACTACAACAGGACCTCTCACGCGGGCATGTCAAAATCGCGTCTTCAGATATTCCCACTCAAACGAACACATCATGTCTCTCATCACTTGGCAAGAATTCGAAAACGTTGACGTGCGCGTTGGTACGATCACGCTCGTGGAGGATTTTCCAGAAGCCCGCAAGCCCGCGTACAAAATCACAGTCGACTTCGGCGAAGAACTGGGCCTGAAGCGAACCAGTGCGCAGATCACGGTGCACTACACGAAAGAAGAATTGATCGGTCGTCAGATCCTCGGCGTGGTCAATTTCCCGCCCAAGCAGATCGGACCGATCATGTCTGAGTTTCTGCTCACGGGTCTGTACCGTGACGATGGATCGGTGATTCTCGCGGTCCCAGACAAAGCGATGCCAAACGGCGCCAAACTCGGCTGAGCGCTCAACCCAGCACGCTCACCGAGTCCTCTGGCAAGACGAACTTCTCACCAACGCCGTGATTTCATTCGGAGTTGGTGAGAACGTATCCTCGAAAGACAAGCTTTCCATCAAAACAACTATGACCGTTGCTTTTCGTCGTCCTCCAGTTTCTTCGCCAGTTGCTTGGCTTTTTCAAGATGCTTTTCGACTTTCGAAATGGCCTCTTGAGCAATCGGCTGCAATTCCTGCGGTCCGGTGCTTTCGATCGCCTTCAGTTCCGCCAACATCATCGTATGAGCCACGCATTGCTGGCCGAGGAAAGCCATCTGAAAGTCCTGACCCTCGTACTTGGTCAGCATGTCCTTGGTCATCTTCATCGCGTTGTCACAGGCTTGGTCCGCGATTTGGCAGAGTTGGGTGGGCACCCGCTGGCCTTGTGAATTCGCTTGGTTCTGGTTGCTGAATTGCTGCAGCTTTTGATTCAGTGCTTCGTGATCGCGGACGATCGTTTGAGTCAACTGCTTCAGTTCGCTGTGATCCGTTTTCTGCATCGCCATTTTGGCCAACTCGATCTCATTTTCGTTGGCCTTTTGCAGCTTCTGCACAATCGCTTGCGTGACTGTTGGCTGCTGCTGACGACTGTCGATGGACGTTCGTCGTGCTTCGTAGCGGCCCGAGTCGGTTTGATCCTGCGAGGTTGGAAGCTGACCATCCAGAATCAAATTATCATTGGCTCCTTGCTGGGCGGTGGCGACGGGCAGACCGGTCAACACGGTGAGGGCAGCGGCAGCAACAGTGAATCGCAATTTCAACATTTGGATCTCCATGCAAGTTTCGTGGGAATGTCCTGGGCACAAAGGGGGCTCAGGCGATCGAAGATGTCTGCATGTCGTGTACCAGTTCACGTCGCTGCGTCATTTCTTCTGCTCCATTTCACGTGTCGTTCATGGTCAGAAATCTTTTCGTCGTTTATCACGCAGAATGATGCCTCTTTCGACTCTCGCGTCTTGCTCCAAGATCGAGGAGTGCGGTAGGAAATCGGTCAGCTAAGAGTCCATCAAATGGACGCTCAACGACCATCCTTCGTACAAAATCAGATGCCGTGGCAAGCTCGTGCAAGGATCCACCCATCGCTTATGATTGATGTCGTTCCGTCTGCTGTCCCGGACTTCCATTTCACACGACAAGACCCGCACCATGACTTTCCTTCGCCACCGCTTCGCCACATCAAGCTTTGCTTGCAATCGCATTTCTCTCGCGCAAGCCATTCACATCATGACTTGTTCGCTCATCGCGATATCCATATCGATCGCGATGCCCGGCGAATCATCGGGCGAGGATTCAAACTCGTCGCATCGTGTGCTGTCATACAACATCAAACGTGGCTACGGAAACGACGGAAAAACGGACCTTCCGAGAACCGCGGATGTGATCTCGAAACTCAATCCGGACTTTGTTGGCTTGCAAGAAGTCGATGAACGTTGCAACCGAAGCAGCAATGTCGACCAAGCCCAATGGCTCGGTGAAAACCTCGACATGCATGCCGCCTTTGCACCGTTCATGGACTACGACGGAGGCCGATACGGGATGGCCATTCTCTCGCGATACCCGATTGAAAAAACCGAAGCGGTCGAACTGGCCCGCGGTCGTGAACCTCGCGTCGCCTTGGCGGCTCACCTCACTTTGCCCGACGGCAACAAACTGACGCTGGTCAACGTGCACTTCGATTACATCCGCGATGACACGGTCCGATTTGAACAAGCGACCAAGGTTCGCGAGTTCATTCAATCGCTTCCCAATCCCGCGATCTTGCTCGGCGACTTCAACGACACACCCGAATCACGCACGGTCAAACTGTTTCAAGATGGGTTCGTGGAAGCAGACAAACCAGCCGACGATCCATACACCTTTTCCGCTGAAAAGCCGGACCGTGAAATTGACTTTCTATTCGCTTCTCCGGAATCTCAATGGACCGTCAAAACGGTGGACGTGATCGACGAACCATTGGCTTCTGATCACCGGCCTGTGATTGCCGTTTTTCAACTGAAATCGAATTAGGCCAGCATGTGACGCTCAGCGTGCCGTCACCTTTGAACCTGATCCTCCATCATTCGCCGGCATTCGCGTCCTGCTTGAGTCCAATCGCCCGCGTTGGCCAAGTCGACAACTTCTTGGAGCGACTCAGTCGATCGCTCGGAGATCGATCCCTCGCTTTCCCACTTGGCAATTTGTTCGGCAACTCTGCGAAGTGATTCGGTGTCTCTCTGGTTGCAAATCCGATAGAGCGCCACCGAAGCATCGTATCCGTGGTCATCCAGTTCGACTTTGTCGCGAGGATAAAAGTAGAACGACAATCCGAGCACGACGATCGCCGCCCCACCCAATTTGATCCATGCGGATCGCTTCCCGTCGAAATTCGCTTTGGCGTTTGCCATCACAGCTTCTCCCAGTCGATGACTTCGCTCTCGTTCATGCTGGACATTTCCGCCCATAGAAACAGATCCACAAAGTCGCTGACAAAGCGAACTGATCCGTCACCAAATGCGACCATGCCTCCGCCCGGATGATCGGACACCATTTGCCCAACGTGGTAAGTCGGAAAGTTCACCGGGTGAATGATGGGAAAACCGGTGATATCCAACTCGCCGCCGGAAGGCCCGGCATGAACCAACGTCAGCGTTGCCGCAGCGTCCGGTCCGTTTTCGGGCGAATCATAGCGAGGATGAGTGAACGCCCCCGGAACGACGCCGACCCACGTTTTGTCACTCAACGAAGATGTGTGTTCGCCAAAGAAGATCGTGTTGCTGGTTCCATCCAACACATCGCGAAAACGAGTCTTTGAATTTCGGAAGAACGGACCATCAGCGACTCGGCCGGCGTCTCCGTCGATCGCAACGACCTTGGTCTCGGACTTGTAGATGTTCGTAAAGACAATCCCTGTTGCCGCGGATCCACACTCTCCCCAACAACTCTCTTGCCCGTGACTGGCGACGTAGTGACTGCGTCCCAGACGGACGCCTCGACCATTGACTTGCAACGCCTTGCCCACCTCATCCCTGACATCAAATGCCGCATCTCCACCGACGGCACTTGGGCATAAATACGTCGGCACCCTCGCTGCGATTGCCGCTTCATTGGACATCGCCCAAATCGGCTCTTCCATTCGCAACTGATCATTCAAAGCCGTGGCTTCTAGGAATGGCAGCAATCCCGCTCCCCATCCCCAACCGGGCCCCGCATCCCAAGTGACCGGATCCATTGCGACGGATGCGGGAGCAACTCCCGTGCTGGTGGGAAATGACACGTAGCCCGCGGGGAAACGATTGTAGGCGGAGTGATAGTTCTGGGCGGCCAAGCCAACCTGTCGGAGATTGTTGCTGCATGACATCCTCCGAGCGGCCTCCCGAGCAGCCTGAACCGCGGGCAACAACAGTCCCACCAGAACGCCAATGATGGCGATCACGACCAGCAGCTCCACCAGGGTAAACCCGGCTCCTGTTCGGAATCGTCGATCTTTCCCGCACGCCAAAACTTCACTGCCACCGACCGATAACACCCGCGACACATCCAGACTCATCAGCGTTCTCCAATGAAACAACTTAGCCCGTACTAAGTTTCGAGGCAAAAAAGACAAGCCGTTTTGAAGCGGCCATCCCGTGACTTCTTCCCAAGAAACGGTGTGTTCCTCGCCCGGCCTTTGTTAGCTCGTGCTAACTTATTTAGCAGAGGCTACATTTTCCACCACAACAAAGCAAGAGGGTTTCTGCTCGGGATTCCGCTGCTAGAATGTTCGATCGCCTTCTTGTCGCATTCGCACGGTTTCAAAGGGCCGCAATTTGCCTTCCCAATCGCATCATCGCACTCGATCCGACCACGCCAGCGAAGTGGCCGAAGATTATGTCGAGGCCATCGCCGAAGCCATCTCGGAAAATGGGATCTGCCGAGCCGTCGATTTGGTTCGACACTTTGACGTGACGCACGCGACGGTCAGCAACACGATCAGCCGCCTGCAACGCGACGGATTGGTAGTGACCGAGCCCTATCAGCCCATCACGTTGACGGCTCAGGGCAAACGGATGGCGACCAAGGCACGCAATCGCCACGAGGTCGTGCGGACGTTTTTGCTGCGAATCGGTGTCAGCGAGACAACCGCGACGGTGGACAGTGAAGGGATCGAACACCACGTCAGCGACGAAACATTGCGGGCGATGAAGCGAGTCATGAAAGACGGGATCCCGGCATCCGATTGACGCCGCCGAGCCGCGTCATCCAACGCGTCTCACGACTTGGGATTTTTCGCTTCGGTTTCAAACGATTGCTTGTCTGATCGTGAAACCACGACATCCGTCAGCAACAACCCCGCGACAATTGAGACGGCCGTCAGCATCATCGTTGCCGTCAGTCGAATGCCCGAGGGCAGGTCTTCTTGGACCATGATCTGAGAGAAACCAGAGAACCCGAGGCTTCCGGGAACCAAAAGCAGCAACGCGGGAAGCAACATCACCGCTGTGGGTATGCCCAAGCGATTAGAAGCAAAGTGGCTGGTCACACTTGCCACAAAGGAAGCGATCCCAACGGAAGCGAAGGAACCGAATGTGGTGCCCGCCAAACGCAACGCTCCGTAGCCCACCAACGTCGACATCAACAACCAAGGGATGTCACGGTAACGAGTGCGAAACGTCGCGGCGACGCATAACCCAATCGGTAACAACACCAACGCAGACGCAAACAAATCAGGCGAGTCCAACGGCAACGATGCCGGGATGGGTCGAATCGCGTTGACCAAGCCGTATCCCATCGACACACCAAAAACGATGGTCAGCAATGTGGTCATTGCTCCCGCGAAGCGAGCCGAACCGGATGCCAAATTTTGTGTCGCCAATTCGTTGATGCTGATCGTCAAATGCAATCCGGGAACCAACAAAATCAACGCGGCCAATGATGTGAGCTCAAAGTTGCCCGGCCCGATGAACGCTTGAATCCCACAAGCGATCGAACTGGCAATGAACCCCGCGACCACATTGATCAGATGAACTTGGTGCCGAAGGTGAGTGAGCCAAACGACAAAGATTCCAACGATCAATCCAATCACACCGGCCGAAAGAACCACCATTCCGCCACCGCCCACCAGAACGCTGATGCAAGCGGCGACTCCGCCGTGAGACGCGATCTGAATCGCCGGACCGTATCCGTCCTTCATCTCGTTGATCTCGGTGAGCCGTTGCCAAGCTTCGGAAACGTCCATTTGTTCGTCTTGGATGGCACGCTGCAATTCAAACAAAGCTGCGTAGCGTCCCAGATTGGTATCGCTGGGATAGACCCTCAGCAGCCGCGTCTCGTCGCCGCCAAACGTGACAAACAGCGCCGTGGGCGTCGAAAAGAAGCTCGCCTCGTGCCCGAGCGAAGCGGAGACCTGTTCCATTTCCAGGTCCAATTCATACGCCGGTGAACCGCACGCGTGCAGGCTTCTGGCGAGTTCCATGATGAGTTCGACAGACGAAACCTGAGTCAATGCAGCGGGCTTTCAAGGAAAGACGGTGAAACGGCTCCACCCGAACGGGAATGTGGTGGGTTCAAGCCCCGCATTAAAACAGGGCACCGGAAGGCTGAACAGGTTCGCGCGTGCCCATTGGTCCACCTGGCTCCTCCAATCCCGCACCGGCCTCACATCCATTTTAACCGTCAAGGTCATCGCACCCCCGACGGAGGCTACGCGTTTCTCCTCCCCGAATCCTCATATTTTAGCTCCGGGACACAATTCCGTTGTAGCGTTTCACAGCCTCGAGGAATCGAGGTGCAAACACCACTATTCCAACATTGATCGCGGGGCACGTGACATGTTACATCGACCAACCGATGCTGGTTCCCACCAGATCGCGGACCTGCTAAAGGTCCATCCGAAGACTCGAAAAATACCGCCATTCCTTTATCGGATTGCGGTCCTATGGGCCTGCATTCTGGCGGGCTTGTTCTTCGCGTTGATCGCTTATGGCACAACGCCGGGGCCATCGAGCTTACCGCCGACGCAGTCACCTTTAAGACCTGCCTCGGACGAACTGCAATTCTCTGCCGCCACTGACTGGGAAGTGGTGATGGCCGTTCATCCGAAATGCCCCTGCACAGTGGCATCGCTCAACGAACTGAAGCGTTTGCTGACCCAAGTTGATGACAACGTGAGTTGTCGTTTTCTGGTCTACCATCCCGTTGATACCGGGCCGGACTGGATCGACGGAAAGATCACATCCCGCCTGTCGCAATTCCCTCAGAACACCATTCAGGCGGACGAGGCCGGCAAAGCAGCACTCGAATTGGGGATGCAGACTTCCGGTGCCGTTGTTGTTTTCGATCCCCATGGAAAGACACGTTTCCATGGTGGCATCACCGTTTCCCGCAACCACGAAGGTGACAACCTCGGGGTGCGTTCCATTTCCATGTTGATTCAAGGCCAAACCCCGCCTCTATCATCCACGCCAGTATTCGGCTGTCGGCTGTAATTCCCGAGACGGATTGTCATGTCAGAAAACGAAATCGAAACGAGCTCGCGGCTAAAGAGCGCAGACGATCTCTTTGCAGAGCACTTGCAATCACGCCAAATCAATGCGGACCGCGCATTGGCTGTGGTTCTTGCTCTGCAATGGGTATTCGCCGTTGCTTGCGCGATTTGGATTTCGCCATACACCTGGATCGGTTCACAAAACCTGGTCCACATCCATGTGTGGAGTGCGATCCTCGGCGGAGGCATGCTCACCGTCTTCCCGGTGTTCTTGGCACTCTACTTCCCCGGTCAACGGATGACACGGATGATCATGGCATTGGCACAAATGCAGTTTTCAGCGCTGCTGATTCACCTGATGGGCGGCCGGATCGAATCGCACTTTCATATCTTTGGTTCACTCGCGTTCCTGGCTTTCTACAAAGACCCATGGGTCTTTTTGCCTGCTGTTTCCGTCGTCTCGATCGACCATTTGATCCGGAGCCTGTTCTGGCCCGAGTCGGTATTTGGCGTGCTTTCGCCGGAACCACTACGCGCATTGGAACACGCCGCTTGGGTCATCTTCGAAACCGTCTTCCTCATTTTGGGTGTCCGGCAGAATCGTCGTTCGTTGTGGGAGTTGGCAAAACTTCAGTCTTCACTCACTCAGCAACGCGACTTGCTGGAACAACGGGTTCGAAACCGAACCTCCGAAATTGAACAACAGCGTCGAATTCTCGATACGGTTCTACAACGCATTCCTGCTGCGGTTTTCTGGAGAGACAACGACGGAAACTTCATCGGCTGCAACGAGATGTTCAGCGAATTCTTTGGGCTGAAATCTCCCGAAGACATCATCGGCAAACGGATGAATGACATCATCCCACCAAACGATCAAACCACGAATCGGCTTTCCAGTTTTTGCGATTCACCCGACGAGAACGTGGAACTGGTCAACATCGAAGAAACACTTCATGACTTTGCTGGTGATTGCCGGACCGTTTTGACAGGTGCAACCTCGCTTCATGACCATGAGGGCAACTGTTTTGGAACGCTGGGCAGTTTCCTCGACATCACCACATTGAAAAACGCCGAATCTCGTGCGAAGTCCTTGGCCAATTTGATCCAAGAGTCTCCCAACGAACTCTACATCTTCGACGCAGAAACTTATCACCTGGTGGAAGCGAACACCGGGTTTGTCGAAAGCCTCGGATTGGATCCGGACAACCTCTCCAACGTATCACCACAAGACTTCATCCAAGACTCTTCGAACCAGGATCTGCGCCAGCGGATCAGTGTCGCAATGTCATCGCCTCGCGGGCGTTGTGCGTTTGACACCGTTCACGTGCGAAAGGATGGGACGACCTTCCCGGTCCACGTTGACATCCACCGGTCGACATTCGAGACCCGTCCCGTATTTGTCGTCTTCTGCACGGACCTAAGCGATTCTCAAGCGATGGAACGTCAATTGGCTCAAGCTCAAAAGCTTGAATCGATGGGCCAACTGGCTGCTGGAATTGCCCACGAAATCAACACTCCCATGCAATGTGTAAGCGGAAACGTCGAATACCTCACAATGAGCTACGAACGGATCTTCCAATTCACCGACGGATTGTTCGAGCTGGTCAACAGCCCGTCCTTCAGTACCGAAACTGCTCGGTCGGAACTCGATGCGTTGGCCAATAAGCACAAGTACAACGTGCTGCGAGAACAAACACCCGGTGCGGTGGAAGAAGCATCCCAAGCCGTGATGCGAGTGATCGAAATCGTCCGTGCGATGAAGGCGATGTCGCATCCGGGTCGCCAAGAGATGAACGATACCGACCTGAACATGCTGATCCACCAAGCGTCGATCATCAGTCGAAACCGATACAAGTACGTTTCCGAATTGGAGCTCGATCTGTCGCCGGATCTGCCACAGATTCCTGCCTACGGAGCAGAGCTCAGCCAGGTGTTCATCAACTTGATCGTCAACGCGGCCGACGCGATCGCGGAACGAAAAGAGAACGAACCCGAACTAGAAGGCAAAATCACGATTTCCACCATTCAAAATGGCGAGAACATCGAGATTCGCGTGAAGGACAACGGAACCGGCATGTCTGAAGAAGTCCGTTCCAAAGTCTTCAACCAATTCTTCACGACCAAAGACGTGGGCAAGGGCACCGGGATGGGACTCTCGCTGACCTACAATATTGTGTCTTCCAAACACAACGGAACCGTCCGTGTGGAGTCTGAACCAAACGTCGGAAGCAGTTTCATTGTGATTCTGCCAATGGACTCCCATCAGTCAGTGGCTGATGAATCTGACGTAGACAAATCGGACACGTGTCGTGTTCCGATTTTGACCTAAACCCTTTTTCAAATTACCGACGAATTGAACTGTTAACTTGGGGCGTCACATGAACGAACGCATATTGCTGGTCGACGACGACTACAGCCTATTGAACACGCTGAAACGAAACCTCTCCTTCGACTTCGAGGTCACAACCTGCGAATCGGGGCCGGAGGCATTGGCGTGCATCAAGAAGTCCGAACCGTTCTCAGTCATCATGGTCGACATGCGGATGCCGGGCATGGAAGGTACCGAGGTCATCCAAAAAGCACGGCTGATCTCGCCGAACAGTGTGTATTTAATGCTGACCGGAAACCAAGATTTGACCACCGCGATGGAAGCGGTCAATGAAGGGCAAGTCTTTCGGTTCCTGAACAAACCTTGCCAGATGAGCGACATCAAAGCCGCTATCAATGCGGGTATCAAACAACATGATTTGGTTACCAGCAAAGAAGAACTGCTGAAGAAAACCTTCGCCGGTGCGATCAGTGTTTTGGTCGAGATCATTGAATACGTCGACGATCCTTTGGTGAATACCGACGACATTCTCAAATCAGCCGAAGCTTTGCTGGCCGAATCCAAAATCGCGTCCGACTGGCGAATCCCGCTGACCGCTCGATTGATGGTCGCCGGAATCCCCTTGCTGAACTTGGATCAACGAGAAACGCTTGCCACGGCTGCGATCACTTCTGATGAACATCGCAGTATCGTGAAAGAAGTGTTCAGCATCTCGAGCCAACTGATCAAGCAAATCCCAAGGCTCGAACCAATCGCTGAGTTGCTCAACCGAATGGGCACCACGCAAATCACCAACGCGAAATGCACCAGCGATGATGACAAGATCGCACAGGTGATTTTGTTGAGTTACTACCAAAGCCTTCTGCAACGACGCGGAGAAGCAGGCGACGTCGCTTTGTCGGAAATCGAAGATCGGTTCCCGGACTTGGACAATCAGTTGACCGAATGCGTTCGTCAATCCAACGATGCGCAACCGCAATCCACGATCGAAAGCATCGCAACGTCCGAACTGTTGACGGGAATGACCGTTGCGGAAGACGTTCGAATGCCCAACGGACTGCTTCTGATTGCATCGGGGCGAAAGCTTTCTCCTCCCATGGTCGCGCGTCTGCGAAACCTGGTGGGACTGGAATCGGTTGCCGTCGAAATCCCGGCCAAGAAATCAGACCAACTCGTCACAGCCTAAACCGTGAACGTCTGATCCACTTGGTCTTCAAAGCGGTCTCACCGAGTTGCTGCGTGGATGCCAGCGCCGAACAAATCTAAAACTGCTTTTGTTTACCGAGGTTTGGTTGAGTCCACTCAGCGAGTGATCTCGTGGGATTGATCGATGTCGATTGGCCCCATTTCGACGACCTCTCCGTCAGGCCATTGCACCGAAACGTTGTCGATTGAGTCGTGCTCGCCCAAGCCGAACGTCAATGGCAACTCCACCTGTGTCAGATAGCTTCGAGTCGGCATCACTTGTTTCGCGATCACTTCGTCACCAACGGTGACGCTCACCCACGCCCCAATGGCGTCTCGGTTGCACTTCTCACCGTCGCCCACCAACTTCAAACGCAACCAGTGGTGACCGGTGTCTTGGTCGTTCCGCAACAATCGCGGGGCCCGGCCAACAGATGTGATCAAGAGATCCAAATCGCCATCCAGATCGATGTCCGCGTACGAAGCACCGCGGCCCACCATGGGCTGAACAAACTCATCGCCTAGCTGCTCGGCACCAACGGGCAGGAACTCGGTTTCATACTCCGGTCCCGCGTTCCAAAACATCTGCGGTGGCTGCTCGTAGTGCTGGCTTGGCTGCACCCGGTTGATGTCCTCTTCCAGGTGCCCGTTCGCACAAAACAGATCCAAACGGCCATCCAAATCATAGTCGACATACGCCAAACCAAACGTCAGCAACAATCGCGTGCTGGGGCCGAGCCCGGTTGAAACCGCTTCATCGTAAAACTGCATTCGCCCCGCCTTTGTCACGTACAACGCGGTCATCTCGTTAGAGAAGTTTCCAATAGCAACCGCCATGCTGGATTGCTCACGAAACGAAGTCACATCGATGCCCATGGCCCCGCGAGCGTTGCCGGTGGAATCAAATGCGATCCCGCAAATCGCCCCCATCTCTGTGAATTTCCCATCGCCGCCATTGCGTAGCAAACAGTTTTGCACGGTGTCGTTGGCCACCACGACATCCATGAATCCGTTGCGATCAAAGTCACACAAAGCCAAGCCAAGTGATTTGGACTGCGGAACGTTGGTGGACACATTGCGAATCTGAATGCCGGATTCCTCCGAGACATCCGTGAACTCGCCGTCGCCGTCGTTGCGGTAAAGATACGGGAACGTCCCTTCAAAATTCTGAGGCCGTCCATACGCTCGACCTCCGCCAACAAGCTGAAACCCTTGCGACTGATCGTACTCGCGACTCCATCCAACATAGTTGCAAACGAACAGGTCCAAATCACCATCGTTGTCGTAGTCGAACCAACCGGAACTGGTGCTCCATCGATCTTCTTCACCACCGACGCCGGCCATTTCGGTGATGTCCTCGAATTTGCCTTCACCAACATTGCGGAACAATCGATTCGTCCCAACCGCGGAGATGAATACGTCGACCAATCCGTCTTGATCATAGTCTCCAACGGCGACTCCCATCCCGTACAGCTCGACATCCAAACCCGAATCTTTGGTCACGTCGACGAACTTACCGCCTTCGTTTTGATACAGAGCCGATGTGTTCCCTCGATCACTTGGTTTGTCCCATGACCAATCCATCGAATTGATCAACAACAAGTCCTGATCACCATCGTTATCGAAATCAAAGAACGCACTGCCGCCACCCATTGTTTCCGGCAGCAGCTTGTCTCCGGTGGCACCGTTGTTGTGTACGAAAGAGATCCCCGCTTCTTCGGTGATGTCTTTAAACGGGGTCGTTGGAACCTGCACCATGAGTCGTTCACGCACCGCGACCTTGGCCAGCTTCGATTCGCGAACGGGTGGCGCCGCTTTGGGCCGCGTCAAGATGAAGGCGGCGATACCACCGATCATTGCCAGAACCACCAACACGATCAGCGAACCCCGCATCGCGCGGCCGATATCGGCTTCGTCTCGCAATTCGCTTTCGTCCACTTCGTTTGATTGCGGATTACTGGTCATTGGAATTCTCCTGCAAGTTGGCGGCCGAGGCCTGAGCGGTCTCCGTCGCCGTGCTTTGGGTTGGTAATTCGCGATGCAACGAGTACTTCACGACGGCTTCGGCGGCATGATCCGCCGCGGGATACTTTTCGCGAGCCAATCGAATCGCACGTCCTTGAGCGTTGTCATCGGGTTTGTAAATTTCGTGCAACTTGCGATGTTTTTCGGCCAATCCTGGCTCTTCAAGTCGATCGTAGAGCAGCTGCAAATTGTGGTGAGCGGAAACGTTCTCCGGATCGATCATCAGTGTCTTCTGGTATTGCATCACCGCTTCTTCGAAGTATTCCCGGCCTTCTTCGACTCGACGTTGCCGCTCGCGAATGTTGCCGAGATCAAACAGCGTGCGTCCGAGCTGGTTGATGACTTCGATGTCCAAACTGAAATCGAAACCTCGACGCTGCATATCTTCCGTGCTGTCTTCCAACACGCTACGAAGATTCTGCTCGGCTTCTTCCAGACGTCCTTGTTGAGAGTTGATGACGCCAGACAACCATGCCCATGTCCAACGAGGAAATCCTTCCACGTCGCGAAATTCGTCCGCACGCTGAAGAGCCTCCACCGCTTCGTCCAAACGGCCTTCGGTGTTCAAGACTCGAGCCAAGTTCATGGGACCATCGTAGCGATCCAGTTTCTCGACTTCACGGAACGCCTTTTCTGCTTGACGAAGTTCAGCCTTGCCTTTGAGCAGCAATCCAATCCCGTAATCATTCCAACGTTGCCACGCGGGAATGTCTCGAGGTGGGTTTTCAACCGAATGATCGAGTCCCTCGACCAGAAAGACGATCGTGTCGACCGCCATAGTCGTGACGGGTAGGTCATTGGTGTAATCCTTCCCCGGCACATGACCGCGAATCAGATTGCCATGCTTTTCGTTTTGTTTGGCGACGAAGTCCATGTACTCGGTATCGAATTTCCGATACTGCAGCTTCACCTCGACGTGAATTGGCTCCGACACATCATCGGGCACGTCCAATTCGTAGTGGACGGCTTGTCCCGCCCCGGGTGGAATCTGATGGTTGTAGAGAGGCGTGAAAATGTCCTCCGCGTTCCTTCGATTGATTCGATTGCCATCCTTGTCCAGCATGAACACGTTGACGAAGTGCGACCATGGATCGACTTCGTTGTGCTTGCTTTCGTCGATCCATCCGCTGTGTCCGATCACACGGTCGCCGCTGGTGACTTTGACTTCCAACCAAATTTCATTGCTGTCGACAGTCCCCTGCGAAAACAGGTGCCCCATCTTCATCGTGCGAATCACAGTCTCCAGCAAATACTTCTCACCGCGTTTCAACTCAGGCACCTCGGGACGCAGCGGGGCAATCAATTTGCTATCGATTTCGCCACCTTCGCGAACGCCAAACAAATCAACTCGCATCACATCCTTCAGATACTCCTGATGCGCCGCGATTACATCTTCGCGATCACGAAGCCATGCGATCCCTGTGTTCGCCGACGGGAACATGTGATCGTGCACACTGAGTTCTTCCGCGTCATCGAACATCTTCGCACCGAAGTCATTCGACGCCACCAGCGGCATGTGACACTTGCTGCAATTGTCGACGGCCTTGGGCGGGTAATAGAAACTCCTCGCCCCATGCCCGGACACACCGCTAAACAGATATGGGTCGTAGTGGTTCTGCCCACGCAAGAATTCCTTGTAGCCGGTCAACGCCTCGGGCAAGTGCACCTTGTGACAAGTCGAACAGAACTCCGCCGTTTTATGAAACGGCTTCAAGAAAGTCTTCTTATGGAAAGACGGTTTCGCTTTGACCAATTGATTGTTGATCCATTGCAACGCCGCGTTTTCGCTGCTGGCAAACGGGTAATGCAGTGGTTCTTCGATCGTGTAGTCCGCGTTGCCACGAACGCTGTTGACGTTGGTGATCGCGTGACAGACCGTGCAAGTGATCCCCGCTTTCGCGGTTGGATGATCCAACATGTCAAAGTTTGGATCATCAAACGCTCCGGAGAAAAACGGCACGGGGTCGTGACATCCTGCGCACCAACGTGAAGCTTGAACCGAGCCATCACGCTCGAGTGACTTCGCCCGCGTTTCGCTGACACTGGCAAAGTACGGTGCATTGTTGAAGGAACTGAATCGGTGCACGCTATCCTGCCAATCCTTGTGGATGTCAGCGTGGCACTTCAAGCAGTACTCATCGTTCATCAACGCGTCAGACGGAATGAAGTTTCCGCTCGACGTTCGAGCCAACGACGGTTCGAAGTACTGCGTTCCTGAATCGGGACCAATCGCGTTCCACTGGCGAGGGTCCTGCATCTGCAAGATCACCATGGCAGCGATCGACGCCGCCGCGACGCCGCCAAAGCTCATTCCAATTCGCCACTTGATCCGAGGTCCAGCCAAACGGTGCAGCCAATAAAGCCAAATCGAGGCGAGCGGAAACGCGACGTGCAACCAGTAAACCGTATTGCGTGCCAACGGTTGCTTCAGGTCAAAGCCTCCGATTCGAACCAACAAGATTCCCGTCGTGAGAATGCCCAAACTGACCGCGAAAAGGGCGTAGCCGATTCGGACCGCTCGCCGGTTGCGCCGATCTTTGGTGTTCCACATGTGAATGAAACCAAAGATGACGACCGGCAAGATCAACAGCAGTCCCATCACCAAATGGGCCAGGAACATGTACTGGTAAAAGTAGTCCTGGTAGGTCTGGTCACGAAACCATTCCAGGAACGTGAAGATGGCCAAGTAACCTGAATTGGCCAGCAACAAAGCGAAAAGAACGAAGATGACGTACAGCAGTTTTTTCAGCCGTGGCCCGACCGCGCGAACATACTTTTTTCGCGGTTTTGGCACGGCCGCACCAGGTTGTGCAACGGATGACATGAAACGATTCCAGTGAACGGTCAGTTTGCAGACTTAAGGTGCACCCGCGACCGATGGCGTCGGTGGAAGTGCATCAACCGGCTGAAAGCGTAACGCTCCCAACCCAGATCCTTTGTTTGCCGGCACACCAGAGAGGGCGCCGGAACTGACTACGAGCAGGACATTGTTTGCAACGCTCACCAAACGCAAGATTGCGCCAGCGGACTCGGTGCTGCATCAACATGCGCGCCATCGATACAGACGACGAAGAACAATCAGTGATTGCCAACCAACATGCAGAAACGACTTGCTCAAGCCAGAGACAAGGTCATCTGCGGCGGACGATCGATCCCCAGCGAGAATCCTGGTTGCACATCTGCCGAACCGTCCTGCACTCCGCAAAGGAATTGTCCCGAACACATGCTCGGCGATGCGTGTTTCCAGATCGCATCGTGATGCGGACGTTCAACGGTTGGAACCGTTGGCATCTGAATCGGAAGCGTTGGCATCTGGCCACACAGTGGTCCATCGCACGGTTTGACCGGCACGGATGGACCAGCTGATTCGTGGGCACCGTGATTCGTCATGCCGTTGGCCGGAGTCCCCCGTTGGCCCGGATTCAGATCGCTGCTTCGCATCGCTGGCGGTTCAACCACACTCATGGATGCACTGCCGGAGTGCTGCAACCAATCACCGCAACTCGCCTCGACTGAACGCGGCGTCGAAACGCCCGCCAGCAAAACAGCGACCACAATGAGGAGAAGAGCACGCGACATGTTTTTTTCAGTCGATCAAACTGAGTTTTTGCCACCTCGAGAAAAGCAATGCTCGGCAAAGAGCAAGGGCGGCGTTCCTACGAGCCTAGGCAGACAGAACACCCAAGTCAATTGAACAAGGGAAGTTCCCACGCCAAAGCTGAACTTCGCTCGTTCCACCGGTAGGAACCGAAGACCGAAATCGTGGACAACACCGCTCACTTTGCACCACCGCGGAAGATTGATTTTTCAACGAAAACAGGCGAGAAAAGCGATGTTTGATACGATACGCGATCTCGCGAGTTTTACTCTGGATCGATATGAGACTGACAACCCAAACCGACTACGCACTGCGAACGTTGATGTATCTGGCCACGAGAGAAACTCGAGCCAACGTCGCTGGGGTTGCCTCTCTGTTCAATATCTCCGTCAACCACGTTGCCAAGGTCGTCAACGTTCTCGCCCGTGAAGGTTACGTGCGAAGCATCCGAGGCGTTGGCGGCGGCATCGAATTGGCCGTTCGTCCCGAAGACGTCACGGTCGGACAAATCATCGCCACGGTGGAAAGTGACATGCATCTGTTGCCGTGTGTCGCGGGTGATCACGGATGTGTGATCCATTCTTTCTGCAAACTCACCGGCGTGCTCGCCAATGCCGAACGCATTCAGATGGACTATCTGAACAGCGTCACTCTCGCGGATGTCATTCCCACGCGAAAGCAACTTGATCGCACCGAAGCCAGCTGAGAAAAAGCTTCCGAGCAGCGATTACGCCTAAAAACTGAACATGCGACCACGCTCCTTCTGAGCACTTACGGTGCCGATGCGGCCACAGCCAAGCGGTTTCAGTAGCCCTGCGCGACCTAATATTTTATCGGCGGAAACGATTCGACAAAAGATATCTCACTAATAACCTATTCAGCAGTGAAACGACGTCCGCCCAAGGAATTCGCAATGAATCTGCAACAGGAACTCAACCGCCCCCAACCATTTCGATGCTTGGACCAAGAAGTGTTGCTGAACTTCCTTCGCATTGGCGACCAACTCGACAACCGCTTCTCGCGTCTTTTTCGCGAACACGGTTTGACGCTATCTCGATTCAACATTCTCCGCAGTTTGGCGCTCGCTGAACGGCCGCTGACCTGCGGAGAAATCGGCCAACAAATGATTCAGGTCGTCCCCGCGGTCACGTCGCTGGTCGACCATCTCTGCTCGCAAGAATTGGTCGAGCGCAATCGCTGCACCGAGGACCGTCGTGTCGTGCACGTGGCGATCACCGAGAAGGGCAAACAACTCGTCGAAGACACCATGCAACCACTTCGAGAGCTGGAAGACCGCATGCTGAAGCAGCTCAGTGAGGCGGACAAGCAAAGTCTTTTGCAATTGCTCAATCGAACTCGTGAATCGATTTCTCACTGCGACGACTGACTTCACTCGCACCCCCTCAACTCCGAACCCCATTCACCCGGCTCCTGTCCGCCATCACGAGCAGACACCGCCTGGGTCCCACCCGAATCTCTTTCGTCTTTGGATCGAAACCGATCATGAATCCTCCTCATCAAAACCAAGCCTTCTTTGGGAAGCTCGCAATTGGGTCCTGCATCAGCGGGATGCTGTTGCTCGTCGCCTCTGGATGCAGCCAGGGTCAAAGTGGTCCGCCGGCGATGCCCAAACCCACCGTGACCGTTGCTCAGCCCGTTGTGAAGAAAATCGTCGAATGGGATGCCTTCACCGGCCGATTGGAAGCGGTCGACTTGGTGGAAGTGCGAGCTCGCGTGGGTGGCTATCTGCAATCGGTCCACTTCGATGAAGGCCAGATCGTCGAGAAAAACGATTTGCTGTTCATCATCGACCCGCGTCCATTCGAAGCTGAGTTGGCGGCCGCACAAGCACGACTGCAGCAATCCGAATCGCAATTCAAACAAGCCAAGGCGATGACGGAAGTCGCCCGCGCAAACCTGTTGCAATCAGAAGCTCAATTGAACCTCGCCGATGTTCGTTACAAGCGAACACAGAACTTGGTCGAACGCAACGCATCCTCGCAAGACGAACTGGATGACCGTGAGGCGGAGTTCCTCAAAGCCAAGGCCGACATCGAAGGTGTTCGTGCCAGCCTGAATTCATCCGAAGCCGCCATCGCAACCGCGCAAGCCGAGATTGAACTTGCCAAGGCGGGCGTCGAAACCGCCGAACTCAATTTGCAATACACACGCATCCGTGCACCCATCACCGGTCGCATCAGTCGCAAATTCGTCACCGAAGGCAACTTGATTGCCGGCGGCAGTGCGACGTCCTCTTTGTTGACCACCATCGCTTCGGTGCAACCGATCTACTGCGTGTTTGACGCAACCGAACAAGACGTTTTGAAATATTCTCGCTTGGCCAAATCTGGCGAACGCGAAAGTTCGCGGGTCGCAAAGAACCCCGTGTACCTTGGCTTGGTCGATGAAGACGGTTTTCCTCACCAGGGTCACATGGACTTCGTCGACAACCGCTTTGATGCCAACACGGCCAGCCTACGTGCCCGAAGCGTCTTTGCAAACGAAGACGAACTGTTGCTTCCCGGCATGTTCGCTCGCATTCGACTTCCGGGCAGTGCGTCGCATCAAGCGGTTTTGATTCCTGACTCGGCAATCGGCACCGACCAATCGACGCAATACGTCTACATCGTGGTGGACGGTGTGATCCAACGTCGGCCAATCACAAGCGGTCCAATCATCGATGGCTTGCGAGTCATTCGCGAGGGGCTCGATGGAACCGAACTTTTGGTCACCGAGGGTTTGATGCAGGCTCGGCCCGATGCGGAAGTGAACACCATCGACGGAACGATTGAAGTCGTCGAAGACGGATTGCCGGACGAGTATCAGCCGGTTCCGAAAGACAAATGGATTTCGCCCGCTCCCACCGCCGTTCCAGTTGCAGATCGCATGACGGAGGTGAAACGATGAAGTTTCCCCACTTCTTTATCGAGCGTCCGATCTTCGCGTCGGTGCTGTCGTTTGTGATCGTGCTGGTGGGCGGCATCGTGTATTTCACGCTGCCGGTTTCGCAGTATCCCAGCGTCGCACCACCGACCGTTTTGGTTCGCGCCAGTTATCCCGGTGCAACGCCGGAAGTCATCGCCGACACGGTGGCGACGCCTATCGAACAGGAAATGAACGGCGTCGACGACATGCTGTACATGGAATCGTCGTCCAGTTCGGACGGCACCATGCAGCTGACCGTGACATTTAAACTGGGTACTGACCTGGACGACGCTCAGGTGTTGGTCCAAAACCGCGTTGCGATCGCCGAATCACGTTTGCCAGAACAAGTCCGCCAAATTGGTGTGACCACGACCAAGCAAATTCCCGACATGCTGATGGTGGTTCACTTGAACTCGCCCGACGGCAGTCGCGATCAACTCTACATCAGCAACTACGCATTCCTTCGAGTTCGCGATGCATTGATGCGTTTGGACGGCGTGGGCGAGATTCGTATCGCGGGCGGCAATGAATACGCCATGCGAATTTGGTTGGACATCGAGAAGATGACCCACGTCGATCTGACGGCGGGGGAAGTCGTTGATGCGATTCGAGCTCAAAACATCCAGGTCGCTGCCGGCGTGATCGGGCAACCACCGACGGACGAGACCGGTGACTTTCAGTTGAACGTCACCACCCAAGGTCGATTGATTCGCGAAGACGAGTTCAGTGACATCATCGTCAAACGTGGCGAAGACGGAAGGATCACGCGGCTTCGCGATGTGGCTCGGATTGAACTGGGAGCTCAGGACTATTCCCGTTTGAGTTACCTCGACGGCAAATCCGCGATCGCAGTGTTGGTCTACCAACGTCCTGGTACAAACGCGGTTGATACGGCGGCCGAAGTCAAACGTGTCATGAGCGAGATGAGCGAGGAATTCCCACAAGGGCTCGGCTACGAGATCGCTTACAACCCAACCGACTATGTCGAGGAATCGATCGCGGAAGTGTTCGAGACACTCTTCATCACAACGATCTTTGTGGTGCTGACGGTGTTTCTGTTCCTGCATGGTTGGCGTCCGACGATTATCCCCGTGATCGCCATTCCGATTTCTTTGATCGGCACATTCGCGGTGATGCAGTTCCTCGGAGTGACGCTGAATACGCTTTCACTGTTTGGATTGGTGCTCGCGATTGGGATCGTGGTTGATGACGCGATCGTGGTTGTCGAGAACGTCGAGCGTTTGATCGCCGAAGGCATGACCGCTCGGGAGGCCACACACAAAGCGATGGACGAGGTGGGTTCCGCTTTGATAGCGACAACTCTCGTTTTGATTGCCGTGTTTGTGCCAACCGTCTTCGTCCCCGGGATCAGTGGGCAGTTCTATCAACAATTCGCGTTGACCATTTCGATCTCCACCGCGATTTCGACGTTTGTCTCGCTGACGCTCAGCCCGGCGCTGTGTGCCTTGTTGCTGCGTCCCAAGAACGCGCCGAAGAACCGCATCGGCAAAGCGATTGACTTCTTGTTTGGTTGGTTCTTTCGATTGTTCAATCGAACGTTCGATGCCACCAGCAACATTTACGCGTCGATCATCGGACGTCTGATCAAAAAGACCGGATTCGCGATGGTGCTGTATGTCGGCTTGCTGATCCTCACTGGGTTCAGCTTCAGCATGGTGCCCACCGGGTTCATTCCCGATCAAGACCAGGGTTACGTCATTGTCGCAATCAACTTGCCCGACGGTGCGTCTCTCGCACGAACCGACCGCGTGACTCGGCGAGTCGCGGAGATCGGAAAAGAGATCGACGGTGTCGCCCACGCGGTTGGAATCGCGGGACTGTCCGGAGCAACGTTCTCGATCAAACCCAACGCGGCGGTCACGTTCCTGCCGTTGGAAGATGCCAAGGAACGAGCCAAACGAGGTCGCGGGGTCGAAGCAATCGTCGCGGACATGCGACGGGAAGTGGCCGCTATCAACGAAGCCCAAATCTTGATCATTCCTCCGCCGCCAATTCGCGGGATCGGTCGTGGAGGCGGTTTCAAGATGTATGTCCAGGACCGCAGCGGTGCGGGATTGGATGCGTTGAACGAAGTCACTCAGACGATGCTCGCAAACGCCAATCAGCAACCCGGTGTCCAACAAGTGTTCTCCAACCTGCGGATGGATGTGCCTCAGGTCTACGCGGACGTGGATCGAACCAAAGCTCAAATGCTGGACGTTCCGGTCAACCGAGTCTTCGAAGCTTTGCAGGTTTATCTGGGGTCGGTGTACATCAACGACTTCAACTTCCTCGGACGCACCTACCGCGTGACGGCTCAAGCCGAACCGAAATTTCGCGATGAAGCGACCGATATCACGAAGATCCGAACTCGCAGTGACCGAGGTGCCTCGATCGCGTTGGGATCGGTCGTCAACATCGAACAAACCGCCGGTCCGGACCGTTTGGTGCGATTCAATTTGTTCCCGGCGGCCGACTTGAACGGAACCACCGTTCCTGGTTTTAGCACCGGCCAGTCGCTAACGACGATGGAGCAATTGGCCGACCAAAACTTGCCGCCCGGATTCGGATACGAATGGACCGAAATCGCGTTCCAAGAACGCCAAGCGGGCAACACGATTGTGTTCCTGTTCCCGCTCGCGGTTCTGTTTGTGTTCCTGGCGCTCTCGGCCCAGTACGAGAGCTGGTTGCTGCCTTTGGCAATCATCTTGATCGTGCCGTTGTGCTTGCTATTCGCTCTGTCGGGCGTTTGGTTCCGCGGGATGGACAACAATGTTTTGACGCAGATCGGGTTCATCGTCTTGATTGGACTGGCGTGCAAAAACGCGATTCTGATCGTCGAATTTGCGAAGGCAGAAGAAGACGCGGGCAAAAACCGCTTCGACGCCGCCATCGCAGCGTGCCGTTTGCGTTTGCGTCCGATCCTGATGACCGCATTCTCATTCATCCTGGGCGTGGTGCCATTGTTGGTGGCCACCGGTGCCGGGTTCGAAATGCGACGCGTGTTGGGAACCGCGGTGTTCGCCGGAATGTTGGGAGTGACCGTCTTTGGTTTGTTCCTGACGCCCGTCTTCTATGTGATGCTGCGACGTTTCGCGAAACAAAAGAAAGTGGAGACCGAAGCCACTTGATCCCGCATTATTCACCAAGAACTTGTTGAATAAAGAAACCAT
>TARA_R110002073_G_scaffold69905_3_pt1 | contig 23109 bp, 16 predicted proteins | sample TARA_R110002073 | Tara Oceans TARA_R110002073 (sample SAMEA4397174) | marine metagenome | biome: Polar Biome; feature: [DCM] deep chlorophyll maximum layer (ENVO:01000326); material: water (ENVO:00002006), including particulate matter (ENVO:01000060) such as... | depth 40 m | reverse complement strand
CAAATACGGCTTGCGAATCGTGCCGGTCTATGTCGCTGGATCGCAGCCGAGTCCGTTGCGAGGCTACCTACGGTTTGCGTTTGGGGGCACGCTGTTAATGAGCTTGCTGGTCGGGGTTGTGGTCGCGATGATCGAGACCCCCATGCTCGAGGAAGGCCATCGCAACGTGATGTTTTTGGCAATCGTGTCGTTGCCCGTAGTCGCCGCAGCCGGGGTGTCGATCGATTTGTTGATGGCACTTCAAATGGCCACGCGAGCGACGTTGATCTCGCGAGTCTTGGTTCCCTTGACCACATTGTGGTTGGTTGGACTCACCTCGATCGATTTTGGGATTACCCCATTTCGCGCCGTGCTTTGTTTCTGCGCCGGCAGCATGGTCGGGTTGATCGTCGCGATGTCGCTACTGATTGGCCGTTCACGCCACTATGCCGACACGGCCACCGACACGTCCGTGCTTTCCACTTGGGCAAGCGACAGTTTTTCGTACCTCGTGTTCTACTCGCTGATCGCGTGGCTGTTCCGCGCCACGTTGGTGGTGGCCTATCACGTGCCTCACCAAGGCAACCAGGTCGCGATTTTGGCGCCTGCATTTGAAACCGGTTGCTTGATCTTGATTCTTGCCAAGGCGACGGACAAGTATTTTCAGCCCACGATCGCGCTGGGCATCGAAACATCACAGTGGCACCGGCTGACCGAAATGCGGCGGACGCGGTTCTGGGTCATCAGCACCGGCATCGCGTTGTTCTTGGCGACGGTGTTTTTTGCGGGTGATGAGATTTTGATGCTCTACGGAGAACGGTTCGCCGAGAGTTACGTTCCACTTTGCATTGTCGCGTTTGGCTCGAGTGTGTGGACCCTGTTTTCGCTGTCGCCAACCTTTTTGCTTTTTGCGGGCGAGCGGCGAACTCTGCTGTCACTGCTGTGCATCCACGCTGTTGGCTTAGTGGTGTTGCTAGTGCTATTTTTCGAGGCGTTTGGAGCTGCCGGAGCCGCGGCCGCGTATGCGATTTCTATTTCCTCGTTTGCAATTTCCAACTTGCTGTTCGCGAACCGCCATTTTCGCAAATTGCGTGCTCAGAGTGCCAATAGAAAGCAGCAAACGCGGAAACCATTGCAAAGTCTAAGCGACCCGAATGTCTCGTGAGAAAAGCCGGACACGCACTGGCCGCTATCGACGTGGCGAGTAGGGCGTTTGATTGTAGGTTGGATAGTCTGCTGGCTGCCCTTGGTAGGGGCTGGCGGTTGACGATGTTCCGTATGGAGGGGCAGGCCCCGCGTTAGGATAGGGGTCGGTGTTGGAATAGGGGCCAGTATTGGGATAGGGGCCGGTGCTAGGATAGCCGCTCGTGTTCTGTTGCCGGCTATCGTACGGTGGAAAATCGCGTTGCGAATCCGCTTGGTTGTAGCGGGTGCCGGTGCCGTAATCGTTGTATTGCGATTGGTACAAATCGGCTTGGTTCGGGTACGGTCCTGGATCGTAATTGGGCGGATAGGCTTGCCCGGGCGCAGCTTCGTCGGCCGGATAGCTCGAATTCTGTGCATCACGGCGATCAAGGATTTCACGTCCCTTGTCGATTGCCCGCCTCGCGTCCTCACGGATTTCAGCGCGATTGATATCGATCCGCGTATATTCGCCGTCGCGTTGGATTTGAAACCAACCTGCGGCGGATGCACCTGCGATTAACATGGCGAGGATGATCAGGTTTCGCATGTTCGATTCCGTTCGAATGGGAGATTCAGTCAGTTCTGCCGTTGTCTCAACTTCTTGGCCCCAGAGCGAGATCAGTTTTCCAGAAACACCAAGCAAACCGCCAACTTGCTAGCAAACGGTTTCGTGAATTACATCATGATGTCGATATAGCCGGCGGCCAGCTGCTGCTGCAATTCGACCGCTTTGTTGACAAGCTCGACGGCGGTGTTTCCTGGAGTGTTCGGCGCGGGCGGACGTCCCGAGGGGAGCGTATCAGCGACGCGGTCGTCGCTCCGCTGCGTCAAGCGGCTCTTGGAGGGATCTTGCACCTCCGAAACATGCGGCGGAGCCGCTTCCAGAATGGCGTGAGGACGGTGAGATAGCCCGAATGAATCGACCATAGCAGCGTACGAAATGAGTGAGAATCACCACCGGTCACTCGTGGACCGAGGATGTACAAAAAGTTGCTACAAACAACGTCAGCATTGCTTCCCCCCATGCCGTTCACGCTTCGATTGAACCGAGGTCCAAACGCCGTGATTCCTTAACCCGTATTCAAACTCTAGCTTGCAGTTTCACCGCTGGCTGCCAAAAAACAAAAAAAATCGCGTTTGCGATGGGCCCCGTCCGCACCGGCGTCCACGCCGTGCGGATGATGGGCATGACGCTCCGCAATTACTTTTCTTTCACGGGTGCGGGAAGCTCAAGAAAAATCATCTTTGGTTTGCCTAGGGGCACACGAAACGTTTTTGTCCACGGCGTGCGGGTAACACTGCCACGAGAGTTCGCCGACATTCCGTACACCACCTGCAGCGTGACCGTGTCACGCGATGTCCGCTCGCGAATCACCCGCTTTAACTCCTCCGTGTTTTTCACCGGCTGACCATCGATCGCAATGATCTGACCACCCGGCTGAACGCCGGCCGCCGCCGCACCACTGTCCGGATAAACCTTGTTGATCACAGCGCGTTCCGCATTCACGTTCAGCCCCAGTCGTGGCCGGTCCGCTCTCGCGGCGCCATCCTCTTTTCCTGCTTGACCAGCTGGCGTTGCTGTAGGCAGGGCCGTTTTTGCTGTGGGCGTGGCCGAATTTAGGGAAGTCTTTCGGGGCGGCGGCAAGGTCCCCTCCATCACCGTACCGCCCTTCACTGCCTCATTTGGCACAATGGCAACAGGGGCCACGGGAGCCACGGGATCGTCCCCCCTCAGCGACGGTGCCCCAGAACTAGCGAAGACACCAACAGCCACACTGGCGGTGACCATCATTTTCAAAACATACTTATTTCCCATCATCCCAGCAAAAACTCCCCTAGAGCCAACTTCGCAGCGGTAACCGCAAAACGATGTCGGGCGTGCGATATCCAGTGATCCCCTCTGACAGTCTACCGGATCCAAGCGTCCGCCCCGCCCACGATCGAATAAAAATATCAGTGAAAACTGCGAGAAATAGCAAAGCAAGGCTGCCTGTGCCCCGCCGATCCGCGACGGATCGCGGCATGCCGTCAAACCATTTTCTTGTGTTACCACCCCACCACCCACATCGTCTATAATTTCGACTACAATTCGTACACCGAACCCCGAAACTCTATAGAGAACTTTCTATGTCCCGAACGTTTTCCGCGTGTGGCAGTCTGGTACTTCTGAGTTTGTTTGCGTTGCCATTGGTGGTCGCCAAAGAGCAGGGCGATTCGCTTAGCGTTGGCGATGAGGCACCTCAGTTTTCGGTTCAAGATGACAAGGGCGATCAATGGAAATCCGCCGATCATTTCGGCAAAAAGATCGTGGTGCTTTATTTCTACCCGGCCGACATGACCGGCGGCTGCACCGCACAGGCCTGTGGTTATCGCGACACGCTGGCCGACCTGGCTTCCCAAGAGGTCGAGGTCGTTGGGGTCAGCGGCGATTCGGTCCAAAACCACCAATGGTTCAAGAAAGCTCATCAGCTGAACTTTCCACTGCTGGCTGACGTTGACGGCAAGGTTGCTGAAAAGTTCGGAGTACCGATCACTCGTGGATCAAAATCAGTCAAGGCGATGATCGATGGCAGCGAACAGATTTTGAAACGTGATGTGACCGCCAAGCGATGGACATTTGTCATCGATCGCGATGGAAAGATCGCCTACAAGGACGACAAGGTCCAAGCAAAACAAGACCCTGCCAAAATCCTTGATGTCGTCAAAGACCTGCAGTAACGCACCCGAACGCGTGATCTAAGTTCCGGCGCCCGCGGTTCGCCTTCGCACCGCGGGCGACGGAGCAATATGAGCCGAGTTTGCGCGGACGTGTAAACATCCTCCCACCTGTTTTTACTCCCACCTGAGAAGTCTGTATGAATGATCGACGTTTATTCCTAAAGTCCACTGCGGCCGCAGCAGCGTTTACGGCGACCGCGACCAAGACACTGACGGCGCAGGATGCCACGCCGAGTGAGACGGTCTCGCTTGGCATCATGGGGGTCAACGGACGTGGCCGGGCGATCACGTCGGGCATGCTTGCGCTTCCCAACACGCGTATCGACTACATTTGTGATGTCGATTCGCGAGCCGCAGATCGAACCGCTGAATTGGTAGCGTCCAAACAGCAACAGCGTCCTAAAATTGTTACCGATTTTCGTCATATCTTGGACGACAAAAACGTCGACGCGCTCGTGGTCGCGGCCCCGAACCACTGGCACGCTCCGGCGACCATCATCGGGTGCGACGCGGGGAAACACGTTTATGTAGAGAAACCCTGTAGCGGCACGGCAGCCGAAGGCGAATGGGCACTTGCCGCCGCCCGACGCAACAATCGTGTTGTGCAAATGGGCACCCAGCGTCGTAGCTGGCCCGCGTTGGTCGAAGCGGTCAAAAAGATCCATGAGGGAGAAATCGGCGAGACCCTTTACGCTCGCTCGTGGTACAACAATCGGCGTGCTTCGATTGGCAAAGGAAAACCAGCCCCCACGCCCGATTGGTTGGACTGGGATCTTTGGCAAGGCCCCGCACCTCGCCGCGAATTTAAAGACAATCTTGTCCATTACAACTGGCACTGGCATTGGCACTGGGGCAATGGCGAAATGGGCAATAACGGCGTGCATGGACTTGATGTCGCCCGCTGGGCGCTTGATGTCACCTTCCCGACGCGAGTCACCGCAGGCGGCGGCAAATATCGGCACGATGATGACCAGGAAACGCCCGACACGATGATGGCTACCTTCGATTTCCCCGAAGGCAAAACGATCACGTGGGAAGGGCTCAGCTGGTCTCCGCTTGGCCCGCACGACACCGGGTTTGGCATCAGCATCCATGGCACCAACGGGTCGCTGGTGATGCGTGGTGCCGGTTACACGATCTATGACATGAAGGGCAAAGAGGTCTCGACGAATTCGGGACCTGCCGGTGACCCCGACCACTTTACCGATTTTCTAACCGCCGTCCGTTCGCCACGGCGAACCAATGCGGATATCGAGGAAGCTCACCGCAGCACGCTGTTGTGCCACTTGGGCAACATTGCCTTCCGCACCGGAACCGTCCTGCAAACCAATCCCGCCAACGGGCATATTGAACACAACGACGAAGCCAACAAGCTTTGGAGTCGTGAATATGCCAAGGGCTGGGAACCTCGAAAAGCTTAAGTCGATTTAGCACCGCGCGGTCCATTTTGTAAGCACACTGCCGATGGCGACATCCATCGGCAGTGGCACGACGCGGGGACTTTTTATTGCCATGCGGCACACACCTCCCCCGGATTTAACAAGCATATTTTTTTATGCATGGTAACCGGGCGACTCGTGCCGCGAGCGCCACTGAGTTCGGTGGTATCAGACATTCGCCGTGCCGCCAATCTCTCTACCACGCGGCTGATCTTTATCAGCAACGCTCTGTAACGACCTCCAAAACACCAACCCTCCGCGTCGCGAAGAATCGCGTTGCCGGAAAACAACTCCTGCTCACCACTTCACCCCACCTTGCTTCACCCCCGAGCCAATCGAATGAGAACCTCTTTTTGTATTATCGCGATGCTCTTTTCCACCCTCTCTGCTACCGCCGAAGAACCGTTGTCGATCGGCATCATCGGCTTGGACACCTCGCATGCCATTGCGTTTACCAAAGAATTCAACCGAGAACCGGCTCAGCCTGAACTTGCGAATTGCCGTGTTGTCGCTGCGTATCCCTATGGTAGCCGCGAAATCGAATCGAGCTCGAGTCGTATTCCCAAATACACCGAAAGCGTGAAAGAAATGGGAGTCGAGATCGTCGATTCGATCGACGCCTTGCTCGAGAAAGTGGATTGTGTGCTGCTGGAAACCAACGATGGTAAACCTCACCTGGAACAAGCCCTCGCAGTATTCAAAGCGGGCAAACCTGTGTTTATCGACAAACCGGTCGGTTCGAACCTGAGCGAAGTCGTTGCGATCTACCGCGCTGCGAAACAGTACGACGTGCCGATGTTTTCCAGTTCGTCGCTGCGATACATCAGCGGAATTGACGCGATCAAATCGCCTGGATTTGGAAAAGTCCTCGGCTGCCAAACCTACAGCCCCTGTTCCCTCGAACCGTCGCACACCGATCTGTATTGGTATGGCATTCACGGTGTCGAGGCTTTGTACGCTTGCATGGGGCCGGGCTGCGAAAAAGTGCGACACGAATCCACCCCCGCGGCGGAACTTGCCACGGGGCAATGGGATGACCAGCGACTCGCAACATTTCGCGGGATCAAGTCCGGCAAAAGCGGCTATGGCGGGATCGCGTTTGGCGAAAAACAGGTCCTGCCCTTAGGAGACTACGCTGGCTACAAGCCGCTGCTTGTACAAATCGCAAAGTTCTTTCGAACTCACGAAACTCCGATTGATGCCGCCGAAACCATCGAACTCTATGCGTTCATGCAAGCGGCGATGGAGAGCAAGAACCAAGGCGGCCAATACGTGAAAATCGCCGATGTGATGGCGAAGGCCGAAAAGGAAGCCGACGCGCTGCTGGCGGAATGACGCTCGAAACGATTGGAAGCCAACATGGCGTTGCACATGTAAGCCGGATCACAGCGGAGCGATGATCCGGCATAACCGCGGTTGCACCGGTGAATTCACCGTCGGCACGCCGGATCGGCCTCGCGTTAGGTGCTGTTCGGAAATAACTTCGTCATTCGAATTTTGTTACAAATCACGCGGGTTGAGTGTTTTCTCTGTAGTGGACGAGGCTACGAGTCCCGCCGTGCCACTAAGTCGCTGGGACTCGTAGCCTCGTCCACTACGTCCAAAGCTGGCCGACCTACGCTCATTCCGGTAAAGCTCTAGCGGAACGGCCCAAACGCCACCGGAGGGTTCGTGTCGTTCGGGAAACATTTTGAAGTGACGAAGTTATTTCCGAACGGTTCCTTAGCGTGAATTGATCAGGACTACGCCATGCCTTGGTCCGGACTAACCTAAGCGGTCCGTGGCCACGTGATATTGTGGGTCTTCGGAAACGTTGACTTCGACAAAGTCGCCTGCTCGATCGAGCAAATCACGGCACTCGGCGCTCAGATGCGTCAGGTGCAAACGCTTACCCAATGACTGGTACTTTTCTGCTAGCGTGTTGATCGCCTCAAGTCCCGATTGGTCATAAACGCGAGTGTAGTAGAAATCGATAACCACATCGTCGGGATCGTTCGCCGGATCGAATAAGTCTTTGAACGACGAAACCGAAGCAAAGAATAACGGGCCATGCAGCTGGTAGATCTTGCCACCGACTTCGTTGATCGTAATGTCAGCACCCAAGTTGGCGGCGTGCTTCCAAGCGAATACGACTGCGGAAACGATCACACCTAAGATGACCGCGGTTGCCAAGTCATGCATCACGACGGTGTAACCGGCAACGAGCACCATCACGGCGACGTCGCTCAGTGGCATCCGGTGAAACATCTTCAGCGATGCCCATTCAAAGGTTCCAATCACCACCATGAACATCACGCCAACCAAAGCAGCCATCGGAATCTGTTCAATCCAAGGTGACAGAAACAGGATGAACATCAACAAACAAACCGCCGCAGTGATCCCCGACAACCGGCCTCGACCACCCGAGTTGACGTTGATTAGTGATTGGCCAATCATCGCACATCCGCCCATCCCGCCGAACAATCCACAAACAATGTTCGCAGCCCCTTGGCCGATACATTCTCGGTTGCCACGTCCACGCGTCTCAGTAATTTCGTCGATCAGCGTCAATGTCATCAACGATTCAATCAAGCCCACACCGGCGAGCGTGATTGCGAATGGAAAGATGATCCAAAGCGTGTCGAAATTCATCGGCGGCATTTTGTAGTCAAGAAAGAACAAGCGAGGCAGTCCACCACTGATCGATGCAGTGGATTCGCTCTCGGTTCCATCCGCCGCTTCGGCATTGGTAGCCGCTGCGACCGCGTTCACCGCATCCACACGGTTCTTCGCCTCGGGCGTCATAGCCACGGTCGAAACGTCAAGCGAGCTGGTCTCGTCTGCAGCGACTTCATCCACGTCGGCCCGACTGGCCGCGATCGCTTTGGCCCGAGCTTGCGTGTTCAGCATGTCGCCGACGGTTGCCACGACATTTTCGCCCGAACCGGATTCGCTCTTCATCAAGTGGTTGATTCCCACCGACATCAAGGTGACGGTCAAAATCGCGGCCAGCGACGAGGGGATCGCTTTGGTCATCTTAGGCAACAACCAAATGATTCCCATCGTGATCGCCACCAACACCAGCATCACCATCAATGGCGTGCCACTCAGAAAGGTCAAATTCCCGCTGGCTCGATCCAACGTTTGAAAACTGCCGAATTGCGCCATGAAAATCACGATCGCCAATCCGTTAACAAACCCTAACATCACCGAGTGGGGCACCAAGCGGATCAATTTACCGAGCCGCGCCGCTCCGATCACGATCTGGATAATGCCGCATAACACCACGGTCGGGAACAGATACTCGATTCCCTGGGTTGCCACCAACGCGACAACGACCACGGCCATCGCACCAGTCGCCCCCGAAATCATTCCAGGGCGTCCGCCGAACGCAGCGGTGATCAAGCCGATGAAGAATGCCGAATAGAGGCCGATAATCGGGGAAACCCCCGCGACAAACGCAAACGCAATGGCTTCGGGAACAAGGGCAAGAGCAACGGTCAAACCCGACAGCAAGTCATCCTTGGCCGTTGCGGTTCGTGAGCGGAAAAAATTTAGCATGGCAGGTCAGAAATCGATCGAAAACGATTCGGAGAATGGGAAAGGACGTAGAGAACCGTCGTAGCTAAGATCCTTGATTTAGGCAAAACCCGATCCATCGACGGAGAAACCAGCGGCGTGAAGCCAGTGGCTTTATAGCCGCGGACTATAATCCTCACCCATTTTCCGTCAACATCGCTTTGTCGACCATTCATCATGCATGGCAATGAACATAGGGTCGCAATGATACGCCAGTGTGAAGATCGTCCCCGTTACGTTATCCGCGGGGGCGACATCGGGTCCAAACAGGTTGCCCTTGCCGGGTTACCGCAACCTGGCAGACCGCGCTAAGAAAAGTTCAGACCAAGCCAAGAGTTCACGCAAAGTAACGATCGCGTGGGTTGCAGTGGTCGGTCTATCCCCCCCAACAGCGATCAAGATCCCGTGGTGGATTTGGCCCCACGATTGCAACCGCATGAACGCGCCTGCAACCGCATCAACGGAGGCGGCAGATTCAGGCGGGAATCCCAATTAGGCGGGATCGAGCGATCTGTTTTCGCCAGAATCAGACTCAACGACATGAAACATACGTTCCAACCGCGTCACCGCAAAGACTTCTTGCACCGCTTCGCCAACCTCGGTAAGGATCAACTTGACCCCCAACTTACGTGCTTTGCGGTTGATCTCAATCAACTCGTTCACACCTACGCTACTTAGCCGGTCGACACCCCCCAGATCCAGCTTCAATGTCTGGACCGAGTCGCTTTCGGGTTGATCGGATTCGGTTTGCCAGCGCATCCAACGAACCAAGTCTTGCGAGAGTTTTCTCGCGGTTTTCAGGGAGTTAAGTTGTTGGGTCGAGCAAGAGACGGTCTGTTCCGGTCCTTTGTTTTTAAAGAGATCTCGATGCGGTTTAGCTGCAGGATTCGCAGTGTGATTGATGGGGACGCTTCCTAGATTGCTCATACTTCTCTGTGTTTTTTGTTCGCAGAGTGGATTACCGATTCCCGGTAAGTTTGAGTAAGCATACCCGAAAACGAAGCCACCATCAACCAAAACCGCGGCGCCCCTAAAACAATGACGCCTCATCGAACACTGCGAATCGATGACAGTCCAGGCTCAGATGCATCCGGCGTCTACTGCGAGAGGCTTTCCGGCTTTATGCATTTTGCGGGTTACGCTTTCTGTGGCGCATCGACCTCATACAGCACGATCACGAGCACATCATTCGCCGCAAAACTGCTTAAAGGTCCTCCGGACGAGTTGGGCGAACCGGACATGTTTCCCGTGATCGAAATCACACGTGCCCCACTCTTTCGCATCCAGCGATTGATTTGATACTCCATGTCCGCCATTTCGGTATCCACGCTTTTGAACATTTTGACTTGATGCATAGGACGTCCTCGTTGTTATTGAGTTGGATCGGGTTGTGTCGGAATATTGTCGTTCGAAACGAATGACGGTGAAAGAAGTGGGGACAATCGATGCGGACAAATTTCCGCTGATGTCGCTAATGTGTCGCGAGAGGTCGCAGCACAAGCATCTGCAAAGACCGCATCATGTTACCTTGATTCAAGCGACTCGTCGTCGTCGACTACCGCGGTGCTCAGCGGCCGGAACGCTTTAGGAGGCGGTTCTTTTTCAGGCTCCCAGATTCGTAGCGTCACTTCATCGATCATCACTTCGCCGTCGCCCATCAATTCGAACATCACGCTGACTTCGGTTTCTTCGAGCGTTTGACGATACAAGCGGACGGGCGTCCACGCCGATCGGCCTCGCACCAACACGCCCATTTCTTGGCCGCCGATCGAATCGTACACCAGCACTCCTTGATGAGGTCGCCCGAAACCAATCGTTCGCACAAGCGCATCCATTCGAACCGCGGTATGAGCGGGGACTCGGACGGCAGGGCTGCGAATTTGGATCACGGTTCCCTCGTAACCGCCCGGCAGCGGATCGTCCGCAATCGCAGTCGCACGCGCCAGCAGCGCGCCAGGGCCCGCATAGGATCCGCGACTGGCAAACACCACTTCGCTCTTCGCTCGGCCCTCGAGTCGTTTGCCAAATTTCCAGCGTTCTTCGTTCAACGATTCGGCGGTATCGAGTGCGCCCGCGGTCATAAAGTTGCGGCTCCAACCGCGATCTTGAGTTAACGGATACCACATCGTCTGGACTTCGGCCGCGCCGCAATCGATTGGCGGACAACTGGTGGGCCGTGGCCAATCGGGCATTAATGTTTCCGCGAGCTGCCATTCGCTACGCAGTGCCCATGCATCGGCGCGACGCGCCATACGCAAGGTTGCATCAGAATCGCCGGCGCGATACAGCGGTTCGGCTTCGGCAAGCGTTCGCCCGGCGACGCCAATCAAATCCATCGGCGCAGTACGATTGCCGACTCGCGATGCCGAGACGGTTTGCCACTGATTGCGTGTTTGGCGAACCAAGTCACCGGCAAGCTGCCAACGATCCAGTGCGGCTTGGCGGGCAAACCGTGCTGCGGATTGACTCAGCGCACCTCCCACGCTGGGGTCGCTGCTGATCACAATAATCTCCGCAGCATCCGGTGACACAATCGACAACCGTGCTCCGGTCGCTGTCACGTCGGCGGCCAATCGCTGCGCAGTGAAATTCGTCAATCGCCATATCGTCTTTTTCGAATCGGTCGGCGACAAGATTAATTCGAGTGTCTGGCCATCACCTGCCAAGACTTCCGATCCACGCGATGCCTTTGACGTTAACAGCACGACGTCGACATCGTCTTTCGCCAGCCGGGTGCAGTAATAGGGAGCTCCCGTGACACGAAGCGGCGTCACCGGCGTCGCACCGGCAATCCACGGCTCCAACATTGCGATCATGCGATTCACATAGCTCAGCGCCATCGAACGCTGAGTGTCCAGCTCGGTGCCGGAGGCCAATGAATGTGTCGAACGAAAGAGGATCGCATGAGGTGCAATCTCGAGACTTCGCATCGCTTGCAGCCACATCGAGTGCCATCGAAACCCGGTCGGCTGCGGAGCACCGATGGAATCGGCAATCGCTTGCGTTTGCTGAAGCGTCCGCTCAGGCGGCATGCTCATTACTCCCGCTGCCATTTGTGCCCGGTCGCCGACACGGCGGGCAAAACGGGTCATTTCAGCGACTTCCTCTTCGGCGGTTAAACCCCGTGCCCGGATCGGCATGTCTTGCACCATCGCGTCCATGATCGTCATGTAACGCCGATAACTTTCCGAAGGAGCACCGAGGATCGGACGCTGCCACGGTCCGGGAAATGCGCGAAGCCGACGTGCTGTCAAATCCGCCGCGTCGACGCGTGTCGAGTCGAGCGCTTCGTTATGCCCGATGTACCAAGCGGCAACCGGTTGAAGCAAAGATTGCAGCGCGGGATCGGGCGCCGACGGAGCGGGCGCATAGATTGCCACTCGCGTTTGGATCGCTTCATTCAACAGCAATGCATCGGGAGGCGACGAGAGCTGGACGGCATCGAACCCGAGCGAGCGCACCCACGCCAGCGGTTCACCGTTGTGCTGCAGGATGCGTGTGACCTTGCCATTGGGAAATACATTCATGCGACTTGCGTCGGCCGGAATCGACGCGGCCTGCGGATCGACGCGGCTCGCTGCGGTGCGATCGTCATCATGCCCCGACGACGCGGGATGCGGCACCGTCGCGCGGGAAACATCGCTAACGCTAACAATCCCGTCGACTCGCAATTCATCGAGTCGCAGTGCAGTGACGCCTACTCCGCTATAAGCGTTCACGACCACGGCATCGACATAAGGATCTTTTAAATTCGCATCCGCGCCGTGCTCGCCACGCAGCGCCATGGTTTTCAGCCGTAACGGACGCTCGATCATGCCAATTCCAATCCTGGCAAACTGGCCCGAATCGTTATAGCTTGCCCCGTAAACGATCACTGACGCAGGTCGCCGTGACGGTTCGGGACGCAAGTAGGGAAAGCGAACGCGAAAACCGATGCGAGCGCCCGGTCGGGCGCTCATCACGGCAACGTTTGCCGTCAATCCATCGATCGGAACAATCGGTTCGATCGGGTAGGCCAACACCGCTTCGGTGCCATGCGTCGCGTTGATCGTCACCACTTCACATGCGCGGCCGTCGATTCCCCCGTCCGCCAAATGTTTGTGCGTCAGAATCCGTGCATCGCAATCCGAGGTGTCCAGCTGCCAACGCGGCGGGTACGCATCGAGCGAATCATACAATTGGGCATGGCCGCGCGGTACGCTTAACGCCAATCCCGCAACCGCAAAAACCAACCCGCGAAGCACAATGCGCAGGGTTTGCCAAGACGGTTTGACCGACGACGATTTGGATTCGGATTGCCTTGGCAAGGACATTGATCGTTGACCACAGGGCTCGGACTCGGAACAATCAGCCGCAGTTGCTCGTTCGACTCTTGCCACGGTGAACTTCACCTGTGCGACAACCCGCTACCAGCAACTCACAGCCGAGATGTACGGCAAATGCGACAACGTGTTGAAAAAAAAACACATCCCGTCGAAAGCCGTCTCTAAAAACGTAAAACGTTTCCATACCAAGATTTAGGGCACTAAGCCAAGAGGAAGTCGGTTGAAAAAATGCAACGTTGCATTTTGACATCAGCGCCGACCGAATCATCCTAAGTCATTGACTAGAAACGCCTTACAATCGAATCAGAACTCTCGGCCAGGGAATCGGCACTTCGAATGCGATGGATAGCAAAGCATTACAAGACACAACTTGCTGATTTCACTCTACGGAGCACAACCGAATGCCTAAGACCATTGGATCGACCAACAAGCTGAACGAAGACACTCCTGTAGAGCTGCAAGAGATGATCAACGCGATCAATTCGCTTCCCGCCCGCTACCGCGACGCAGTGGCTCCGGCATTGGACCGCGTGGTGGAGTGCAGCACCCGTCGTCGACGCATCCTGAACTTGGTTCAAGAAGCGTTGTCACAGCTTCGCTTGGACATGAAGTACTTGATCTTTGACCTCGAAGCCACCCGCCGGGAACGCGACTCGTACCGCGAGCAACTCGAAGAACGCGGCCAGGGCTAATTCGACAACAGCAGACGTGTCCGCCAACCGCTTGTTCATTCCCTTCCCAGCACCTTGGCCGGGAAGGGCTCAGGCGGCCGCGGCCCAGTTGGGGTGATTTTCTCGAAGATCAAACCCAATCTGTTTTTCACGGCGTCAATCTGCTCACTCGCTTTGCCAGCGGGCGGCTCTGCGGGCAAGTTACGAGCGTCCAACAGTTTGCTGTCTTTGCGGAACAGACGCCACGAACCGTCAAACAGATTCTCGCCCTTACCCGCGATCCCATGATGCACCCATGCCCTCGGGGTACCAACGCGACCATGGATCTGCGGCACGATACTGCGTCCATCAATCGACAGTGAAGCGGGGATCGCGGTCTCGGTTAATTCGCAAAAGGTCGGAAACAGGTCGACGACATCCACCAAGTCGTCACAGACGGCTCCGCGAGGCACCGATTTGGGCCCCCATACGATCAGCGGTACATGCGTGCCAGCATCGTTCAGCTGAAACTTGCCGCCGTTGACATTCCCCGCGATCGTATGCCGAGTGTGCTTGAGTTCATGGGGTTGTCCTGATTTTGGATTTTTGAAATCCACGTCGTGCGTGCCATTGTCGCCCATGAAAACCACATAGGTGTTGTCTCGAATTCCAAGCGTTTCCACGGCATCGAGCAACCGCCCCACCAATTTGTCCATGTAATGGATCATGTTGCCAAGCTGGGCCTGCCGTCCAAGTGCTCGATCGTCCGGCGTTTCGATGATCGGATCATGCGGCAGCAGTTCGTTGTGCAGAATGAAGAACGGTTTGCCAGCGGCTTTGGCCTCGGTCATCTGCTCGATCACATAGTCGGCTAACACATCAGGACCAAAACGATCGGCGATATCTTCGCGAACGCGGCCGTCTTCGTTCAGCGTGGGGTACCAATGACGCAGTGTCTTGTTTCCGTCACGCCAAATCTGCCAAATGCACCATGAATCAAAGCCGGCATCCCGGATATGGTCGGGCCATACCTGCAGCGTCGCCAATTGCCACTTTCCGGTAACGCTTGTCGTATAGCCGCCAGATCGCAGCAGCTGGGCAAACGTTGGCATCTTTTGAAAATCCACTTTTTGCCGCGTTCCATGATGGACCGGTAATACGCCAAGATGTCCGTGCCGGGTCGTATAGAGTCCGGTGTGCAAGCTGACTCGCGACGGCGTACACACTGGGCTGGCGTAGGCGCGACTGAATCGCATCCCAGCAGCCGCCATCTGATCGAGACGAGGCGTCTTGAAATCCAGTCCGCCATAACAGTTCAATGCTTCATAGCCGATATCGTCGGCATAGATCATCAAAATACTTGGCTTCTCACCAGCTGCCAGTTGGAGCGCAAACGCTCCGTGGCCGCAAAACAAAGCAATTATCCAAAGTGCAATCCGGTACATTCAGCAACCTTTTCAATCATGGCGTAAGTATCGTTCGCAGCGTTCTTGCGAAGATTTTGTCCTCGTAGCGAGAGGATGAAATCAAGTCGAACATCGCGGAAAGGAGTCATTCGTTGCAATCAAGTCCGTGGCAAATCATTTGCGTTTCGTCTTGAAGTATCGCGCGTACTCCCAGCGATCCTGCCATTGGTCAAAGAAAGGTTTGTAGTCCTCGACTTCGGTCCACCATCGAGGCTCGGGATGATCGGGGTCCACCCGGCCTTCGGGGTAGTCTTCCCCGGCCACACTGGCTTTGACCGATTCGTTCCAATCGACGAGTGACTTCTGCATTCGCTTTGCCACCTGCGGATGCTTGCGAGTGACGTCGGTGGTTTCGGTAGGATCGTTGTTCAAGTCGTAAAGCACAAACTTGGATCGATCCAGGTTTTCTGCGAGCAATTTGAAGTGATTGTCGATCAACGCCGCCTTATTCGAAAAACGAAAAGGAATTGGTTGTTCCCGTGATCCGATTTCTTGCTGAAACAGCGGCTTCAAACTGACGCCATCAAGCGGATTCGGCGCGACCGATGGGTCGAGCGACAACAGATCGACGAGCGTCGGAAAGATATCCATCGTACAGGCGGGATAGTTCGTGACGCGTGGTTTGATCATCGCGGGCCACTCGACGATTGCGGGGACACGCAGCCCACCTTCATACAAACTTCCCTTGTGGCCGCGAAGCCCACCGACGGTATCGGGTGTGATCTTCGGCAGCCCACCATTGTCGCTGCAGTACCAAACCAAAGTGTTCTCGGCGACCCCGAGCCGGCGCAGCGAATCTCGCAGCGTCCCGATGCTGCGGTCCATCGCCACCAATTCCCCATAGTGGTGCCGCGAGTCTTTGTCGAGCGATTCAAATGGTTTCAAATCATCATCCCCCGCTAGCCACGGCGAATGGGGTGACCCGAACCAAACCACGGTAAAGAACGGCTGGTTCGCTTTGGATTGTCGTGAAATGAAATCGATCGCTTCGGTCATCGCCACGTCGGACGAATCGCCCGTGAATTGCTCGAACTTTCCACGCCGACTCATCAGCGGGTCGCGGTCAAAAAAATTGGTGACCGAAACCCATTGGTCAAAACCAAAATGTCCGGGATGATGTGCGTCGGTGTGCAGGACAGGAACCCCAGCTCCACGCAGACCATTGAGATGCCATTTGCCAAAATGCCCGGTCACATATCCGGCATCCTTCAGCACACTGGCGATTGTGGTTTCTTGGCGTCGAAGCGCGTAGCCATGCGACTGAACCCCGGTGCGGTCATTCGATCGCCCCGTCATAACACTCGCCCGCGTTGGCGAACAAACGGGGGCACCTGCGTAAAAACGATCCAGCCGCAAACCACTCTCTGCCATTGCATCGAGGTGTGGCGTTTTCAAAACGGGGTGATCGTAATAGCCGGTTTGCCCCCATCCCTGGTCGTCCGTCATCACCAACACAATGTTAGGTTGCGGCGGCGATTTCGCAGCGGCCTGCGTTCGGTCGTCGGCGTGACAGTGACCGCCCCACCGGAAAGCCGCCAACGATACAGAAACGCAAAGGACAACAAAAAAACGAATTTGGGAACGAACGGGGATGTGGTTTTGAGATGGCATGCTGAGTTCTCAGGCGGGACGTTAATCGTATCGCCACAGCGTAACATGAACCGCATCGACGTGCAGGCAGGAAAGAGCAAATGGAATCGTCAATCCGCCGCTCGATTGCCCCAAGCCGAGGACGAAGTGCTACATGTCCAGGTCAATGATGTGAAAACGATGCCAAGGATGGGTGCCTTTGAAAACGCCGTGCATTTTGTTCGTGGTGACTACCGATGCGTGTCGGATCGCTCCGCTGGGTCAAACTAACCGCGCAGATCACCGACCGAGTATCATAAGGCATTGCGATGCCGGAAGAGTACATCCATCACGCTATTGCAGGACGATTTAGCATGTCCTGTTAGCATGTACTGGGCAGCACGAATCGACCGCGGTCGGGTAAGCCGCGATCGGGGTTGCGGTCCGGCGGAGCGAACAAAGTTCGTCCGCAGTTCGTCCTGGCTGGCGGTATTTGCCAAGGCCCTTTTTTCTATTGTTTCAAAGGCGTGTTCTATCATGCGGATCCTGCTCACTCTGCTATCGCTAACCGTGGCGTTTGCCACCGAGGCAAACGCGGGCGATTCCATTCGATTACCGGTGATAAAGGACAACTCGATTGTGATGGTCGATGGCGAGTGGGACCAGAACGCAGGGCAACAAGGCCAGATCCGTGTCAAAGGCAACCAACATATCGTCACCATGGCGTTTGATATGTCCGCCGTCGCGGGCAAACGTGTCAAGCGAGCCACGCTGGTGTGCGTTCAAGGAGAACAACACATTTCCGGTGTCACGCTGTCCACGATCGCGTGCCCCTGGGATGAAGCTCGTTCCAACGGTCTGACCGCAGGGATCGAAGGCGTCGACGACTGGGGATACTCGGGTGCTCGGTTTCCAGCCGTCTCTGGCGGTAATGCCTTTACACTGGTTCATCAGTCCGGTTCATTGGTCCGTGATGGCAATTATCATTGGGACGTGCCAGCGGACATGGTCCATGCGATGGCGTTGGGTGTCGCGGATGGTTTGGCCATTCACGAACACGACGCGGACTATCGGCGAAACCCGACCATTTTCTCGCATCAGCAGTCGAGCAAGAAACCGTATCTACTCGTCGAACTCGACGATTCGGATGAAGCGGATCCCGAGGCGGCCACGGACCTGCAATTGGAATCCCCTGATATCCATTCCGCTGAACTGACGCTGACGTCGCCAATGCATGGATTTGCCTATGAGGTTACCGTGGATGGCAGCCCGCTCGGCCGACACAATATTCCGCTGGTAGCCCCCGGGCACCCGCAAACGATTCCGCTTCGCGACCTGCCTTCGTCGATCACCCCTGACCAACCATATGAAATCCGCGTTGTCACCCTGAATCGCACAGGCCAACGTTCACCGCCCGCCGTACTGCGAGGCGTGATCCTGAAGTCGGGACCAGTCGATCGACCGTCGCTAGCGTTTGCACCACCACACCCTTCGCCAATCCCTGGGCTGAGCGTGATTCCGGTCACGGACAAATTTGATGCGTCGGGAAAGGCTGTGGGCGAACTTCCCAAAAACTATCGGACTCACAATCCAATTTTTGACGGTAAACGAGTGCAGCTCGCTGCCGCGGCGGGCGAAGTCGTCGGATTTCAGCTGTTACTGCGAGGCGACGACAGCGAACGAGCATCCGTAAATGTCCATGTAAATGTACCTCAGGCACGTGTCGATCTACACCAGGCGGTTTATGTGCCGGCAAACGGCCGCATGATCCCCGATCCACTGCTACCGCTGCCTGAATCCGTTTCGCTCAAACCCGATACAGATCAATGCATTGTTGCCGACATCTACATTCCGTTTGATGCATCGCCGGGTGTTCGCACTGGGAAAATCACGATCTCTGACGGACGTGTGGTTCCGCTGTCAATCAAAGTCCATCCCTTCGCGTTGCCTCGCCAGGCGACATTCTTGTGCGAGATGAATGGCTATGGACTTCCCGATCACGTTAACGACTACTACGCTTTGCAGCAGATTGCGTATGACCATCGCGTGCACGCCAACATCTTGCACTATTCGCACAACACTGCGGCCCCCGGCGCAAGGAAAAGCAACCTTGATATGCGTCTTCGTTCCGGGCGACGGATGAACAATCAGCGATACGATGACATTCAACCAAATTCCAGAACGGGCTACTGGAACGATTTTGCAGAAGCCTTCGGGCCGTACATCGATGGTTCGCTGTTCCAAAATGGGCATCGTGGTCCGATCCCGGCACGCGGCTTCTACTTGACGTTTCACGAAAGCTGGCCACTGAATTGCCGAGCCTATTTCAATGGCGATCCGGACGCCTACCAGGCGTTTAATGCACACCCTGAATATGCTCGAACGTACGTCAATATCTTGCAAGACTTTGCGAGACTTGCCGATTCCAAAGGATGGAATCAAACCGGATTCCAGGTCTACTTCAATAACAAAGGATCGCTCGAGCAAACGACGAAAGCGCCGTGGATTTTGGATGAACCGACCAGCTATTGGGATTACCGGGCGTTACAGTTTTATGGAGAATTGACCGATCGCGGCCGCGATGTCGCAGCCGATGTGCAGATCGATTATCGCATCGACATTTCGCGTCCCGAATATTGCCGAGGCCAGTTGCACGGCCGCGACGATCTATGGGTTGTCTCCTCCGCTGCGTTCCAAAACTACCGGCGTCTGGTCACCGACCGCATGCAGCGTAATGGATTGAAGGCGTGGGTTTATGGAACAACGAATCACGTCCACGAGACCAATCGCAACGTCCAAGCCTGGGCACTGGACGCATGGCAATACGGAGCGACCGGTATCGTTCCCTGGCAAACGGTCAACAAAACTGGCAGTGCATTGACAAAAGCAGATCAGCTGGGACTGTTTATCTTCGACAAAGCTCCTGATGGCCAAACGATCGTTCGGCACTCGCTGCGATTAAAAGCCTATCGAGATGCACAGCAATTGATCGAATACCTGAACCTGCTGCAGCATCAACGGGGTTGGACCGGTCAGCAGATGCGACGCTTTGTCAACCAATACGTCGATCTGAACGTTCAGGTTCACAAAACCAATGAAGCGGACGCCGGAACGTCGGCATACGGCAAACTGTCGGCAGCAGGACTGGAGAGTCTTCGCCTGGCAACGGCAAAGCTGCTGGCGGCTGACTAAGTACGGACTCGCATCGATTGAGAATCAGCTATGGAACGCTCAAGCAAAAACGAGCGTAGTGGATCTTGCTAAAGCCCCTTTACGGAAAGGAGATCTTTAGCATGATCCACTACGGCAAGACTCGGCGGGCGTTTGGATCAGGGCTTCAAGTCCAACGACAAGCACAAGCGGGGAACACAACGTGCTTGTGAGTGGTGGGTCATCAGCCACACCCTCTCGATTTACTCGAAATGCCTAACCCTATTGGTCGAAAATTGGGGCGGGATCGGGTACGATTTTGCTCACGTCCCCTTTCTGGAAGCCCATTTGAATCGAAATATGATCGACCCGAACGCCCCGCCTCAATCTCCGCAATCCTCGTCCACATCCCCCACGCTGTGGCAAACGTATCGGCCGCACATTATTTCCGCGGTGCTGCTGATCGTGCTCGGTGCAATCGCGGTGGCGATGATTAACAGTGGCGGCGAACGCCGAAGAGCAGCCGAACCGATGGAAATCCGTGACCGTTGATCGTGCACCGTTAATTTGTCGGGGCATTTTGGACGCGGCGCTTCGTTAATCAGCGAAGCTATCGCACCAGCCGGATCCCCAGTGGCAACGAGTCTCCGAAAATCGCCGCTTCCTCTTCGCTTTCGAGTCGTCCACCGTTCCTTAATAGTTCAAGGTAATGAGGAGGCGCCGATCGGCTGGCAAGATATTCGATCACTTCCTCTCGCACTTGCGGTGCCAAGTCGCGGTAGCGGTCACCAGTTTTACGAGCGATCTGTACCAACGCCAGCATCCAAACCGATTCGTGCGTGGCCGCATCAGTGCTACGGTCCAAGCGAATCAATGACTCGACCCAGTTTGCAACTTCGCGTGCCCCGACACATCCATTCAGCGGACCATACAACGGTTGACGACTGCCCAAACGACCGATCGCCCACAATAGAGCGTGACGGATCTTTTCGTTTTTCTTGTGCAAGACCGCTTCGATCGCAACTCGTCCCAATGTGACTTTATCGCTGACTGCCAAACGTTCCAAGGATCCGATCAATCGCCACGCTTCGGCAGCCTCGTGGGGCTCGACTTTTCGCGTTCGATTTTTTAGAGCACTGATCCATGGGGCGGCGAGCTGAGCCTGTTGCCCCGCGGTTAAACCTCCCGAAATCCGTCGCCACAAGATCATCGATTCGGTACGCGATGCGGCAGCGGGGAACACCAATTTGTTGTGCACACACCGCCACACTTGCGAGACTCGCCAATCATCGACGGCGACGCCGTATCCCGGCCGCAAGCAGAATCCGACGAGATTGAGCCAGCGTGATTCGTGCTGCGGCGATTGACGACGGCCTTGTTGGTTGTCCAGCAGAAATTGCCATTGGTCGCGAAGCAGCGACGGGGGCCAATCGTTGCGATGCGTTTCGGTAATCTCTTGCAACCGCTTTACCAGCTGGTTGGGTTTCAGCTTTGTCACCGAGTCACCAAACACACTTCGAATCGCCTCAGCACATTCGGCCACGGTGTCCGAATCCACGATCCCACGCGCTTCGCCGGTTCCGGTGTGGGCATCCCGGTCGGTTTCCAGCGTGCTGCGAATATCGAACTCCAGACGCCAACGTTTGCTCGATTCACTATCAACGCAGTACAAACCGACCGTCCCAATCTCACTCAACTCCGCTTCAATAACGACATTGATCGTTTCGTCCTTGCGTCGTTTTCCCTGCACCAATGCGGTGCAGATCGGCGGCAAAGGCGAAAATTCTTTGCGATCGATCTCAATCAAAGCTCCTACCGGGTCGGCCAACCGCGTACTGCTGACCCACAACGGAAACTGCACCGGCGCCCCGATCTGCAGTTCCAGTGGATGTCCATCGGCGCGGAATCGTTGGCCGGCTTCGGCGGTGCCGGGAATCAAGCATAACCCTCGCGGCGGGTTGTCGGCGACTTGCATGTAATAGGAGCGTCCAAGATTTGCGGCGATTCGAACTCCGTGCCCCCGACGCACGCCCGCGTAATAGGCCGCTCCTTGCGCGACCGCCAAATCGAGCCGCGGCGAATCCAATACCCCCGGCTTCTAATCGGCATCGTCCCCGGCGAACCATCGCGACAACGAATCTACAATTCGCTGGCGAACCGCGGGCGCTGACATCACGCCGCCATTGAACAAGACCAGTGCCGGTCGTTCCGCCGAGTCATCGTCTTGTTCATCCAGTCCCGTGCGGCGGTGGGTGTGCAGAAATTCGGCCAGATGTCGCGTGATCGCCGCATCCGCCGCGTAGGGCAACCCAAACTCTTGAAATCCACTGTCGCCCGCTACGGCGGTTGCGTCCAATTCAACCATCGGGAAAAAGCCATCCATCAGTGCCGCATCGATCTCCGCGGCAGTGACTTCGACCTGCATGCTACCACCGACCAATCGTGAACCCTCCGAGGGCAAATGAATCGTGTAGGACTCGGGGCGATCATGTTGCAGCATCGTTTCCTTGACCGTCCGCGAAACCTGGACCAAGCGATCCCATTGGCTCGGCGACAACGCGTTGCTCGTCCCCGAGGCGGTAATTTTTGATTCGGCGAGTTTCGCCACCGCTAAATCCAAATTGTCGCCCCCGAGAATTAAGTGATCACCGACGGCGACGCGGTGGAACTGAATTTGGTCTCCCGATTCACCCGCGGCGCGAACGCGGATCAGCGTCAAGTCGGTGGTGCCACCTCCGATATCGCACACCAATATCAATTGTCCCGGCTGAACACGGCTCTGCCACTGGTCTTGTTGACGGTCGATCCAGGCATAGAATGCGGCTTGCGGTTCTTCGATTAAATAGACTCGTGATAGCCCCGCTTTTTTCGCGGCCGCCACCGTTAATTCTCTCGCCACCTCGTCAAACGAGGCGGGCAGCGTGATCACGACGTCTTGCTGAGCCAGCGGATCATCGGGGTGCGAGTGATCCCACGCGGACCGCAGATGTTCCAAGTAGCGAGCTGACGCATCGACCGGCGACAACCGTGTCACGTCGGCATCGCCGTGCCAGGGCAAAAGATCGGCGGT
>TARA_R110002073_G_scaffold159477_1_pt1 | contig 23154 bp, 20 predicted proteins | sample TARA_R110002073 | Tara Oceans TARA_R110002073 (sample SAMEA4397174) | marine metagenome | biome: Polar Biome; feature: [DCM] deep chlorophyll maximum layer (ENVO:01000326); material: water (ENVO:00002006), including particulate matter (ENVO:01000060) such as... | depth 40 m | reverse complement strand
GCGCTATTGCACAAGTGGCTGCCGCAACAGGTGAAGGTGTTTTAGCGAGCTACGGATTAAAAGCGTATTTAAAACAATAAGCGCCTTAGGAGTGGTGCATAGCTATTGCCATAATGCTTGGTAATAATAATGTCCATTTAAGTAACTATTTAAATAATTAACATAAAATTTTTACCTATGAAACCCCAGTTCTTAAATATAAGTCGCGTTTCTGCAGAGATGTATAAAGAAACTAAGCACAATATAGAGATATCTTCTATAACCAGAATATTCATTCTTGCAGTATTGGGAGGCACCTTCATTACATTCGGAGCCTTGTTTTCAGTTCTAATTTCTGCTGGTGTTGAAACCTTAGGAACTAAATTGCTATTACAAGGCTTAGGTTTTTCTGTAGGTTTTTTCATTGTTATAATGACTGGGGCATTATTATTTTCCGAAACCAATGTTGTCTTACCCACTTCTATTCTCAATTGTTCTAGAAAGGAGTTGTTGTTAAATGTTTTCAAATTCTGGGGTGTGACCATAATCGGCAATGTAACTGGGGCAGTTGTAGTAGGGTGGCTCATTAGTTTTGCACACGTATATCCTGATGACGTTCAAACAGAACTTTTCCACCTTATCGAAAAAAAAATGCACTATGCTGAAATTGGCACATCCCTAAGTTGGTTCAAAGCATTGATATCTGGGATGTTTGGAAATATGTTAATTGGGATTGCTGCAATTTTAGCTCTAATGGGTAGGACTATTATTGGAAAATATATACCAGTGTTCTTGTCGGTGTCGCTTTTTGTTGCAGCAAATTTTCAACATAGTCCTGCAAATATGGGGTACTTCTCTATCGCTATTCCTATGGGGCAAGGCACTGCTTGGGCAGATGCGCTACTATGGAATATTTTACCTGCGGCAATAGGTAATATTCTAGGTGGTACATTACTAGTGGCTTTGCCTTTATATTATGTTTTTGCAGAAAAAAATGAAATGCAAGAAGAAAGTAATGATGAATTATAAAAAAAACATTGCATACTACAGCCCTGCATCCAGAGAAATACAGCATTGCAGTATGGAGTCCAAGATTAAACGATAAGGGAAATTCCTATCGAGGTATGAAAGCGTTAGAACTTTTCACAACCTATACAAAAAAGACAATTTTTTAAGGTAGCACTAATAAATAGCAAGATTATTATTTGAGCAAAAAACAAACTAAAATGAATTCAAAACTTAAAATAAAAAATAAAAAAGGCCATCTGTTGCACACACAATTAGAACTGCCATTACAACAAAAACCAAAAGCCTATGCCATTTTCGCACATTGTTTTACCTGTAGTAGTAATCTTAATGCAGTACGCAATGTAAGCAAGGCATTAACAGATTTTGGCTTCGCTGTAGTCCGTTTTGATTTTACAGGTTTAGGACGTAGTGAAGGCAGCTTTGCCGAAAGCCATTTTGGTGCAAACGTAGAGGACTTAATAGATGTACATCAATATATTAAAGAGAACTACCAAGCGCCATCATTACTAATAGGTCATTCACTAGGCGGTGCAGCAGCTATTGTAGCAGCATCCCAGTTAGAAACTATAAAAGCTTTGGTAACCATCGGTTCACCTTCAGATATTGAACATACCGCACAGCATTTTATTAGTCAAGTGGATGATACGTCAAAAGAAACTACTTATGATGTAAATATTGGAGGAAGACCGTTTACTATTAATGATGAGTTTATTGAAAATTTCAAGACCATTAAAGTCGTAGATGTATTGAGCAAGCTCAAAATCCCATATCTCAATTTGCACTCGCCTATAGACCGTATTGTAAATATTTCAAATGCTTTAGAACTTTTTAATGCTGCCAAACATCCTAGAAGTTTTGTGAGCCTAGATGATGCAGACCATTTGCTTACCAATACAGAGCATAGTTTGTATGTAGGCAAAGTCATTGGTTCTTGGGTAGAAAAATATTTTCCAAAACAAGAAAGCATAGCTCTGGATTCTGGCGAAGACCAGCTCGTGGCACATCTTAACGTGGTAGAGGATAATTTTACAACAAGTCTTAGTACAAGAAAGCACAATTTTATTGCAGACGAGCCAGGTTCTATAGGTGGAGATGATTTTGGACCATCACCATATCAATATTTAACTGCCGGCATTGCAGCTTGCACCACAATGACTTTAAAATTATACGCTCAGCGTAAACAATGGGACTTGCAAGAAGTCTTCGTTTATATATCACATTCTAGAAAACATAGTGATGATTTAATGCTAGATGTTGAAAAGGCTGGTTATTTAGACCATATATCTAAAAAGCTAAAATTTGTTGGTAATCTAAACGATGCCCAAAACCAAAAATTAAAAGAGATAGCATCAAAATGCCCTGTACATAAAACGGTTGCAAGTCAAGTGATTTTTGACACACAAATCATTTCATAGATTTTATGGAGTTACTAAGAACGTAATAACAAACTTTTATCTAATTAACACACCGCTATAAAACGGATGAATGACTTAAAAAATAAAAATACAGAACGCTACATAGACCGTGATTTAGATTGGCTAGCTTTTAACGAAAGAGTGCTTCAAGAAATAGAAGATACCTCAAATCCCATTTATGAACGACTAAAGTTTTTAGCGATTTACTCGTCTAATCTTGATGAATTTTTTAAAGTAAGAGTATCTAAATTAAGACAGATTAAAAAGGTAAAAAAGGTGCTTAGAAAGCCTTTAACCTTAAAGCCAAATAAGCTTTTAAAGGAAATTTTAGTTGAGGTTAATAATCAACAAGAGCGTTTAGGTAAAGTTTTTAGTGAACAAATAAAGCCTACACTTCGTATATCTAACATATATCTTTTAGAGCTAGAGGATTTTACAAAATCACAAAAAAGGTTTGCAACCGATTATTTTAATGAAAAGATTGCACCATCAATTACTATTCTCAATAACAATGAAATTACAACTAACAGCTTTGAAGGTGGTGCGCTCTATTTGGTATTAAAATTTAAAAGTATAGAAGAACTACAATTTGTTTCTGTACCTGTAAAAGCTTTAGGTAGGTTTCATAAAATACCTTCGGTAAATGAATCGCATCACTATGCCTTTTTAGAAGACCTTATTAAACTTAATATAAGCACATTATTCCCACATTATCAATTAGAATCACAATTCATCATTAAAATGTCAAAAGACGCCGAGTTGTATCTAGACGATGATTATGAAGGGCAATGGGTACAACAAATTTATGATTCACTATCTAAAAGACAAAAAGGGCAGCCTACACGATTGCTGCTTGAAGGTGGTATGCCCAGCAAATTGAAAAATCAAATTCGCAAACGATTCGGTTTAGGAAAAGCAGATATGATTGCTGGAGGACGACATCACAATTTTAGTGACTTTTTCAGTTTTCCAAATCCCATTACTAAAGCCAAACTATCTTTTAAATCTTTTCCGCCACTTACCCATAAGGCATTAAGCACCAGCAAAGATATTTTTAAACTTATTAGAGAAAATGACCAGATTTTACACTTACCGTATCAAAGTTTTGGTCATTTAGAAGATTGGGTGGCTCAAGCTAGTGAAGACAAATCTGTAGTGTCTATACAAATCTCATTATATCGTATTGCAAAAGATTCACGATTAACAACAGCGCTCTTAACGGCATTAAAAAACGAGAAAAAAGTAACCATTTTTGTGGAAGCCAAAGCTCGTTTTGATGAAGAAAACAATTTGAAATGGGGTAAAATATTTGAAGATAAGGGAGCACAGGTATTTTACAGTTTTCAGGACATTAAAGTACACTCTAAGATATTATTGATACAAAGGCTAGAAAAAGACAAAACGGTCAACTATGCCTATATAGGTACTGGAAATTTCAATGCCAAAACAGCAAAGATTTATTCTGACCACGGTCTTTTTACGGCAAATAAAGCAATTACAAAAGATTTAGTACAAGTTTTTAAAGTACTTAGAAGAGAAATAGTACAGCCTAAATTTAAAACCCTATTGGTTTCGCCATTTAATAATCGGTCTTCATTAGAAGAACTCATTCAATTTGAAATAAGCCAAGCAGAAAAAGGATTACCATCAGGCATTACTCTTAAAATGAATGCCCTAGAAGACCAACAAATGATTGACCGTTTGTACGAAGCTAGTAGTGCTGGAGTTAAGATTAAACTTTTAATAAGAGGCTTTTCTTCTCTAAGACCTAATGTTCCTAATCTTAGCGAGAATATTACAATAACCAGTATTATCGATAGATTTTTAGAGCACAGTAGAGTCTTTGTTTTTCATAATCAAGGAGATGAAAAAATGTTTATAGGTAGCGCAGATTGGATGACCAGAAACTTAGATAAGCGTATCGAGGTTTTAACGCCTATTCTGGATATGAAAGTATTTCAAGAACTAAAGCATATTTTAAACCTACAACTTAATGATACTATAAAAGCAAGAAAAAGAGATGCAAATGGAAACAATCATTATGTAAAACAAAAGGAAGGAAAGCCTAACATTCGCTCACAATATGCCATATATAATTACTTAAAAAGCCAGTATGGGCAAAATATACAATCTATCAGGAAATAGGTGTATTTCATAGGGTGGACATCCCAAGTACATTTGTACCATACAATAAATAATAATCATTAAAACAAACAATTATGAAATCACAAAACACAAAATTGAACGGAAATTTATTAATCAGAATAGGAATTGGACTAATCTTTATATGGGGAGGTCTTGAAAAATTTATACCAGGCTTTTTAGGTGGTCCAGGCCTAGATGGCGCTATCGGATTTATAGGCGGTGTATTTGGAGTAAGTGGTATTATCGCAACTATAATGACGGTTGGTTTGGCACTTACAGAATTAGTAGCTGGTGTTTTACTAATCGCAGGTAAAAAGTTATTTGAAACTTATGCAGTATTAACCTTGCTTTTGTTAGTAGCTACCGTTGCGGTTTGGATACCGGCAGGATTTGCAGATATGAGCGGTGCTAATAACGTGACTTGGGTACTCGTAATAATGCACGTAGGTTTATTACTTACCCTAGCAGGTCTTGCATTACAAGAAAGACAAAATCAAATCGCTTAAAAAACATAAATCAGTTTTACGTTTTCGCATAAATGAAAATGTAAAACGAGGTAAAATCATAATAACACTTTAAACTTAAAGAAATGAATACAGAAGAAACAACAATCGAAAACAACTTAAAAAAAATACACGGACTTCTTGAAAAAGGGGCATTTATAGAAGCAATGGAAACATACTTGCACGACGATGTACAACTCAGAGAAGCAAATGCTGAACCTAAAATAGGTAAAAAGGCAGCCTTAGATTTTGAGCACGACCTTATCAACAACCATCTGGAAGAATTTGTAGGGTATGAAATAGGCAACTATGCAGTACAAGGAAACAAGAGTTTTTATGATGCCGTAATGACCTTAAAAATGAAAGACGGCAGCACTATGGTATCTGAGCAAGTGGTTGCAACCGAATGGAAAGACGGTAAAATTTTTAGAGAGCGTTACTATCACGCATAAAGAACTCAAATAACAAGCAATAAAAGGGCGAATATCCACATTCGCTCTTTTGTTGTTTTCAGTATCTTTCAGAATTACACTAACAAAAATAAAAACCAATGAGCCAGAAATTTCTATATAAACTTTCCGAACTTGAAGAAAAACAACCCAAACACGCATTAGTTTCCAACACAGACCTTGTGGTCATAAAATATGGAAATGATGTTTCTGTACTTTACGGTCGTTGTCACCATCGTGGCGCATTGTTGGGCGATGGCTACATAGATGGCCACAACTTAATATGTGGCGTTCACGGTTGGGATTATAGATTTGACACTGGTGTAAGCGAGTACAATAATGATGAAAAGCTGCACAAGTTTACCGCCATCGTTAAAAATGACGAACTGTACGTAGAAGAGGATGAAATACTCAAATTTGAAAAAGACAATCCACCACCTTTTAATCGAGAAGAATATCTAGGTGCTTATGCGGACACGCATCCTGAAGAGACCGAACCTTATACTGCTTACATTCAAAACCTTTCTAAACACGGCCTTAAAAAAGTAGGGCATCACGGCGAAACGGTATCTATGGGCGTAGATAGAAACCTCTTGCCTAAATGGGAAAACATACAATACCTACCCGCGCAGTTATATCGCAAACCTTTATTGGATGATGCGTTGGTAAATACAGATACGATTATTGGCCCAAAGGCAAAAAAACCGCTTACCTTAAAAATGCCCGTTTTTGTAAGCGATATGAGTTTTGGCGCTCTTTCAAAAGAGGCTAAAATTGCACTTGCTAAAGGGGCAGAAATGGCAGGTACTGGAATTTGCTCAGGGGAAGGCGGTATGCTACCCAATGAACAGGCCAATAACAGTCGTTATTTTTATGAACTCGCCTCTGCCGGATTTGGCTTTAATTGGGAATTGCTGGATAAGGTGCAAGCCTTTCATTTTAAAGCAGGTCAAGGTGCAAAATCTGGTGTAGGTGGTCATTTACCTGGTAATAAAGTCACAAAAGATATAGCCGAAGTTCGAGGCATTAACGAAGGAGAATCTGCAATATCGCCAGCGACTTTCAGTGACTTATCAACGGTAGAAGATTTTAAGAAATTCGCAGATAAAGTACGTACTAAAACTGGAGGAATTCCAATTGGCTTTAAACTTGCCGCAGGCCACATAGAAAAAGATATACAGTTTGCTTTAGATGTAGGCGTGGATTACATTATCCTCGACGGTCGTGGTGGCGGTACTGGTGCAGCACCTTCCATCATAAGAGATAATATTAACGTCCCTACCATTCCAGCACTGGCCAGAGCTAGAAAATATCTCGATAAACAAAACGCAACAGATGTTACCCTTATAGCAACGGGCGGTTTGCGAGTGGCACAAGATTTTACAAAAGCATTGATGCTTGGCGCAGATGCTGTTGCGGTGGCAAATTCTGCCATACAAGCCATAGGCTGCCTTGGCATGCGAGCCTGCGCGAGTGACTTTTGTCCCGTTGGTATTGCAACTCAAAAAGAATCCTTGCGCAGTAGGTTAATCATCAATTCCTCTGCAAAGCAATTGCATAACTTCTTTGATGCATCCAATGAGCTTATAAAGGTAATAGCACGTTCTTGTGGTTACGATAACATTTCAAAATTCAACAAAACCGACTTAATCACCATAGATAGAGATATGCACTTTTTGACTGGAATTGAATATGCTGGTGTATAAATTGATATTTCCGCTTTCGCGAAAGCAGAATAGAGTTTAAAATAAAAATGTTTAACAAGAAAAGACGCTATACTTAAAATCTGAAGTATAGCGTCTTTATATCTGTCAAAACAGCCTGTTTCATATTAATTTTTCAAACAATTGCTATTGGCTTTTTAACTTCAGATTTGTGCAATGATACTACTAAAAGTACAGCAGCACCGTTTGCCCAATAGAAAATAGCATCGATACCTTCAAAACCAAAAATGAAAGGTGCTAATAGAAATACAACGGCTACTGCACCGTCAACTAAAAGATGAAGACGATACGGTATTACCTTTAACAATCCTGTCTGGTGGTCTGTTAAAATAGTAAGGCTTAATGCCGCCACACCTGTTACCACCGAAAGGTAGAATGCAAGAGAATTAGAACTACCTAAATCCAATAAAAAAGGCAAGGCGATGAGTGCAAATGCTACTGGATAATCCAAGTAGGAATGAAGTTGTTTTGTGATAAATCGCATAATATTATTTTTTTATGATTATTAATACTTCAAAGATATTTGTTAACCCTATCGTGAATAATAAAGATTGTTCCTTTAAGATTGTACATTTTGCACATTCTTAGAAAACAAGTAAAATAATGATGTGATTGTTAGTTTTTTTTATCTTTAAAGTTAATTTTAACAGTACTGTACAAATATGAAATTAGACTACACAAGCATAAAAGATGAAAGTTTCCTAACCCTGACCAATTTTACCTGTGGTCCAGCAATGAACCTATTGGATAGGAAAGGGCTTTATAAGATACTTTGGGCTAACAACCAAGATACAGTTGTTGTAGTTGATGGATACAGGTTAGAAATCCGTAAAAATCAAGTTGTATTTTGCACACCGCTTAATATCGTAGAAATGAAAAAAAATTCAGGAATTACAGCTGTAATCTTTAATCGTGAGTTTTATTGCATACGTGACCACGATGCTGAAGTGTCTTGCAACGGTTTTCTCTTTTTCGGTTCATCGTTGCCGCCAGTAATTACTTTAAGTGAAAAGAATGTAAAGAGTTTTGAAGCAATGTTTCTAATCTTAAAAGAAGAATTCGAGACCAAAGACCATATACAAGGTGAGATGTTACGCTCTATCCTGAAACGACTTTTGATAAAAGCGACAAGGTTGATTAAAGAGGAAAATCCAGAGACCGACCTTCCAAAACCACAATATGATATTGTGAGGCAATACCATATCTTAGTAGAACAAAATTTTAGGAAAAAACATCAAGTATCAGACTATGCCGATATGTTGTTTAAATCACCAAAAACGCTATCTAATCTTTTTCATAAATCTGGCGATAAGAGTCCTTTGAAAGTTATAAATGAGCGTATTATCCTTGAGGCAAAAAGACTCTTGTTCTATTCAGACAAAACTGCTGAAGAAATAGGTTATGAACTTGGTTATACCGAGCCCGCCCATTTCTCCAAATTTTTTAAAAATCAAGTTGGCTCACCACCTGCAACTTTTAAAAAACAATTTAAAGAGGCACTTTAACTCAGTCAAATGAGTTTTTTAAATTCATAATATAAGATTTGTATTACCGTGGTCGCTCATTAAAATGCCTCGGCCAAATCATCTAAATATTCGTGAAATGTTCCTGTTCTAAATTGTTTAAATAGTGTATTCAAATCATCCTCAGACAGATTCGAAATAAGATTAGGATTCTCTTTTTTCAAAAATGTTATAAACTCAGCCGTATTTTCAGACTTACGTGCACCTTTTCTAAAAACTTTAGCCAATTCTACTTCGTTATATTGTTTTTCACCTATACCATAATTTTTGTTAGACACTTTCGCTTCCCTCAAAAATTGGCGATACTCAAAATCCTCAACTGCAATAACTTCGTAGGTAAACGAACTATAGTTGTAAGTGTCAGAAACAGTTATATGATACGTATTGTACCCTAATTCATTCGGGCCATAATTGTTACTTGCAACTAAATAGTTTTGTGAAATCAAATTGATATGTAAAAATAGGACCGCCGCTGTGATTATTGAAGTTCTCATAATGTCTTGTTTTAAATTCATAGAGTAAAAATAAGTCCATTATATCTTCAGAAAAATGCTGGTAATGCTCTATTAATTACAAATACTTCCCAAGTATAAATTTTTAGGTTGCTTTTATAGCAAAGAGGGACTTTTAAGATGTAAACTGTAATAGAATTATCCTATTTTTTGCCTTAGTAGATTCATATCATCACTTACCTTTCTTTCTACAACTCTTGCATAAATTTGTGTTGTACTCAACTTAGTATGTCCGAGAAGTTTTGAAACCGTAGCTAGTGGGACACCATTGCTTAATGTTACAGTCGTTGCAAATGTATGACGAGCCATATGAAAAGTGAGATTCTTCTTAATACCACATAGGTCGGCAATTTCCTTGAGATAGCTGTTCAGTTTTTGATTGGACAATTTTGGTAGTAAATTAGGTGAATCTATGGTTCTATAATTGCTCTTATATTTATCAATTAACTCACTAGCTTTTGGCAATAACGGAATTTTGAACGGCGTTCCTGTTTTTGACCTTTCGGCCATTATCCAGGGGTTGCCATCAATACCTATGACTATATTATCTTCTTTGAGCTGGCTGATATCAATATAGGAAATGCCGGTATAGCAACTAAAAACAAATAAATCTCTAACAACTATAAGGCGCTCTATTGACAAAGTCAAATCTTCAATACTGCGTAATTCAAAATCGGTAAGAAAGCCACGTTGGGTTTTTTCAATTTTTACTTTGAAATTGATGAATGGGTCTCTATCAATCCATTTCATTCGGTAAGCTAGTGTAACCATTCTGCGTAACCGTTTAATATGTTTCATTGCCGTATTATTACCAATTTTAGATTGACCACTTTTTGGAATATAAGAGCGCAGAAAATCTTCAAAGCCAATAACAAAACTATATTCTAGATTTGATAGAGGGATATCGGCTAGCTTGTATTCTTTCAAAATAAATTCCAACATATACCGCTGACTGGTTTTATATTGACCCACCGTATTCTTATGCAACTTATGTTGCATTTTTTCATTGTAATAATCAATAAGTTCTTGAAATGAAAAGTATTTTTTATCCTCGCCCAAAAATTTGGCTTTCACCATTTGGGAAGTAAAAGGAATTTCTTCTCTCTTAAAATCTTCATATATACGATAGATCTTAGATTGTACTTCGTTTAAATAAAGGTTCAGATTACAGGAATCCTTATTGGTGCCGATAGACCTTTGTAGTTTTTCATCCCAAGAAGAAATATCAATTTTCTTCTTAAGACTAATGTTAACACGTTTACCGTTCAAGGTAATACGAATGTAGATGTTTGCTTTGTTGTTTACAGCACGTTTTCCGTACACCCAAAACAGAACTGAAAATGTTGATGAAGTTCTCATAGTTGTCGTCTTTAAATGATTAAATATTCATTGAGACGAAAGTCAAATCAACTATAACAATGACAGTAAGTTACGTTAATCTGTCAACATAAAAGACAATAAAGAAATATGTTGACGATTTGTGACCTTTTAAAAGCAAATAGTATCAAATTATATGATTGCCCTAAAAACATAAAACCTTGTAAATCATAAGATTTACAAGGTTTTGAGGGTTTTTGATTTCCCATTAAGCGGTCTGGACGGGACTCGAACCCGCGACCCCCTGCGTGACAGGCAGGTATTCTAACCAGCTGAACTACCAAACCGTTGCATTATTGCGGTTGCAAATATACATTGCATTTTTTATAACACAAATGTTTTTCTGAAATTTTTCAATAAAATCGACCTAAACAAATTTTTGTCTTTCTAACATATACGTCGTTAGTATTTTATTGAAACTCTCATTTATATTAGCTTCTACATATTTTATTTGATACTGTCCGCATTTCAGTTTTATATCTGCAAAATAATTAGACACAGCCTTTTCATAATTTTCTTTAATATTTTCGGCATATAAATCAATATGTTCTCCAGTTTCAACATCTATAAATCGTTTTGGAGAGTTATCGAAATTAAAATTAAACTCTTTTTCTTTATGAATCACATGAAACAAAACAACCTCATGTTTATTATACTTTAAATGTCTCAAGGCATCAAATAGTTTCACCTCATCAATACCATCCTGAAACATATCAGTAAATAAAAATATTAAAGAACGTCTGTGAATTTTCTCAGCTATTTGGTGTAAATACTCATAAGTGTTCGTAGTTTTTTGAACCGACTTTGAAACTACCATATTGCCTAATTGGTCCAATAACATTCTATGATGACGTTCACTCCCTTTTTCAGGAGCATAGTAGTCGTATCCATCACTATAAATACTTAAACCAACCGCATCTCGTTGCTTTTTTAAAATATGCATTATAGATGCTGCAGCTAAGGCAGAAAATCCTATTTTATTTAAGGAATCAATACCAAACTCATTAAGTTCAGGATAATGCATCGAGCTGCTGTTATCTACAATTAAATGACAACGCAGGTTAGTTTCTTCATCGTAACGTTTTGTAAAGAGTTTATCTGTTTTGGCAAATAGTTTCCAATCTATATGTCGAGTACTTTCTCCTCGATTATATATTTTATGCTCCGCAAATTCTGCTGAAAACCCATGAAACGGACTTTTATGCATTCCAGCAATAAAGCCTTCTACAACTTGTTTAGCAAGTAATTCAAGATTTTTAAATCCTGAGGTTTTATTAACTTCGTTTTGTAAGTTCATTAGTCCATCTGTGGTAAACGACATCTTCCCTAAGGGAAGAATTAAATTGTATCTACTAATAAATATCCTAAACTAAAAAAGGTTTGCTTATTAGGCAAACCTTTTGTGTTTTCTTTTATACTCTTTTTATAAAAGTGAATCGATTGCTTCGGTATAAGCATTTTTTGGAGCTACACCTACTTGTCTTCCTACTACTTCTCCATCTTTAAATACTAAAACCGTTGGAATGTTTCTAACACCATATTTTGCTGCAAATTCTTGATTTGCATCTACATCTACTTTTCCAACAACAGCTTTATCTGCATATTCTTCACTTATTTGGTCAATAATTGGCCCAACCATTCTACATGGTCCACACCAAGCAGCCCAAAAATCTACCATTACTGGCTTGTCACTTTTTAAAACCGTTTCTTCAAACGTTGCATCTGTTATTTCTAATGCCATAATATTTTAATTTAATTGTGTATTACTACTAATTTATATGCAAAATTAGTCAAAAATTTTGCCAAAGCTTACAAAGACACTATTTGTTTTGCTTATGTTTAAATTGAGTGATGCTATAAGAACTAATTCAACTTATAAAACACCTGCTGGCTTTCTAATTCTTCAAGAAGCTCTTGAGAAATTCTTACCTTTTGTTTACGACTAGGCATTTGCAATTTTATTTGCTCTTTATTATCGTAAATCACAAAGTTTAAATGATGACTGCCTTCATGCATACCTAATAACTCTTTAATGCTTTTTATACGCTCTTCTTTTATATCTTTAATATCGAACTGAATGGATAGCTTCTTCGCATAAGTATCCATAACATCATGCAATAGCTGAAAATTATTAAACTGAATTCTTGGTTCTCCCTTTTTACCAGTCTCTCTATTTACCCAACCTTCTCTAATAAAAGCCCTTACATATACAAAGTTACTGACCATTAAAAAGTGTCTGAACTTTAAATATTCTTCTCCAAAAATCCTGAATTCAAACGATTCTGTATAATCTTCAATAGTAAATAACGCCCAACCTTTTCCTTGCTTGCTCACACGATGCTGTACATCTGTCACCACACCACCAAAGGTTAGTTCTCTATTCACATAGTTTTGAAGGTCGTTAAATAAAGATACCTCTGCATTACAAAAGGTGTTCATTTCTATTTTGAAATCATCTAATGGATGCCCTGAAATATAGATTCCTACGACTTCTCTTTCTCTAGCCAGTTTTTCCATGGTTCCCCATTCTTCACAAGGAGGCACTTCTGGTTCTGGAATTTGTACATCACTTGATTCGCCAAACAAACTTACTTGAGCCGAGTTTTCATTTTCTTGATATCTGTTGGCATATTTAATTGTTTTTTCTAGAAAAGTGATACCATCACCTGTATCATGAAAATACTGGGCACGATGGGTATCTTTAAAACAATCAAAACCGCCTGCATTTGCTAAGTTTTCAAACGCTTTTTTATTGGCTGCACGCAAATCGATTCGTTTTGCCAAATCGAAAATAGATTTATAGTGACCATCTTTTTTTCTGTTCTCCACAATGGTTTTTACTGCACCATGACCAACACCTTTTATAGCTCCCATTCCAAAACGAACAGCGTTATCTTTATTTACCGAGAATTTATAATACGATTCATTTACATCTGGTCCAAGCACATTTAATTTCATGCGTTTACATTCTTCCATGAAGAAGGTTACTTGCTTAATATCGTTCATGTTATTTGACAATACAGCTGCCATATATTCCGCAGGATAATGTGCTTTTAAGTAAGCCGTTTGATAGGCAATCCAAGCATAACAAGTTGAGTGCGATTTATTGAATGCATAACTTGCAAAGGCTTCCCAATCTTTCCAGATTTTCTCAAGCTTTTCCTTATCCATGCCTTTTGCAGCAGCTTGTTCGATAAATTTTGGTTTCATTTTATCAAGCACTGCTTTTTGCTTTTTCCCCATGGCTTTACGCAACACATCAGCTTCACCTTTTGTAAAATCTGCTAACTTTTGAGATAAGAGCATTACTTGCTCTTGGTAAACTGTAATACCATAGGTCTCCTTAAGGTATTCTTCCATTTCAGGAAGGTCATACTCAATATCTTCGTCACCATGTTTACGAGCGATAAAGCTTGGAATGTATTCCATTGGACCAGGACGATACAAGGCGTTCATGGCAATTAGGTCGTCAAAAACCGTTGGTTTTAAGTCCTTCATGTGCTTTTGCATTCCAGGAGATTCGTACTGGAATATGCCTACAGTTTCTCCTCTTTGGAATAGTTCATAGGTTTTTTCATCATCTATCGGAAAATTATCAGGGTCTAACTCAATGCCATGTTTTGCTTTTACGATCTTGACTGTATCCTTTATAAGTGTCAAGGTTTTCAGCCCAAGGAAATCCATTTTCAACAATCCAGCATCTTCCACAACTGAGTTATCAAATTGCGTGACATACAAATCGGAATCTCTCGCAGTGGCTACAGGTACATAATTGGTGATATCGCTTGGTGTAATAATAACTCCACATGCATGAATTCCAGTATTCCTGACAGAGCCTTCAAGTATTCTGGCTTGATTTACAGTTTCGGCTTCCAAGTCTTCACCATCAGCAATATTTAGCAATTGGTTGACTTTTTCTAAATCTTCGGCCCTAAACTTTTTGCTTAATTCCTTCTCGTCAACACCAAAAATCTTATTCAGTTTGGACATTGTTGGAATTAATTTTGCAATTCTATCTGCGTCATGCAATGGCAAATCCAACACTCTGGCTGTATCTCGAATGGATGACTTTGCTGCCATGGTGCCATAGGTGATAATTTGTGCGACTTGATTTGCGCCATATTTATCGATTACATAATCCATAACACGACCACGACCTTCATCATCAAAATCGATATCGATATCTGGCATACTAACACGATCTGGATTTAAGAAACGCTCAAAAAGTAAATCGTACTTTAATGGGTCTATATTTGTAATCCACAAACTGTAAGCTACTACAGAACCAGCTGCCGAACCACGTCCTGGACCAACTGATACGTTCATATTTCTAGCTTCGCGAATAAAATCTTCAACAATTAAAAAATATCCTGGATAGCCAGTATTCTCAATAGTTGCGAGTTCAAAATCTAAACGTTCTTGAATCTCTTTTGTGATGTCACCATAGCGCTTTTTTGCACCTTCTAAAGTAATGTGCCTTAAATAAGCGTTCTCACCTCTTTTACCACCATCTTCCAAATCTTGCTCATCTTTGAATTCATCTGGAATACTAAATTCGGGCAGTAAAACATCTCTAGCTAATTCGAAAGCTTCAACTTTATCTACAACGTCTTGAATATTGATAATCGCTTCTGGAGTATCCTGAAACAGTTTTTTCATTTCGTCAGAAGACTTAAAATAATATTCCTGATTTGGTAAACCATAACGATAACCACGACCTCTACCTATTGGAGTGCCTTGTTTTTCGCCATCTTTAACACACAATAAAATATCGTGTGCATTGGCATCTTCTTGCTCACAATAATAATTGTTATTGGTAGCAACTAGCTTAACATCATGTTTTTTGGCAAACTCTTTTAGCACTAAATTTGCTCGTCGTTCATCTTCTTGATTATGTTGCATGATTTCTAAATAGAAATCGTCTTTAAATTGTTCTTTCCACCAAACAAGGGCTTCTTCAGCTTGTTTTTCACCAATGTTCAATATTTTACTTGAAACCTCTCCATAAAGATTTCCTGATAAAACAATAATATCTTCTTTATATTTTTCTACAACAGTTTTATCGATTCTTGGTACGTAATAAAAACCATCTGTATAGGCAATGGATGCCATTTTAACCAAATTTTGATAACCATTTTTATTTTTAGCGAGCATGACTATTTGATAGCCATAATCTTTGTGAGATTTGTTTAAATGGTCCTCACACACAAAAAACTCACAGCCAATAATGGGTTTAATTTCTAGACCAACTGGAGACTCACCTTTTTTAAGAGCGTCTTCGTTTTGCTCTTTGATTATTCTATTATGGGTTTTTACTTCTTTTACAAAGTGAAATGCTCCCATCATATTGGCATGGTCTGTCAAAGCCACAGCATTCATATTGTGTTTTGCTGTTGAAGCCACTAAGTCTTTAATACTTATAGTAGATTGTAAAACTGAAAACTGGGAATGATTATGTAGATGAACAAAATTTGCGTTTTCTAATTCAGATACATCAACTGTAGGTTTTTCAATTTCAACTTCTTGGGCTTTTTGAAGCTGCTCATGGATTTTAGCGGAAGCCTTTTTAAGATTAATATGTTTTAAACCTATAAGCTGAATCTCTTGTGGATTAGCATCAGTAAATTTCTCGAAATAATCTGGTTGAACATCCAATTGTTCTTTGGTGTACTGCTTTCTTCTTACTAATTCTAAAAAGCAACGTGTAGTTGCCTCCACATCAGCAGTTGCGTTATGTGCTTCGTTAAAAGCTTCTCCAAATAAATATTCGTGCAACTCGGTAAGTGTAGGCAGCTTAAATTTTCCGCCACGACCTCCAGGAATCTTACATAATTTTGCAGTATGTTCAGTACACGTATCTAAAATTGGAAGTTCTAATAATTTAGTTGCAGTATCTTCACGGAAAAACTCGCAACCCATAATATTTAAATCAAAGCCAACATTTTGTCCCACAACAAATTTCGATTTCCCTAAAGCTTCATTGAATTTTTCTAAAACTTCAGCTAGAGGCAAGCCTTTTTCTTGGGCTAATTCGGTAGAAATGCCATGGATTTTTTCGGCATCATAAGGTATATTAAAGCCATCAGGTTGTATTAAGTAATCTTGATGTTCGATACAGTTTCCCATAGCATCATGCAATTGCCATGCAATTTGGATAGCTCTAGGCCAATTATCAGAATCAGTAATTGGAGCGTCCCAACGCTTAGGTAAACCTGTTGTTTCTGTATCAAAAACTAAATACATATATGAGTTTTAAGGTGAAAATTAAGAACCTTAAAAATAGGAATAATTATAAGTTTAAAAATGGAAAGTTATGAACAGTTTTAAACAAAATTAGATAAGAAATTACTATTGCAACTGAGATAATCCACCAACCAAAGGAACTTTATAAAATACACCTTCATTGAAGTTAACCACATTCAAGCCATCAGCTGTGTAAGCGTAAAACCAAAAAGTGCCATATATATTTTTAGGGTCTTCGTTGTCAATGTCTTCAACAATAATTTCTCCACTTGTTGGATATAACCCAATGCTGGGGTCTGGTGCGTTTTTTGTAGAATATGTCGTTCCATCTGCAGCAACAAAAATTGCTACATTATCGCTTTCTAAGCCCAGATCAAACGTTCCTGGTGTATCACTTGTAGTAATTAACTGAATTGTTTCACCTGCATTTCTGCCTTCAATAATAAAGCCACCATTATCAATATCTGCAGCAAAAAAATCCGATCGCCACAACTCATTCTGTTTATTTGCTTGCATTGCAGGAGAATTGAACCTGATTTCATCACTACAACTTAGAAAAGAAAAAATAGCCAAAATGGACACAAATACTTTTTTCATAACTATCTAACGCCTTTAAGGCTTCAAAAGTATAATAAAAAAGTAAAACTCATCATTGCAAATTAGAAAAATATAGTATCTTTGCGCTCTCATTAATAATCGAGGTCGTGAACCTCACTAATTAATTTTTATGGCAGTTAAATTAAGACTACAAAGACACGGTAAAAAAGGAAAGCCTTTTTACTGGATTGTTGCAGCAGATGCACGATCAAAAAGAGATGGTAAATTCTTAGAAAAATTAGGAATCTACAATCCAAACGTAAACCCAGCAATTATAGATTTAAATGTTGATGGTGCAGTAAAGTGGCTTCAAAATGGAGCACAACCTACTGATACAGCAAGAGCGATTTTATCTTATAAAGGTGCTATGCTAAAAAATCATTTAGCAGGTGGTGTACGTAAAGGTGCTTTAACAGAAGAAGAAGCTGAACAAAAATTTCAAGCTTGGTTAGATGAAAAAGCAGCTAAAGTTGATGCTAAAAAAGATGGTTTAGCAAAAGCTGATGCTGATGCTAAAGCTAAAGCATTTGAAGCTGAAAAAGCAGCAAACGAAGCTCGTATTGCAGCAGCAGCTCCAGTTGTAGAAGAAGAAGTAACCGAAGAGGTTGCTGAAGAAACTACTGACGATGCTCCAAAAGCTGAAGCACAAGCCACAAACGAAGAAGAATAAAAAAATTATTTTTTATACTTTTAAACCCAGACCTTTGTGTCTGGGTTTTTTATACTTATAAGTGTCACCTAGAACGCAGTCGAGGAGTAAATTAATTTGGCATTTTAATAGTTGCCGACTGCGCTCGAACAGACAAACTTGAAATGCAAAAAGAAGATTGTTTTTATTTAGGAAAAATTGTAAGAAAGTATAGCTTTAAGGGAGAACTTTTGGCTAAACTCGACACAGACCAACCTGAACTATACGAACATTTGGACGCAATGTTTATACAAGTAAGAAATAATTTAATTCCTTTTTTTATTGAAAGTTCTCAACTCCATAAATCTGATTTATTACGCATTAAATTTGAAGAAGTGGATACTGAAGCTGACGCAGACACCTTAATAAAAAGCGAGTTGTATTTGCCTTTGGAGCTATTACCAAAACTTGAAGGCAACAAATTTTACTTTCATGAAGTTATTGGCTTTAAAATTAACGACAAAAATTTTGGGGAAGTAGGTGTTATTAAAGCTATAAACGACTCCACTGCTCAAGCTCTTTTTGAAGTAGATAGAGATGGCGTTGAAATTTTAATCCCTATGAATGATGAGTTTATTTTAAAGGTAGATAGAGAAGCTAAAACCATTTGGGTTGAAACTCCAGAGGGATTAATAGAACTATACTTCTAAAATTTCTTTTGCCTTAATACTATTCATTTTAGAATGAAGTAAATCTCGTTGCTCTACCAATAATTTACATAACGATAAAGACAAATTAAACTCTTGAAGTAAATTATTGTAATTATCAATGCTCCACTCTATGATACTGCATATTTGGTTAAACAATTCTGGTGTATCATTTTCATTTAGCAAAGGTCTTAAATTTCTCCAGAAAATATAATACGCTCTACTCAACTTGTTTAATCCCTCAAAACTTTGAGGCTGCTCTCCAAACTTAATGGTTTCATTTTTTAATGCTCTAGCAAATTCATTTCTTTCAAATGCGAGTTCCCTGAAAAAAGATTTTAACTCAGTATCATCAACAATATCATGAGCATCTGTATAAATTTTTTCAGCCTCATAATTCATCATTAATAAATTATTTGCTTTAGTCTTAACTTTTTCTGAATGCTTTATTTTCATCTTCTTTAAACATTTATCTAAATATAACTCAAAATTGAGGCTTAAATTATAAATTTTAACAAGATTTAATAATAAGTTTTCAACATTTAAAATTTAAGCTTTTAGCTAAACTTGACATAACCATTATTATTATATTTAGCATCAAAAACTTAACGTGTTTTATAAGCCTTTTCATTTTAAAAAATTTAGTATCAACCAAGATAGGTGTGCCATGAAAATTGGCACAGATGGTGTGTTACTTGGTGCTTGGACATCAGTTAACCAAAATCCTTTTTCGATTTTAGATATTGGAGCTGGAACTGGGGTTGTATCGCTTATGCTAGCGCAAAGATGCCATGCAGAACTAATCGATGCAATAGAAATTGATGATGCAGCATACGAACAATGTACAGGGAATTTTGAAAACTCCACTTGGAATGATAGATTATTTTGTTATCATGCTTCATTAGAAGAATTTGTTGAAGAAATTGATTATACATACGATTTAATTGTATCGAATCCTCCTTTTTATAAGCCCACTCTGGTGTCGCCATCTCCTCCAAAGGGAGAGAATTTAACATCTGAATCGCGAAAAAAAGCAAGGTTTAATGATGCGCTACCTTTTAAACATCTTTTGGAAAGTGTATCTAAATTACTATCTGAAACTGGAATCTTTTCAGTAATTATTCCATTTAAGGAAGAAGAAGCATTCATAGATTTAGCTAGAAATTTTGGTTTATTTTATAATCGAACAACAAGAATAAAAGGCAACCCAACTTCTGAAATAAAAAGAAGTCTCATAGAGTTTTCATTTACTGAAAGTGGTATTAAAACAGACGAATTAATTATTGAAACAGAGCGCCATCAATACACACAAGAGTATGTCAATCTTACTAAGGATTTTTATTTAAAAATGTAAAGGTTTTTTATTTAAAGTTTCTTTTTTATTAACTTACATGAATAATTGATGGCTACTCCATCTTTTGCAACCAACACCTTGAAAAACATGAGAATCCTTAAAACTGCATTAATCCTATTTACTTTCATAATTGTTTCTTGTAAAAAGAATAACCAAGATTCTCTTTTAGTTGTTGATGATGGCGATCCCCAGTTTGCCACTTCTGTTAATGGTATGGTTGCAGCAGCACAACCTTTAGCCACTCAAGCAGGTTTGGAAATTTTAGAAAAAGGTGGAAATGCAGCTGATGCAGCATTAGCTACTGGTTTCGTTTTATCGGTTGTGGAACCAACAATGAATGGTATTGGTGGAAGAAATTTAATTTTAGTACGTAAAAAAGATGGCTCATTTCAAGGTTATAACGGAATGACCGAGATACCAATTAATTATTCACCTCCAGAAGTAGCGGTTAATTCAGGTCATAAAACAATTGCTACACCTGGTGTTGTTGCTTCATTAATGAGACTCTATAAGGAACATGGCTCTTTACCTCTCTCACAAATAATGGAGGCATCAATTAAATATGCCGCTAATGGATTTGAAATTTTACCTGGAGAAGCCATTAGGCATAAAATTGCACATAAAGCCATGAAGAGTGATCCTGGATTTAGAAGTCAAATGCTTAAAAACGATTCCACACTTTATAAAACAGGAGAACTATTAAAGCAACCCGATTTAGCAAATACTTTACAACGTATTTCAGCCTCAGAAGGCAATGATTTTTATAATGGTGAAATTGCTCAAAAAATTGTAGCAGATATGGAAGCCAATGGTGGTTTTGTTTCACTAGAAGATTTAAAAAATTACAAGGCAACAGATATGAGATATGTTTCAACAAATTACAGAGGATATCAAATACATACAATGCCAGCACCTTCTGGAGGAGGTCTATTAGTTAAAACTCTTAATATTCTTGAGAATTTTGATTTAAGTAACATGAATGATAATCAATGGGCTGCTATAATGAATCAAGCACTTGCTTTATCTATTAATACAATGGAAACCGATTATAAAGAAGAAAATTTAGAACTTGTAGCTAGTAAATCATGGGCTAAAGAACAAGCTGCATCAATTAAAATTCCTAAAGTTGAAACATCTAGCACTTCATTTTTTAATTCTAATAATTCAACTAAATTATTAGCCGATAATACCGATTGGAGTGGAATTTCGTGGGGAAAAGACAGCCATCATACAACACATTTTGTTACTGCTGATTGTCAAGGAATGGTAGTTTCAATCACACAAACGGTTGGCCCTTTATTTGGTTCTAAAGTAATAACACCTGGATTAGGTTTTGTATATGCTTCGACGATGGGAACCTATTTATCAAATTCCGATCAGGCTCCAGGTTCAAGACCAAGAACAACCATTGCCCCAACAATAGTTACCAAAGATGGAAAAACAGTCATGGTGTTGGGAGCAGCTGGTGGATTACGTATTCTATCGGGAATCGCCCAAACTATTTCAAGACATATCGATAAGGAATTAGAAATAAAGGACGCAGTGGCAGCTCCAAGAATTCATCCAGAAATGATTATTAATAAAGAAACTGGAAAACGAACATTCGATGGCATGCAGTTTAGTGCTGAATTTACTCCAAATAATGGTTGGAGGGCATCGGACTCAATTGCTTGGATAAAAGCTGGTTTTACTATTAAAAGTATTAATCGTTATGGGGCTTTTGCAAGAGTTCATGCTGTTACTTTTAATCCTGAAACAAATATTTGGACTGGTGTTGCCGATCCTGACTGGGAAGGCACTGCCGAAGGCCCAAAAAAATCTGATTGTGAGTATTAAATACTTCTAAGTAAAGGTCTTGTTAAACAAGTAGGTCCTCCACCTCCTTTTACACTAATGTCTTCTCCTTTGTAAGTGGTGACTTCACATCCAGCATCTTCCAATAACTTTTTTGTTTTTGAGTTTCCGGCAACCATTAAACACTGTCTTGGTGCTATGGCCAACACATTACAGCCCATGGAGTCAAATTCTTCATCAGGAACTTCTATCAACTCAAAACCTCTGTCCAATAACTCATTCCTAAATTTAATAGGCATTAATGGCGAATATACTACTGCCAAATCTTTATCTACAGGGCTTAAAATACTCATCAAATGGAATACGTCATTTTCTCCTTTATAATGAGGTAATTCTACAACGATAATTTCGATACCTTTTGGCTCTAACAATGCTTTTAATTGTGTAATGCCTTCAGGATTGGTTCTGTAAGTATGCCCAACAGCCAACGTTTTTTTATCTAACCAAGCCACATCGCCTCCTTCTAAAGTTCCTGGTGCTTCTATAATTCCTAGTACTGGAATGTTGTTTTGTGTGTAAATTTCAAGATGAGATTTCGGTTCGTTAATACGTTCACCTTTGCCCATATTACAAATTATCATGCCAAAATCTGTAGCAATGGAAGCATCTCTGCAATATATAGAGTCAATTTTTACTTTCCCATCAAAAGGGAAGTTCAGTAATTCAATATTGTTTTTAATAAAATACGCTTGAAAGCTATTATACTCTTCCTTAGCATTATCAAAATCTGGACGAGATAGATAGTTAAGTTCTCGCCATTGTTCACTTAAATGAATATCAGATACAAATGCATCTTTAGCTGGTTTAATAAAAACCTTTTTTAGTTTTAAATATTCTGAATGACTAGTCGTATTCATTTACTTTTCTCTCTTATTCCATTGCATTAACACATAAAATGGTATTCCAGCCATTAACAATAAAAATCCGTAAAAAACGATATCAGTACCTGCTCCAAAAATAGCCCAAACAGAATATGTAGCACCAAGAGTTCCTAAAGTAAACGTTTTAAAAGCATTATTAAAGTGTAACTTCTTTTCTATCTTAACAATAATATAGGCTGCTGCCACAAGTAAAAAACCACCGTTAAAAACGGTGGCTTTGATTTTCAGATTAGA
>TARA_R110002073_G_scaffold247067_1_pt1 | contig 23179 bp, 17 predicted proteins | sample TARA_R110002073 | Tara Oceans TARA_R110002073 (sample SAMEA4397174) | marine metagenome | biome: Polar Biome; feature: [DCM] deep chlorophyll maximum layer (ENVO:01000326); material: water (ENVO:00002006), including particulate matter (ENVO:01000060) such as... | depth 40 m | reverse complement strand
GAGAAAATTCTACTTTTGAGCACCGCTATTTTTCGGGGGGATTACCAATGCCGCTACAATTCGAGCGAAGTTAGTGCTCCGGACCCCATAACCTCTTTCAGAAAACAGCGTTTATCTTGTGCGCCATATCTGACAATGGTTGCCAATGTTGTTGCGCCGAGTTGGCTTTGGAAAGGAGCACGCGGCGTGCTCGTGTCATGCATCTTCTCCTGATGACATGACACGGTACTTTAGAGGCAAGGCTGATGCAGTGGGCGGGTTCCGAAACAGGCGTCAGGTATTTGATAGCTAATGGCTGTCCCAATCTTGGCAGTACTTTGGCCGGATCAAAGCGGCAATCTTCTAACGCCTATTTTTTTCTCAATAGCTAAAAGTCTGTAATCGATAATGTAATCGTTATCTTCTCCACCGCCTTCAGATTGGTCGGCTCCGCTAAAGTAAGAATCTTTCCTTCTTTCCTCGAATAGTTCGCAGGCCAGATCCAATAAAGAGCTAGAGATGTTAGAAGAATGTAGAATCTTCCAGTAGTTATTATATGTTCTTAGCAGTAGGGATTTGTCAGGACATTTTTCCAAATTTCTAATTTCCTGATCCCATTGTCCGCCAACTTCTTCATCATAGAGGGCCTCGCCTAGCAAATAATCGAGTGTTCTGTCGGATGATTCAAAACTGCGACAAATAGGCGCTTTCTCTTTCTCGGAAATGAAATTAATAATATTAAGCCTGTCATCTGGCAGGTCAGTAATTTCGTCATTTAGATCAAGCGTGCTTCTTGCATAGAAGTCAGAGATGTCGGAAAAAAGATCAGTTGAATGATTATTTGACTTATATAGATACAAGGCCTTTAAGAGTAGTCCATTGAATCCCTGCCTGACATTTAGTCCCAGTAACTGATGATTGCCAGAATTCTTGGCGGCATCAATGCCTTTTAAAACCCTAGCTAATTTATTCTCGATAAGAGACAACTTCTTGTCTAGCACCACAATCACCTCTGAATGGCTGGGATATTTGGCCAGCCTACGGGGAGTTCATAAACCTTTCGGCTTCTATAGAACGCCCCAAAGCTCCCTAGCTGGCCTGTATATGCATCGTCTAACAAACGATTGACTAGTATGTCATGGGAGCCGTTTCCGTAATCAAGGTATCGCTCCATTCTGCTAATATTATAATCTAAACTGCCCTGCCGAAGATCGCCTTTGTAGGTTCTCAGCGATGACAGATACAAGCCATGTTTGGCTTCGACTATTGCATAATGGTCGGCTTGGGAGAAAACTAAATCGACGCCTTGTTTTCCTCGATATTGTAGTGAGATGTCTTCGAGGTTATATCCGAGCCTTTTCATTTCCCTAAATGAATGAACGACGCCTTTAGCCTCACTTAGGGTCGATGTAAACTGAGTTTGGTTGAATAGGGCTTTTCTCTGAGCCTCGCCGCCATAGTGAGCAAAGTCTTTGTATGGCCCGCGCCCAATTCCGCCCAAAGGCCTAAATGCCAATCCCGAGCTAAGTGCAGTGCCTAAACCAATCCCCATGCTTGTTGCGCTGCGTGAAAGGTCTCTCTCCAAGCCAAGCCAGTCACCTTGCATAACGCGCAGTCTATTTTCGACGTCCATGTAGGCAAGGTCTTTTGCACCTTCATTGAATGCGTTTGATATGACTTCCGAGCGATATCTGTCGCCGCCAAACAAGAATGCTGCGGTTGACAGTATATCTTGTTCGTTGGACACACCAACCACATCCTTTAGTCCGTCTCCGCTACCTTCGCCGCTCGCTGCCCATAACTCTTCGCGAGTAAAGCTGTTCTCAATTGAAGCGTAGTCGCGTATTGCTCCTAGCGCCTCTTCGTTAGCGAAGAGCTCCTTTAAGCCGATACGTTGATTATAGAACTCGTCCTCGGTGGCCCAAAATAAGTACTCTTGTCCGGACGCAATAAGTTCGGTTGTGAGGAAGTCGCTCGCCCGCGCCGAGTTAGTAGGGTCGCCTTCAAGTGCCGCTGCCCAGCCTGCATCCATTGCGGCGGCGCCGGTACGCAATAACTCCTGACGTGCTTCGGCATCAGTGAGGCCGTAGGCATCCATAAATCGCTTTACGCGTTCATCATCTAATACGAATGCAATTTCTTGGCTATGCAGTTGGCGATTATAGGAGTCGGCCTGCTTTGCAATCCAGCTACCGGCATTTATGTCGCCGCCTACTATAAAGGCGCCCGCGAGCCCTGTTAATTGAGATCCGGCTGTGCGCCACTTGGTGCCGTTGAGTCCGCTGTCTAAGTAAGGAGAGAGTGCTTGATTGAAGCCTGCCGCGGCAGCTCCTGTGGCGAAATCTCCCATAGTTACTTCGGTTATCAATCCGCCGACGCCTGCATGGAGTAACGTTCGGTTGATGCCTCCTTCAACATATCTTCCTGCATTAGCTATATCGTTGTTATTGCCCGCAGCCTCTAGTTGATCGTCAGCAAATGTTCCAACCCAATTAAACGCAAACGCCGACAACACATCATTCCCCTGACTTTCCATGCTGCTGCGTAGGTAGTCTGAGAAATGACCGCCGTAAACGGCGTCATTGACGGCGGCGGATACGAGGCCGTTGGTGGCGCTGTGGGCGGCGAAGCCGGCCATGCCTTCCCAATCGTCCAGATTAAATCCTTTGGTAATGGCATATACAGAATCGGTTTGGACGGCGCCATCACGCCCCCATGTCCAATTCTCGAACATTTTGTCCACGCCCACGGTTAGCCCGGCTGTGAGCGCGCTGGCGCCAAGCCCGCGCAGGCTGTCTTTTTGTCCTAGGTCAGAAAGCGAACGATCGAGCTTGCCGCCGTTGTTTATGGTGCTAATGGTGGTTTGCGTGACGGCGGACGTCACAACGGCTTGAGTGGCTGCTGCAGCGGCCACGGTGTAAGCCGAGACGGCGGTGGTTGCTGTTGCGGTCGTGGTCGCGCCTAAAGCAGTTAAAAAGCCAGTCCCCGCACCAGCAGTAAATACCGTCACGACGATCGCGATGACGGCGCTGGCGCCAGTCCCGAGGGTTTCGCTTTCATCGCTCCAACGCTCGTGAACTTCTTGTACTTCATTCCAATTAATGCCGCCCTGATCTGATAGCTGTTGCAGCCATGCCATCTCTGGGTTTTGTTCAACGAGGGCCGCAACCAGTTCTGGGCCGGTTTGGGCGTTGATTTGTCGCAGGTCAACATTAATGCCGTTGGCGGCGTTGATAATCAGGTCCCCGCCTGGCTGCAATGACACCATGCGCGCGGTTTCGTCTAGGCTGCCTTCGCTTTTCATCGTGACCCATGAAAAGTCGCTGCTTTGTTCGGTGTGGCTGGTTTGTGTTGTGTCGGTGACGGCAAGGAAGCTAACGCTGCCCGCCTCGCTGGTATAGGTTTGATCGCCGCCGCTTTTGATGACGCTGCCTTGATAAACTTGGTCGCCGTAGGACTGCATGTTGATGTCGCCGCCGGCATTGATAGACGTCACTTCGGAACGAACGGTGCTGGTGCTGCGTTGCTCTTCGGTGTACTCACCAAGGTCAGCGTTACTGCTAAAGCTGTCGCGATGAGAAGTGGCCGATTGGCCCGCCGTGAGATAAATGCCGCCGGTAGTCGCTAGGCTCACGGTGTCGCCAGCGGTGACTTGCGCGCCTTGCATGACGATGTGACCAGCGGAGCGCACGTCGACGCTATCGGTCATGTCGATATTGGTGCCATGCCAGCGTGTGATGTCTTGGTACTGGCCGCGTGTCTCGTCGGATTGTGTTGAGAAAGAGCCGAAGCCTTGTGTTTGGCCAAACCGGTAGGTGGTCTCTTCTGCGTAGCGGCTGGTGTGGGTTTGCAGGCCAATGATTTGCGTGGAGGCGGTGCTGTCCGCGTTTAGGGCGGAGGACATAAGAAGGTTATCGCCTTGATAGTCGCCGGCCTCCAGCGTTACTTGTTCTCCAGCGAGTAAGTAGGTGCTTCCTGCGCCACTGAATTGTGCATCAATGAGGTTTTGTTGGGTTTGTCCGTGGGCGCTACGCCCGGCCAAATCAAAGCTGATGCCTTGCCCGCTGTTGGCAAGCGTGGCGCCAACACCGGCAAATGAGACAAGCGCGCCAGCAAAACCTGCGGCATCGTTTGCCCAGCCTGCGTATTCGCGGCGAGTTTCGCGATGATGGTAGCTTTCTTCTAAGGCTGCGGTAACAAGTAAATCTTCGCTCGCATAAATCAATGAATCTCCGCCAGACTGAACGCTTGTGCCTTCCAGCAGCACACTGCCCTTGGCTTTGTCGGAGGTGATTACACTGCCCGTTTCTTTGTCGAAAGAGGCGTTGATCTGAACATTTCCGGCGGCAATCAGTTCGACCACGTGGGCCGTTTCGTCATATTTTTTCTCGGTCGTGATTTTGCTGCCGTACCACTTGTCATCTTCGGCATAACGATAGCGATAGTCTGAATCTCGCGCCGCCAATAACTGGATATCTCCCACACCCATAAGAGAAAGGTTTTTGGCGGATTCGAGTTTGCTGGCGATGACGGTGAGGTTGTTGTTAGACCGCAATTGCACGTTGCCTTGGCCAGTAACCGTGCTGCCTTGATGACGAACTGATCTGTCGATGCTGTGTGTGGTTTCGCCGTCATGGCGGGCTAAGAAATTATAACTGTCGCTGTTGGCGGCGGAGGCAATCATGAGGTCGTTGCCAGACGATAATTTGACCTTGCCGTCGCTGGCCAAGTGAGAGCCGATCACTGTGAGGTCGTTGGCGGCGTTGGCGATCAGTTTAATGGTGCTAGAAATATCGCTACTGATATGGCGCACGTGTGATGCGTTGAGAGTGCCGCCATAGTAAGTGCCTTTTCGGCCGGTGTTGTTCTCAACGGTTTCAATGTTGATATTGCCTTGCGCGTTCAACGTGACTTTGCCGCCGCTAATGTCGCTGCCAGACACGACAATGCCGCCCTTGGATTTCAACTGCACGACATCGGTCCCGCGAATTGCGGCCGCGTCCCCAATGTCGGTGTACCACTCTTGAATGCCACCGTGTTGATAATCACGTTGTACGGTCCAGCGTTGATTAATAATGTCGCCAATGCTGTCGAGAACAACCTTGCGGCCCTCTATGGTGCCGCTGATATTATTGATGTCGCCCTTGCTCTTAATGTGCAGGGTGTTTTCGGCAATGATGGCACCGCCGAGATTTTGCAGTCCGTTTTCATTGAGATTGAGTCGCGTATTGTTGCCGCTATAGAGTGTGCCGCTGTTGACGATGCTGCCGCCATTGTTGATGAGATTTTCGCCGGCACCAATCAGCGCGCCGCGATGATCGCCAGCGAGGGTGCTGTTGAGATGCGCGCTTTGTGGCGACAAGTACAATTGTGGCACTAGGACGGTTTCACCGGCCACTTGCTGCTCGACCATCCAAACAATATCGGTTGTGAGTTGATTAATTTGTTCCGCAGTGAGGGTGACGCCCACGGCGAGTTCTAATGACTCGGCGGCGTAGAAGCCGTTGTCGAGAAGCTTTCTGTATTGGCTGTTGGCGTCGACATAATTTGGTTCGAGTAACGCGCGGCCGGTCAGGTCGACAATTTGTTGGCGTATTAATTGTTGCTCGTAAAAACCATCGCCGAGTAAACGGATGGCGCCGTCAGGATCCCAGTTAAGGCGATTGAGCAAATAGGCGGAGCCAAGAAAGCCATCTGTTGTGGCAAAAAACGGATTGGTTTCGATCAGATACGGATGACCGGGGTCGGCGAGTGAAAATAAACCGCCGTTAACGCCGTTTAAGAAATCGGCCACTGTGCCGCCTTGGCTGCCCTGGCCGAGTGCCACAACATCTGTGGCATTACTTTCTTGGCGATGACCAAAATCGCCGTTAGTAACGGTGGCGTCTCCGAGGTCTAAATTGTTGCCGGCGAGAATATTCGCGCCGAGCATGTCGGTAGAATCGAGAGTTTCTGTATGCTCGCTGACATGGCCGACGTTTCGGTGAACAATATTGTCTTCGCGACGGAGTAGATTGTCCGGATCGTAATTTGAATTTTCAGCGTCAGGACGCAGGTACATGTACTCTTCGTATTCATTCTCCCCGTCGCTAAGGTATGTGGCACCGCCGGTATAGTTGCGCCGGTTATATGGCCTAACGCCCGCATAAACATTCCAAAGATGGCCGTTTCCATTTACCCCGAAAGCGGCATAGCGATTGACTAATAGATATTCGCCGCTATGCAGGCCGAGGTTCTCAATGTCATTAAACCGCAGCGTCATATTTTTCTCGGAAAGAATGTCGCTGGTTTCATTAACGAGTACGTTTCCGCTTAGGCGCATGTTGCCGCCGGAAATAATCTGACTGCGATCTGTTGTGGCTTCGTCGAGTGTCCGAAAAAAGTGCTCGGTAAACGTATAGTTGACGTCGAGATGCTCCCCAGCGCATTCCGTGCATTGGTACGCAAGGCTGCCTTCGATTAACGTGTCGTCCCACGCTAAGAAATCGCGGGTATTTAGCAGTTGTTCTGCGTCAATGGTTAATTCGCCGCGCGCTTGAATGCGTCCAGAGCGATTCTCAACCACGCTGGCAGGTGAGCTGCCGTCTTCGCCGATGATGCGGACGTTGCCCGACGCATAAACATCACCAAGGCGGTTGGTGACGCGGCCTGCGGACAAGGAAATGTCACCTTCGGAGAGTAGCGCCCCGCCCTCATCATTGACGATCTCGGCGGCCTGCAAGGTGAGACGGTTGTGACCACCAAGCGTGCCGGCGTTGGTAATGCGCTCCGCCTGAACACTGACATTGTTTTTGGCGATCGCGATGCCAGTCCCTGTGACCGAGTACTGGGCTGCGCGAATAGCAATGTCGTTAGTTGACGCTAAATCCGTGTACTGAATGTTGCCGTTTGCCGACAGTTGCAAGTCGCCGTTTTGTGCGGCCACCGGCGCATCAAGTCGTACGCCGACACCTTCTTCATTTGCAATTAAACGAATGCGGTTAGCGTACATGCCGCCAAGTGCGGTGGAGTCGATGGCGAAAGATGGCTTGTTCGTGTCTGAGCTAATATTGGTTGTGTTTAGGGAGGTGCGACCGACTGTTTGTTGGCCCGTGACAATGTTCAACGCATCCGCGTGCAGTTCGCCAGCGATTTCAACAGAGCGCGCAATGATATCGAAGCGGCTGGTGTTGGCGGCATTCAGTCCGTCGCCAAGAATTGAAATCGCGCCTTGTTGAACATCGAATCCGCTCAGTGCGCCGTTGTTCATAATGGGTTGGCCGGTGCTGAGGGTGGCGTGATTGGTATTGATAAATCCACAGCCGTTGCAGCTAATGCCATTCGGGTTGGCAACGACAACATCCGCCCGCGCCCCACCGACTTCGATATAACCATTGAGCGACGACGGATTGTTGCTAATCACTTCATTGAGAATCAGTGAGGCCGTACCGCCAGTTAAGTTGGGATTGCCTTCGATGTAGCCGCCGAGTTGCGTCTGTGTCACTCGTTTGTTGTTGTTAAGAATAAGTCCGTTACTGTCGACGTTAAAATCGTTGTAGAAGTTGTGCGAAAGACCCTTGTTGGGTGTTTGAATATTAATAATGGGCACGCCATTGGCGGCTTGGTCAACCGTCGGTCGGCCACTGGTTTGATGCGTTGCAGTAATAGGCTGCGCAGACAACAGTAGCGGCTGCCAAATAAACAGCAATGACAATATGTATGCCAGTGAGCAGCGCAACGGCCGTTGTCGAAACAGCGAACGTTGCAAAGTGGCGTCCGCTGCTTGTGTGTTGGCCGATTTAGAATTCGGCATAAAGTGATGCATGAAGCACGTACTCGCTGTCAGTCAATTCTGTTGAATGTTGTTCCATGGGCCACGACACTTCTGTAGTGAATCGAAGGCTTCTGAAACCAAGATTGAGTCCCGCTGTGGCGGAATCAATTCGAGCAAATTCCTGCTCGTTATGGTTACCCGGCACAGCGCCTGAGTCATACGCAACAAAGGGTGTCACCGAGACCGGGCTGGTAATGGGCGGATAAAAATCACATTGCACGCTACCGGCAACGGCGGAGTTGCCGCTCAGTGCGATATCGCGGTAGCCGCGCACCATGGAGCTTGATGCGATAGATAACCGCTCTGATGGAAACAATTCATCGTCGCTGTATTGCCCCGTGAGACGCAGCGAAAGCGTGCTATATAACGGCTTAATGAAGCGATTGGCTGTAAGAAATGTTTGGTATCGGGTGTGCGCTTTGTCTGCAATCGATAGACCGCCCGGTAAATAGGTGGCGGGACCGGCGCCGTAGCCGTTTTCAACCGTGAGGGTTCCGGCAAGCTGCGTTTTTCCCCACAGGTGTTTCGCGCTGAAGCGTCCGCCGATGGCTTTTAAGTGATAAGAGCTGACGCGAATGACTGCATCTTCGAGGCGATTCTGGGTGTCGGAGTAGGCGCTCAGCAGCGAGAAAGAATATCGAGAGCGATTGCTGCGGTATAGCGTGCGGGTGAGCTCTAGACGCGAGGTGTCGGTGGCGCCGGAGGTTTCAAAAGATTGAAAAATCCCGTCGATTTCATTTTCATATTGCTGGCGGTTATAGCTCAGCGCGACATTCCAGTAACCATAGCTAATGTCGTAGTTAAGACCTGCGCCCCATGCGCGATCCGAGAACTCAGTGTCGAGGTCGCTGTTCAGCGAAAACGAGAGTCGATCCGTTAGCCCAAATGGGCTGCCCCAGTCGATCCCCATTTGGGCCGTGCCGTGACGAATATCTCCGTAGTACTCTTCGTCGATGACCATTGTGCCGCGATAACGACGTGGCCATTCAGCATGCCCCGTAATGATCGTGCCGCCTTGTTCTGTACCGGGTGTGAGGTCCATCTTGGCGTCGAGGTGTGGCAGCCTCGCCAGTGTTTCTACCGCATGCTCTAAACCGCGAAGATTAACGGGGTCGCCCTGCTGTTCTGGCACAGCCCATTCGAGAATGCGGTTCGACATGCCGGTGGCTTGAAACGACTCGATGCGCCCAGGCACGACCAATAGCGTCAACGTGCCCGTGGAAATATCTTGTTCGGGAATCAGTATGCGGCTGGTGACGTAGCCTCTGTCGATTAGTGCGTTTGAGAGTTGTGCTTGCAGGGCACGAATCTCTTGCATGCGCAGGCAGGTGCCGGTGACTGCATCAGCAGGTTTTTGTAGCCAGCGTCCGAACGGCAGCGGTTGATCATCAAGGGTATGAAAGGTAATGGTATTGATCGTAAAGCAGGGATCAGTTTTGCTAATCGATTCTTGCTCGGGTACAGGCACGCGCAAGTCAGGCCCGTCACCGGGAACCTGCATTTCTTCGAGCTGATATTGCTGCCGTTGGCGTTCTTGTTCTTGCGCACGATCAAACATACGTTGCTGGGCATTAGGCGCAGCTGTCGCGATGCTCGCCGATAAGCAGCCGACGAGAAAGACGGCTTGCATGCCGTAGTGTGTAAAACGATTTTTCCCCAACATGGCCTTCCTTGCCGATAAAACTTACAGTGCCGCTGCGGCAGAAAGGTGCATGGCCTTTCATTTTTCTACTTGGTGCGTTTGCCTGTAAATCATGTATACGCGGTGTATGCCAATCGGCCGCATATCGTTACAGTGCAACGCGTTTGTGCACCCTGTGAATTAGGTGCTGCGAATGGTTAATATCTGGGCGGCGATTGTATGCAATTTGAGCACAATCCGCGAGAGGAGATAGCATTAAACGTGAAGGTTTTTGCCCGAATTTTCCAACGAAACGCAAAGCGCATTGCACTTGCTGCATCGTTAACGATGAGTGTGGCTGTGGCGGCGGATATATCCGATGTGCTTGCGCCGCTAACGGCGCCGTCTGGCGGTAATCAGGAGATCATTCGTGCCCTAGAGGGGGCCAAACAGTTGGCGCCAGCGGAGCGTTTAGTTGTAGAGAACTATTTACGGTTACGCCAAGGCGCCTTGATGATGTCGAATCAACATTACGCCGAGGCGCGTGAAGTACTAAAAACAGTTGAGACGACGAGCCCTTCTGCTACGCAATCTGGATTGCTCATCGCTGAGAGTTACCGATTGGAGCAGTCGCCTGAAAAGGCAAAAGATTGGTTTTTACGCACGGCGCGATTTTATCCTTATCGCGTGCAAACGCTTGAGGGGTTGTTAAGTGCAGCGGCGGGTCAACGCCCAGACAATAATGGTTTGGCTTCGGCGTTGTATGCCGAGATTGAAACACAGGCGGCCTACGCGCTAGATCAACTTAAAGTATTAAAGTCTTCCGGACATATCGATCCGATTGACGTTATCTTTCCGTCTAATATCGACGAGCATGTGCGTGAGGTATTACTGGTGCGCTGCTTGCAATATTCGAACAAAAGTTTGCTGACCGAATCGGCGCGATTGCAACAAGCGGTTGAGGCAATGTTGGTGCTGCGGAAGCAGAATGAAACCTTACGCAGCGACTTGGAAAACGTAGCTGCACAGCTTTCGACGTATCAGCAACAACGCGAGCGTATTGTGGTGGACTTGGCGCAGCATGATAAACAGCTGGAAGCGTTAAAATCGCGGCTGATTGCAAAAGACCTTAGTGAAGAGCAACAGGCCATCCGTTTGCACATTGTGCAGCTGCGTAACGCGCAAACTCGCTTACGCGGTCAAATGGCATTTATCGATCAGGCCAGCCAAAAACTTCCAGTGATCATTGCCAATGTTGATCGAAGCGTTACTGAATTGAACGTCAGCGCGCGCACCAGGTTACGTGAAAGCAATCGATCCGTGTCCGCGATACTGACGCACAGCTATGAAGGATATCGATTGGACCTCGTCAATTTAGCAGCGCAAGCATCCGTGCAGCGCGCCGAAATGATGATGTCGTCTGCGAGATGATTGAAAGAAGCAAAAAATAGGAAAAGTTATGGGAGGAAAATTTTCGTCGTTAAATGCCTTCAAATTTCACGCCCGATATCGCTCGAGCATGTACATTCAACCCATAAAAAAACCCGGCACATGGCCGGGTTCTTTTCCCTCCCTTGCAGGAGTCAGAAAGCAAACTACTTAATTTTGCCTTCTTTATACAACACGTGCTTACGAATGGTTGGATCGAACTTCTTCGTTTCCATCTTTTCAGGATGTTCACGCTTGTTCTTCGTAGTCGTGTAGTAGTGCCCTGTGTTTGCAGTGGACACTAGCTTAATTTTTTCACGAACGCCGCTCTTCGCCATGGTCTATCTCCTAAACTTTCAGGCCGCGGGCGCGAATGTCGGCCAGCACAGCATCAATACCGAGCTTATCGATAATACGCATGCCTTTAGAGGTCACGCGCAAACGAACAAAGCGCTTTTCTGCTTCTACCCAAAAACGATGGTAGTGCAGGTTAGGCTCGAACCGACGCTTGGTCTTAACGTTCGAGTGAGAAACGTGGTTGCCCGTTACAGGGCGCTTACCGGTTACCTGGCAAACCTTAGACATTATCTTGCTCCGAAATCACTTATCTACAGCGGATCACTTGTGGGGTGTCCGCTCGTGTAGAAGAGACAGGCCCCGAAAAGGACGCGATTTATACCAGATAGCCTTGTTATAGACAAGCTCGCTCGTCGATCAAATTACATCCAGCCCCGCTCTGCCAGCGAAACCCAGCTGGTGTCGCCGATCACTAAATGGTCTAGAACCCGCACGTCTACTAGGCTAAGGGCCTTGGACAGGCGTTCGGTGATGGTCCGGTCGGCATCGCTGGGCTCGGCGACGCCGGAAGGATGATTGTGGGCAAGAATCACGGCGGCAGCATTATGCTCGAGCGCTTTGCGCACCACTTCGCGTGGATAGACGGCGGCGCCGTCTATGGTGCCACGAAACATTTCCTCGAAGGCTAAGACACGGTGTTTGTTGTCGAGAAACAGGACGGCGAAGACTTCCTGCCGGTGGGGGCGCAGTTGGGCGAGTAGGAAATGGCCGGCGTCTTCTGGGCGGGTTAAGGCATGGTCGCGGTCGAGTCCCGCGGCAAGGTAGCGTTTGCCCAACTCTAGGGCGGCGTGGAGTTGCGCGAGGCGGGCGTTGCCTAGCCCGGGCAGTTTGCGCAGCTGGGTGGCGGAGGTGTCTAGCAACGGCCGTAGACCGCCTTGCTGAGCAAGCAGCTCGCGACCTAGGTCTACCGCGCTTTGCCCGCGCTGGCCGCTGCCGAGGAAAATGGCGATCAGTTCGGCGTCGCTGAGACTCGATGCGCCCTTGTTAATGAGTTTCTCTCGGGGGCGGTCGCCCTCTGGCCAGTGGCATATTCCCATGTTGTGCCGTGCTCCTTGCGAGTGGTTGGGTTGGATCGTTGCGATGCGCAGCCCGTGGTAAGCAATCACTACGCAAGTGGCGGCGGCGGTGATACGCTAGGGCATTCTTATTAGCCGCTCAGAAGTTCCCTGCTATGGATCGATTGGTTAACAAACGCATATTACTCGGCGTGAGCGGAGGTATTGCGGCTTATAAAAGCGCGGACTTGGTTAGACGTCTGCAAGATGCTGGTGCCGATGTGCGCGTGGTGATGACGGTCAGTGCCCGTGAATTTATCACCCCGCTGACGATGCAGGCGCTGTCTGGACACCCAGTTCATACTGATCTGCTCGACCCGAGTGCAGAAGCCGCCATGGGGCATATTGAGCTGGCCCGCTGGGCGGATTTGGTGTTGATCGCGCCGGCGTCGGCTAACCTGATGGCGCGCATGGCGCATGGTCACGGTAATGATTTGCTGACGACGTTATGCCTTGCAACGGGGGCGCCGATTGCCATCGCGCCCGCGATGAATCAGCAGATGTGGGCGGACGTGGCAACGCAGCGAAATCTGCTGATGTTGCAGGAAAAAGGCGTACACGTTTTTGGGCCTGCGTCTGGGAGTCAGGCCTGTGGCGATGTCGGTCAAGGGCGCATGCTCGAGCCGATGGAGATCTTGCAGGCCGCCGCGGGTGTGTTTGATCACCAGCTGCTGACCGGTAAGCACGTTGTGATTACGGCGGGGCCGACACGAGAAGCGATTGATCCGGTGCGCTATATCACCAATAAAAGCTCTGGAAAAATGGGTTTTGCTCTGGCGGAAGTTGCCGCTGAAGCGGGTGCGCGGGTGACGTTGATTGCGGGCCCGGTGAACTTGGCCACCCCATCGCGGGTGCAGCGCATTGACGTTGTTCGTGCACAAGATATGTATGAAGCCAGCGTTGCAGCGGTTGAGCAAGGCTGCGACATCTTTATCGCGACGGCGGCGGTGGCGGATTACCGCCCTGTCGTCACCGCTGATCACAAAATCAAGAAGTCCACGGAAGAAGTGCATCTCACTCTGGTGAAAAACCCCGACATTGTCGCGGCGGTTTCCGCTCATAGTAAGCGCCCGTTTACGGTTGGCTTTGCTGCTGAAACGCAAGATGTTGTGGCGTATGCGAATGCGAAGTTGATTAATAAAAAACTCGATATGATCGCAACCAATGATGTCTCCGGCACAAACGTGGGCTTTAACAGTGATAATAATGCGTTAACGGTTATTTGGCCGGACGGCCATAAAGTTTTGCCGCTGGCGTCTAAGCGTCAAATTGCTACGCAGCTTATGGAGCTGATTGCGATTCGTTACCGACAATAACTTTATTGTTGCTCTACAAACTTTACGTTATGGAGAAGCAGATGCAGTTGCAGTACAAGGTGTTGGATTCGCGTGTTGGTAGTGATTTCCCTTTGCCGGTGTATGCCACAGAGGGTTCTGCGGGTTTAGATTTACGCGCGATGGTGGAAGAAGAAACGCATATCGCACCGGGGCAAACAATTTTGTTGCCAACGGGTTTATCGATTTATATTGCTGATCCGGGATATGCCGGCATGATTTTGCCGCGTTCGGGCCTTGGTCATAAGCACGGTATTGTTTTGGGTAATCTGGTTGGCCTGATTGATTCCGACTATCAGGGTGCGTTGATGGTGTCGTGCTGGAATCGCGGCAACGACTCTTTCACTATTCAGCCGGGCGATAGAATTGCGCAGTTAGTGATTGTGCCGGTAATGCAGGTGGGATTAGAAAAAGTAGAAGAATTCGTACAGACAGAGCGCGGTGCTGGTGGTTTTGGCCACAGCGGGCGCCAATAGAATGCATTGGGGGAAACAATGAAGCGCAAAGACGACGGAAGCGGTGACATAAAAAAAACATCCTCGCGTAAATCGGCTGGTACAGCGGAAAAATTGTCAGGGAGCGGATCTGGCATTGGCCGCTTTATTTTAATTTCCACAGTGATGATGTCCGTAGTGCTGATCTCGGGTTTGTCGTCTTTGGCGTGGCTGCAGTTTGCGCGTCAGCAGGCGGTAACCGATTCTTTGATGGCGCGCCAGATGGCGGGTCAGCAGGTGACGTTGCTCAATGAGCATATTGCCTACGCAAAGAATTTGCTCGACGGCATTATTGAAAGTGACTTGGCGAAAGGCGTGGATGGCGCTCACTCACGACAAGAGCGTGGCCGACTGATCACGCAGATGTTGCCGAATGCGCAGCTATATATTTTGTCAGCTGACATTAACGATGTGCCTGCGGAGCTATCCTTCTCGGCGCGTGAAGCCGCACAAAAAGCCCGCGAAGGAACCGAAGCGGAAATTTCGATTATCCCCGGCGAGCCGCCGCTGATGCTCATTGCAAAGAAGATGTCCGATGACAGTGTTGCGCTGCTGTCGTGGAAGATGGCCCGTATTGGTGCGTTATTGCAGACACAAGATAAAGCAAACGTACACATCAAAATAAGCCGAGGCCGCACTGATATTTTAACTGTCGGCACAGTAACGAACGGACAAAGCGTCACGTTAAATGCCAGCGCGGATATCGCGGTGACTGTTACGTTGCCGCCGGGCGCGAGCGACCCGTCTCTTCTTCTACTCTTTGCTGCGGTATCGATAGCGTGTGTGTTGCTGGCGCTTGTTGTGCTCGTCGCGACGCTACGTACGATTAACCAAGGCTTGCAGAAAGATGCGGCGCTATTGGCATTGCTTAGTAAAGATCTTATTGGCAACCCACAAGCGACGCTGAAAGGCGGCTTTACCTTCTCTGTTCTTGAACTCACCACCAAGAGTTTGCGTACGCTGGCGGCAAAACGCATCGGTGGCGCAAAAGCGGCGCCTGTTGCGGCGCGGCGCGGCAGCGCTCTGGAGTTGTTGGTCGAAGATGACGATAGCGGCTTGCTGGTTGTGGATGAGCAAGGCGGGTCTGCGTCTGGCGGCGTTAGCTTGCCGGCAGAAATTTTCCGCGCATACGATATTCGCGGCGTCGTCGACCAAAACCTAACGGCGGAGTCCGTTGAGCTAATCGGTCGTGCGCTTGGTACCGAGGCGATGCAGGTTGGGCAGAAGTCTATTGTGGTAGCACGTGATGGGCGCTTGTCTGGCGAAACGTTACAAGCTGCGCTGACTCGCGGCATTACGGCAACGGGTTGCAACGTGATTGATATCGGCATGACGCCGACGCCGGTGTTGTATTACGCCACCAAGGTGCTCGAGACACAGAGCGGCGTCTGCATTACCGGCAGTCATAATCCCGCCAATGAGAACGGCCTTAAAATAGTTCTTAATGGCGAGACGCTTCATGGAGAACGCATTACCGCATTGCGTGATCGTATCGAGAAAAATGAATTTCTTAACGGCTCGGGCAACGTGCTTCAGAAAGATTTAAATGCTCAATATCTGGATGAAATTGTTGGCGATATTGTTTTAGCGCGACCAATGAAAGTCGTGGTTGATAGCGCCAATGGCGCCACCGGAAAAATGGCGCCAGAGTTGTTGCGCCAGCTTGGCTGTGAAGTCATTGAGCTGTTTACGGATATTGACGGCAGCTTCCCGAATCACTCTCCGGATACGAGTAACCCAAGCAACTACGAAGCGTTGCGCGCGGCGGTAGCGGAGCATAATGCGGAAGTAGGCATTGCTTTCGATGGTGACGGTGATCGTCTGGGTGTGTTGACGTCGAAAGGCGAAATAATTTGGGCCGATCGTTTGATGATGCTATTTGCGCAAGACCTGCTCACTCGATCGCCCGGTGCAGACATTATTTTCGACGTGAAGTGTAGCCGTGAATTAACTCGGTTGATTAGTAAGGATGGCGGACGTCCGTTGATGTGGAAGACGGGCCATTCTCTGATTAAGGCGAAGTTAAAAGAAACCGGCGCACCGCTTGCGGGTGAAATGAGCGGCCATATTTTCTTTGCGGATCGTTGGCATGGTTTTGACGATGGCATGTATAGCGCGGGCCGTCTTTTGGAAATTCTTTCTCTTGAGGGCGAAGATGCCACTGCTTTGTTTGATCGACTGAAAACTGGCGTGAGTACGCCAGAGTTGTCGATCAAAATTGCCGACCAGATCAAATTTTCGTTTATCAAGCAACTAGTCAAAAAAGCAAATGCTTTCGTTGGCGGGGCCGCCGTCACGATCGATGGATTGCGTATTGATTACGATGATGGCTGGGGGTTAATTCGGGCCTCGAATACTGGGCCAAAATTAGTAGCAAGATTTGAAGGCGTAGATGATGCGGCATTAGCACGCATTCAAGGTGAGTTTAAGCAACAGCTGCTGGCGATCAATCCGCAGCTGACATTGCCGTTCTAGCGGAGACAAAATGGAACAGGTTCGAGCGGCAGAAACTGCCCGGGTATTAATTGAAGCGCTGCCTTACATACAGCGATTTTCTGGCGCCACCGTCGTGATCAAGTACGGCGGCAATGCGATGGACACAGAAGAGTTACAGAATTCTTTTGCCCGTGACATTGTGTTAATGAAAGCCGTCGGCATTAATCCGGTAATTGTTCATGGCGGCGGGCCACAAATTGGCGAGCTGCTGAATAAGCTCGGTAAAGAGTCAAAGTTTGTTCAGGGCATGCGGGTTACCGATAGCGAAACCATGGATGTTGTGCAGATGGTGCTCGGCGGCCTCGTTAATAAACAAATTGTGAATTTGATTCATCGCAATGGCGGGCGAGCCGTTGGCCTTACCGGTAAAGATGGCCAACTCATTCGTGCGCGCAAGTTATTGATCAAGGCGACAGAAGCCGATGCGCCTGAATTTAAAGTGTCGGAAATTATCGATATCGGCCATGTGGGCGAAGTGCAGGCAATCGATACGCGGGTTGTTGAGATGCTGGCGGACAGTGATTTTATTCCAGTCATTGCGCCAATTGGTGTCGATGACGACGGCACTTCTTACAATATTAATGCCGATCTTGTCGCTGGAAAAATGGCAGAAGTGCTGCGTGCCGAAAAGCTCATTTTATTGACCAATGTGGCCGGATTGAAAGATAAGCAAGGGAAGATCCTGACGGGCTTGTCTGCGGAGCGGGTTAAAGAGCTTATCGCTGACGGTACGATTTATGGCGGAATGTTGCCGAAGATTGAGTGTGCGTTGAGTGCGGTTCAAAACGGTGTGGCTTCGTCACATATTATTGATGGGCGCGTGGCCCATGCCGTGCTGTTAGAAATTCTGACCAATGCCGGAATCGGCACCCTGATTACGCGACGGTAGTGAGCTGGCTATGACAGAACAAAAAGCAGAACAAAAAATTTCTCGTAAAGATCAGATTCTCCAGTCGCTGGCTCACATGCTTGAGGCAGAACCCGGCGGTCGGGTGACGACGGCTGGGTTGGCGCGTGAGGTTGGCGTATCGGAAGCGGCGCTTTATCGACATTTTCCGAGCAAGGCAAAAATGTTTGAGGGGCTTATTGGTTTTATCGAGGACAGTATTTTTTCTCGAGTGAATCGCATTGCGCAAGAAGTCACTGATCCGCGTGCGCAGGTTGAGCAAATATTGACGTTGTTGCTGGCGTTCACCGAACGTAACCCCGGCATTACTCGGCTAATGACCGGTGATGCGTTAACCGGTGAGAACGAGCGTTTGAAAGTTAGGATTCAGCAATTCTTTGATCGTATTGAAAGTCAGCTTAAGCAGATTCTGCGTGATGCTGAGTTTAAGTCAGGGTTGCGGACTCAGGCGTCGCCAGGAGCGACGGCAAATTTGCTGTTGGCTGTGGCTGAGGGGCGTATTGCACAGTTTGTGCGCTCGGGATTTCGCTTGGCACCCGGCCAGAATTGGCCGGATCAGTGGGCAGTATTGTCTGGCGCGATCTTTAGGGAGTAGATGCGCTAGGTTGAGTTTGGCTGAGTTCGCTGAGGCGGCGAATGATTGGCTCAAACTGGGTTGTTAGCTTTTCAACATCTTGTTCAAATGCAGCAATTTGTTTTTCTTGTTCTTTTGTTTGCCGAGCAAGCTGGGCGATAGCGGCCTGATTGGTATCCGGTACGGTTTGGCCGGCCTGCTCGAAGGTGGCGGCCGAGCTCACTTCAGTGCTCATGCGCTGGTTGAGCTGCGAAATATTGTTCTTGGCATAACTGATCTTGAGTTTGATCGCATCGATTTGCCGATCACGAGCACGAAGCGCGTCATCTGGCGTGGCGTACAGTTTTCTTATGGCGTGGTCTTGCTCAAGCTGGCGTCGGCGCTCATTGGCCGCTTCACGCTCGGCTTCAGGCAGAGCCTTCTCGTGCTTCTCAAGCAGTCGCCCGCTTGAGTCGATAATCTCATAGCCTAAATAAATCGCTTCTTTCGGCAGAATGCTGGTCATCACCGGTCGGCCGGCATCGTTGGTATAGCGATACATGGCGCCAGAAGGAAGTGGCGCTGGGCCGTCTTCTTTTGCGGTTGCTAAAAGTGAGAGGCTGGTAAGCGCTAAGCTGAGAAAGAAACGGGTCGACATTTTTTTGTACATTATTTAACACCAGAATATTCAACACCATAGGACTGACGATAACGTCGCATCCCTTCGAGCGCTATTTCCGACTGGCCGGTTTCCTCAAGATATTGAATGATATCGGCCATGCCGACAATACTTCGGACCGGCACATTGAGACTTTGTTCCACATCTTGTATCGCGGATAGCTCGCCCTGCCCTTTTTCTTGACGGTCTAGGGCTACCATGACGGCAGCCATTTTGGCGTCAGTGCGGGAGAACATTGCCGCGACCTCACGAATGGCGGTCCCGGCGGTGATGACATCGTCTACGACTAATACGCGGCCAGCTAACGGCGCGCCAACTAGCCAGCCGCCTTCGCCGTGATCCTTTGCTTCTTTGCGATTAAAAGCCCACGGCATATCAATGCCGTGCCGTTCCGCCAGTGCGATAGAAATGGTGGCGACCAGTGGAATGCCTTTATAGGCCGGGCCGAATAGCATGTCGATATGAATGCCGGAGGCGACGATCGCGTCAGCATAATACTGTCCAAGTTTGGCCAGCGTGGCGCCTGTATTAAAGGTGCCTGCGTTAAAAAAGTACGGGCTGTTGCGTCCCGATTTCAGCGTAAACTCGCCAAACTTTAACGCGCCGTTGGCTTGTGCAAAGGCAATAAAATCTTTCTTGTAGCTATCCACGATCGGCTCCTAACTCCGTAAACTTTTTCAGTGCTGCAGCAAAAACGGCGATTACCAGTTCAGTACTTTTTGCTGTGCCTGAACAATTTCACGTATGCCTTTGTCGGCCAATACCAGCATAGCTTGTTGCTGTTCGAGCGTGAACGGCGCGGCTTCAGCGGTGCCTTGGATTTCAACAAAGCCGCCTTGCTGGGTCATGACAACGTTCATGTCGGTATCGGCGTTGGAATCTTCAGCGTAATCGAGATCGAGCACTGGCTCGCCTTTATAGAGGCCAACGGATACCGATGCGATGAGGCCGACAAGCGGGTCGTTCTTGATCTTTTTCTTTTCCAGTAACCATGACAGCGCATCGACAAGGGCAACGCAGGCGCCAGAAACGGAGGCAGTACGGGTGCCGCCATCGGCTTGAATCACGTCGCAGTCGATGGTGATGGTGTTTTCGCCAAGCTTCTTCAGGTCGACGGCGGCGCGCAGTGAGCGACCGATTAGACGCTGAATTTCCAGCGTGCGTCCGCCCTGCTTACCACGACTCGCTTCGCGGCCGTTACGGGTATTCGTGCTGCGTGGCAGCATGCCGTATTCGGCGGTAATCCAGCCTTGGCCTTTGCCTTTGAGAAAACGCGGAACGTTCTCTTCAACGGAGGCGGTGCACAGTACCTTGGTATTGCCGAATTCAACCAACACACTGCCCTCGGCGTGCATGGTGTACTGGCGGGTGAAACGAATTTCGCGTAACTGATCGGGTTGACGGCCTGAAGGGCGCATTACGGCTCCTGGATTAGATTGGCGGGCAGCTATTGTAGACTAACGGCAGCAGTTCTGCGCATTTCACGCAGAGATCTTTGTGTAGGTATTGCTTGTCCGGATTCTCTGCGGATGGGGGGCAGAATGGCGGCGCCTTTGGATTTGGCTGCTGATCTAATTTAACTGTTAGAATGCGCGATCAGTCATTATTGCGGCGGATCGAATGTCGACTTCCCAAATTTGTAGCATGACCGCGTTTGCGCGGGTTGAGCGCCAGTTGGCGCAGGCCACCCTGATTTGGGAGCTTAAATCGGTAAACCATCGCTACTTGGAGGTTGGCACCCGCCTGCCGGAAGCGTTCCGCGACCTTGAAATTGCCGCCCGTGAGCGCTGCCGCAAATACCTTGGCCGTGGCAAAATTGAATGCTCATTACGTTATCAGCTGGCATCCGGCGAGACGACCAGCTTGGCACTGAATGAGGTGCTGGTAAAAGAACTCGCAGAGGCCGCGCATCGCATCGAGGCGTTGATGAACCATCCGGCGCCGATCAATGTTGCCGAAATTATGCGTTTCCCTGGCGTGCTGGGCGGTAACGAAGTCGATCTCAGCGCGTTGCAAAAGGACGCGCTGGCGCTGTTAGATGAAGGGCTTCAGGCTTTAGTGGAAAGCCGTGCGCGCGAAGGTGAGGCGCTGCGCGATATGATTACCGAGCGTTTACAGCAGGTGCTGGTGCAGGTTGAGCGCGCGCGCGTTGCTTTGCCGGCCATCCTTGCCGCGCTACGTGAGCGTTTAACCAAGCGCGTAGCGGATGTTATAGAAAGCCCTGATCCACAGCGTCTCGAACAAGAGGTGGTGATCTTCGCGCAGAAGATGGATGTTGCCGAAGAGATGGATCGTTTGCAGACTCATGTGGCGGAAGTGGGCCGCACGCTTGAGCAGGGCGGCAATTGCGGTCGTCGTCTCGACTTTCTGATGCAAGAGCTTAATCGCGAAGCGAACACGCTCGGCTCAAAATCAGTGGATACGGAAACGACGCAGGCATCGGTTGACTTAAAAGTCTTGATCGAACAAATGCGCGAACAAATCCAGAATATCGAATAGCATCCACCAAGATCCACGCCTGTCTATAACTTTCTGTTTTTAATCATTATTTGTCGTCTCCTTGTCCGTCAGCGTCCGGTCGCTTCCACCGGCTTCCGGTCTAAAGTGGTGGGCAAAGTGGTGGGCAGAAAAGTGACTTTCTGATCCGAACCCCCTATATTGACCCTCAATGGTGGGCACTGCCTTGCGCCAGAATCATATCTATCTGATATAGAAGCACTTTTCAGTAAGATCAATAAACAAAAAATGGTGGGCAGCTTTTTTTGTAGGCTAAACCCACGCAGGGTCAAACATGAGCAAGTTAACCGCCACCCAGATCAAGTCACTGGTCAAACAAGAACCCAAGAAGCACGCCGATGGTGGTGGCCTCTATTTTTGCGTGCGTCAAGTAGGTTCACCCTACTGGATGCTCCGCTACAGCATCGACGGTAAACGCCGTGAAGCCACCCTCGGCCAATACCCGCAGATGTCACTGGCATCTGCTAGGGAAACTGCTGTCATGACCAAGCAGGACATTCGCACCGGCACCGACCCAATCCAGGAAAGGACCAGGCTGGAATTTCCTGAGCTGGAGACTGTAGAGCAGCTCTTTCAGGACTGGTACGATACCGACCTGTCCCGGCGTCTCAAGCACCCTAATATCCCCTTGCGCATCTACCGGAAAGAAATCCACCCAGGCATCGGTGCCTATCGGGTACATGAAGTCACGCCCCTAGAAATTCGCGCCGTCCTGCAGAAGGTCCAAAGCAGCGATCGTCCCAGCATTGCCAATGATGCCCTGCTTTACATGAAGCAGCTGTTCCGGCACGGCATCAAACTGGGCCTGTGCCAGAGCAACCCGGCAGCCCCCTTCACCGTCAGTGATGCTGGCGGTATCGAGACAAGCCGTGATCGCACCCTGACCCAAGAAGAAGTCCAGCACGCCTTTCAGGTCTTCCGGGATAACATCAGCAGCTTTGGCCGGGACAACTACATGGCCTGCTGCCTGTTCCTAGTGCTGGGCGTTAGAAAAAGCGAGCTATGCGAAGCTCGTTGGGATGAAATTGACTTGGACAGCGGTTTCTGGGACTTGCCGCAGGAGCGGAGCAAAACCGGCGCCGCCATCTCCATTCCCCTGCCAGCCCAGGCCATTAAGTGGCTGAGAATCCTGCGGGGGCACGCCTGTGGCTCTCCCTGTGTGTTCCCGGCTCGCCGGGCCAGCAAGCGGCCACACATGGGTCCGGACACCCTGAATCGCGCCATTTCCAAGCTGTTTGGTCGTGAGCCAGGCCGAAAGGTGCAGCCCCCGAACAAAATGGGAGACCTGCAACATTTTACCATCCATGACCTACGGCGCACCTTCCGCAGCCTCGCAGCCGCAGAAGGTGTGCCGAGCCATGTGGCGGAGCGGTGCTTGAATCACAAGTTGAAGGGCGTTGAAGGGATATACGACCGCTATGATTATTTTGACGAGCGGAAGGTAGCCCACCAGCAAGTTGCAGATCTACTGGAGCCACTGATCTTTGAATGCACGGGAGGCTGTAGTCCTGCTGGCCCTCTCGCCTAAAGGGTGAAAGCGTTACCAGCCATGCACTGATGGCCACGTGCACTTACCCAGCCTAATGTCTATGGATATCTAGAAATGTCTAAGATAAGGCTTGTTAGACTTTCGCCAGGAATTGCCTTCAGGCTCAATCAGCCCCTCTTGTTTCAAGGCCTGTAGCAGGTTTTTGACTTTGTTGTCCTTTTGGGTGGCATCCACGCCCGTCGATGATCAAAATTCTCGCCGGAGTATCGATCTGTGCCACACAGAAACGCACGCCGTACGCAGCGATTAATGCAGTGGTAGTACGGCGTAGATTCAATCGAAATTTGTTGTCGGCGCGCTCGTGTCATCAATCTTCTCCTGATTGCATGACACGGTAATCGATGTGGGGGATGCGGGAATTGGAAAATTGCTGAGAGTGGCGTCAGTGATGGGCTAG
>TARA_R110002073_G_scaffold133122_6_pt1 | contig 23180 bp, 18 predicted proteins | sample TARA_R110002073 | Tara Oceans TARA_R110002073 (sample SAMEA4397174) | marine metagenome | biome: Polar Biome; feature: [DCM] deep chlorophyll maximum layer (ENVO:01000326); material: water (ENVO:00002006), including particulate matter (ENVO:01000060) such as... | depth 40 m | reverse complement strand
CGATCCGGCGCCCCACCACATGCAGACCAATCCGGTGATCTGCTGTTTTCGATACGGGTTCCTGGAAACCATTGCAATGCGGCGTCTGTACGGCCATTTTGCAATTCGCGGTCACCGCTGGCCGAGCCTCATGCTCGCCCTTGTCGCTCTATGGACTTACGCGTCGCCTGCCCAGTCACAGCAAGTTTCGTTAACTCCGATCATTGCTAGCGACCATGGTTCTGATCCGCCGCTTTCGGACGCAATGCGTCGAATCGAGCAGCTTGAACAAACCGTGTTCGAGCTCCAGCAACGCCAACCCGCTGGTTTGATCGAAGACGACGATGCGATCTGCTTTGATGAACCAGTAACCGAGCATCCGTCCCATTATCCCATCTACGATACCGGGTGGACGTTGCGACCGTATGACTCCGAGAAGACGCCGTTTGAATTGACAATCGGTTTACACAACCAGTTCCGCTACACTGGATTCAGTCGCGACAACGACACCTCGATCGACGCTGCGGGAAACGTTCGCACAATCCCCAACCGCAACGACTTTAACGTCAACCGCGGTCGCTTGGTCTTTTCCGGGTACGCACTGGACAAGGACTTGGGGTTCTACGCCAACATTGATTACAGCACCGTCGCCTCGAGTTCCATTCAGCCGTTGTTGACATGGATTTCGTTCCGCCATAGTGACACGTTTACGCTCTACATGGGATTGGGAAAGGTTCCCGGCACCTGGGAGTGGCAGCAAACGTCGCGCTACACACTGGGGGCGGACCGGACGTTGGCGACCACATTTTTCCGGCCTTCGATTAGTGCCGGAATGTGGGGAATCGGCAAGCTAGGCGATTCGCTTTCGTATACGGTTTTTGTGGGCAACGGCCTGAACACGTTGACATTGCGGTCGGCGGATCTCGATACGAACTTTGTCTATTCCGGTCTCGCTTGGTGGGAACCACTGGGCGATTTTGGCGTCGGTTTCTCGGACCAAGAATACCACCAAGACTTGGCCATCCGCATCGGTCACGGATTAACGCAAACTCGAAACGACAGCACTTCGAGTGATCAATCGGGCGCCGAACAAACCGTGGTACGTTTGAGTGACGGCACGCGGCTGATTGAGCCCAATGCACTGGCCCCCGGTGTCACCGTCAACGCGTTTGACGTGTGGCTGTACACCGTCCACCTGGGGCTAAAGAAACAAGGCTACAGTTTTAGCAGCGAGGTCTTTATGCGATGGCTGCGAAACATCGAAGGCACCGGCGGTGCTGAATTGGAGTCGCTGTTTGACAACGGTTTCTATGTCCAAGGGGGAGCGTTTGTGATCCCTAAGAAACTGGAACTGTTTGCAAGAGGCTCGGCCGTGACCGGAAACTTCGGTACCGGCAGCGAAGTCGCGGCCGGTTTGAATTGGCATCTCTTTGAAAAGCGATCCGCCCGGCTGACTCTCGACGTGACCGACGTCCGCGACTCACCCGCCGAACAATCTCGCACGGGTTATGTCGCGGGCGAAACTGGTACCCTGGTCCGCATGCAGCTTTGGACCTTTTTTTAACAACGTCGCTAACGCTCGGAGATCAGAACGATGGATCTCGGAGGTCGGGCGAATCTTTTTCCGAGGTCGCGGAACTGGTGCGTGAGTTTCGGTCATCCCAGAAAACGAAAGTCTTGACGACTTCCGCTACGACCGAATCCGTCCCAAGCGATCCACGACACTCTTGTTCCGACGCTTCTTCGCTAGAAGAGCGGTATCCGCGAAACCGCTAGTTTTACGCAGTTTTTCGCTTGACTTCACTTGTAGTCAACGATAACTTGACGACAGATGTAGTCCAATGCGTTTTTGTTCGGAATGCTGTGTATGTCCCAACCGCCCTCCAAGGGACGCGCTCCAACACTCGGGCGTGTCGAGCTTGAAATCCTGCAGTTTATCGATGCGAATCATCCCGTCACGGTGCGTGAGGTGGCAACGTATTGGTTTGAAAAAACGGGCCAGGCGAGGACAACCGTGCTGACGGTGATGGACCGATTGAAGCAGAAGGGGTTCCTCACTCGCAAAAAAATCAGCAACGTCTATCACTACAGCCCCAAGCGATCGGGATCGTCAGTCTTGCAACATTTAGTCTCGGACTTTGTCCAAGGAGTTCTCGGCGGATCCGTTGCTCCGTTTGTTGCCTATCTGAACGACGCCAAGTCGATCGCGCCCGACGAGTTAGCTCAATTGAAGCAAATCGTTAACGAGTTGGAAGCCAGTGCAAAGACCAACACGAAGGAGCCGTCATGAACGATTGGTTGACGGTTTGGTCCGATGCGATGCAGCGAACGCTGCTGCCGATGACCATTGCAGTCGTTGTGTTGTGGTGCATCGAATCGTTGACAACATGGCTGACGCCAAAGCATCGTTCATGGCTGTGGCGGTTGACATTTGTCAAATGCCTTTTCGTTTTCTGTTTGCCAATTGCCTTGCCGTTACCCGGCATTGTGGGCAATTCGTTGCACGTCGATATATTACCAGCCGTGAGCAAGGTTTCGCCAATCACGACGGTCGCTCCGTCATCGGACGGATTGACCAACATCACTGTCACCCAAACGTCGCCGCAGTTCAGCACCATCGCTCAATTCGCTTCATCACAAGAGTCAACAACGGCGACACCGGCGATTCTCCCCTTTGCCAATGCGACCTTGTGGCTGTTTCTGTTTTGGGCGGCAGCTCTCGTCTTGCAATTGGTTCTTTTGCTTCATCACCACGCCGCACTACGAACACAATTGCGTCGTGGGAAAGCAGGAAACATTCCAAAATCGCTGCGAACCATCTATCGTGAAACCGCGGATCGAATGGGAGTGCGATATCCTCCGGTGTTGCAGCTCAACGATCGATTTACCAGTCCGGCACTCGTGTTCAGCGGACGCGTGATACTAGTGCTGTCTGCGGATTTCCAGCAACGACATGGCGACGAAGCTTGCCGCGCCGCGATCGCTCACGAACTCGCCCACCACCGACGATCGGACCTGCACTGGAATGCCCTGGTCACGTTGGTATGTGCCGTCTTGTTTTTCTTCCCTCCACTATGGCTCGCTCGTCGGCGGTACCGCGTTGCGGTTGAATCCGCATGCGATTGGGACGCGATTGGTTACGCTCGCGTTGACCTAGCCACTTACGCTCGATTGCTGATCGAACTGCTGGAACCGCCCCCTCGCACATCACCATCCCCGGTCATCCTATCGATGGCCGGCAGTGAACCATTTCGCTCCCTCTCGGAAAGGCTAAAAACCATGAAACGCTTTAATGGTCCGTCGCGTCGTACTCGCGTCATTCACACGGTGGTTTCGCTGCTGATGTTGTGCGTCCTGATCCCCTGGACTCATGCTGATGACAAGTACAAGGCCGATAACAAGTACAAGACAGACACACAAACATCGTCGGCCACGGTCACCAGCTCGTCATCGTCGCAAAGCTCGGGCAATGGTGACACGCGTAGCACCAGCACCGTGACAGGAACGGCCAACGGAAACGCCGCCGGTTCAGGTGCCGCCAATGGCAAAGCAACATCGCTTAAAATGCGGAATGGCAAAGAGGTAAAGTCGAACGAGGCTTCAAGTTCCGCCGCGGCCAAAGTCGCTGGCCAAAACAAGCCCGATCGTCGATACGACAAGATAAATAAGAGCACAACGACATCCAATCAAGCTTCGTCCACGTCGAGCATCCAAGTCAACGACATCAAAATTTCGCGATCGGTCCACTCCGAAGACGGCGTCACGTCGACGAAAATGGATGTGATCGACAAGAACCAAAGGATTGCGGTTCGCGAGAGCAGTGACGAGGGAATCGAAGTGCGTGTGCGTGACCGCGACAAAAACGCCGATGGCAGTGTCAATGAAAAGGTTTACACCGCGAAGTCGTGGGACGAGCTACAACAGCAAGCTCCGGACCTCGTTCGAAAGATCAAACGGTACGAGAAAATGGCGGGCAACGTGACCGCGGCGACGGACGTTCGCGGCGGCGTAGCAACGGCATCTTCCATCGCCGACGCCTTCTCGCACGACGTCGATGTCGTCCAGCTTGATGCCAAGGAAATGATGAAGGCTCAATTGCGCGATATGCTGGAGCAACATCCCGATAATCCCGAGATGCAAAAAATGATCCGGAAAACGCTCGATAGCCTTGATAAAAACTAGCGCCGGCAATCCTTCGGTAGCGAAAGTCGCGAAGACTTTCGTCGATCCAAGGACGGCCGAAACTCTTGGCGAGTTTCGCTACGAGAAAGGTATGCTGAAAGACACTTACCTTGGCTGCAATTCACTGAGCCGGATCGATTTCTTGATCTGCGGTTTGCCGGCGATATCGACAATGTCGATCGTTACCTTGGGATCGACTACGTTCCAATCTACCGAAATCACGCCAAAATTTTCTTCGTGATAGGTTTGCTCGACGGCGCGAAATTGGTTGCGCGTCGGTGTTCCTCGCGGATGCTTCTGGTTCAAACTGCTCGATGTGGCATCGATCAACGGATAAGCCACATCGTCGCTGGCGACGGATACCTCGGCCCAATGCCGGTCTCCACTGACGATTACCACGCCACCCGCATCAGTGCTTTTCACCAGATCGAATAGTCGCTTTCGTTCGTGCGGCAAATTGGCCCACGTTTCTTGACCCGCGGCCTCTGCGACCACCTGGATCCCGGAAGCGATCACCCGCACCTCCGCTGGCAATCGAAGCTGCTCCTCGAGCCACTGCCATTGAGCTTCGCCCAGCATCGTTTTCTCAGGATCTTCGTCCGGCAAATATGGGCCACCGACCTGCCGAGGCCCCGTCTTTAGCGGCGAACGAAAGTAGCGGGTGTCGAGCATGATTACTTGGATGCGTTTTCCCGGGGGCCCAAAGACCTTGGCGTCATAAACTCCCGCTTGTTGACGCTTGGGTGAGTCCGCTGGCACGCCCCAGAAATCCAGAAACGCTTGTTGAGCCGCGTCGCGTTCGGGGTAAGACGCGCCGCCATCATTCAGCCCATAATCATGATCATCCCAAGTCGCCATGACCGGACAACACGATCGCAACGCTTGAAATCCTTTATTTTCAGCCAGCACGCCGTACTTTGCCCGCATTACGTTGATGTCCGATGTGTCGGCGTAAATATTGTCACCGAGGAACAACAACAATTGCGGCTCGGCTCGCAACATCATCGGGAAAATTGGTGTCGGACGATCCTGTTGGATACAAGACCCAAACACCACCCGTGAAATCACCGACTCGGACGTGGAATCACCCCTTGGTTCCGCCGTCGATGCAACAACTGGAATGAGCATGAACAAGATGACGAACAGGGGAATCCGCAGTGGTCGCAACATCGAAAACCTATCGGGGCAGGTGGAAAGATTTTTTCGGAGGGATCAGCCAGGGGAATCAGTATAATCGTCCGACACACGCCAGGTGAAAGTCGCCCGGCGGTGGTAATTTTTCCGGCATTCCGGTTCCCAGGCTCTGCCCAACGCCGTGAACGCTTTTCGGGTAGCTTTCTTTCGCCAGAAGGTGGTGATTCGCACGGGATGCCAACAATCCACGCTCTGGCGAGCGTAGCTACGAAACGCAAATGACGATCTGGATAGACGTGTCGTCGTTGTTCACTTTTCCTTTGGCAATCGATCCATGACAAACAAATCCGATGAGATCGCTGACCGCATCGGCGGAGCGATCAATGAACTCGACATCGACTTCAGCAACTTCACTTTGTTGGGATGGATGGTCAGTCTGATGTCGCTGGGCATTGGCGGCGGCGCAGCCTACGCCGCTTGCTATTTGATGGTGCAACGCAATGGCTGGGACAAAGCTGCCGGACTGGTATTTTGCTTTACCATGATCGCGGTGACTACCGGATCGTTCCTGATGCTGCGATGGATATTGCGAATCGTAGGAATGTCAATCACGAAACACGAATTGAGTGAACAGGGAGGTATCGACGAACGCGATCGCGGCTAAGCAAACGTTCGGAAATAATTTCGTCAATTCAAATGTTTCACGAATGACACGAACCCTCCGGTAGCGTTTAGGTCGTTTCGCTTGAGCTTTACTGGAAGTGGCGTAGGTCAACTGCCAGCTTTGGAGGTAGTGGACGAGGCTACGAGTCCCAGCGTCTTAGTGGCACGACGGGACTCGTAGCCTCGTCCACTACAGAGAAAACACTTCACCAGCGTGATTTGTAACAAAACTCGATTGACGAAGTTATTTCCGAACAGTTCTTAAAGGCAACGCTGTGAAGCATTTTCCCCTATAAGGTTTGTGTATTTTTAGCGTAGCGAAACTCGTCAAGACTTTCGATTCACTGCGAGTGTCCCCCCGAAACTCTTGACGAGTTCGGCTACGAAATGCTTCACCGCGTTCGGCCAAGGGGCGTCAGATCCATGAATGTCGTGGTTCACTCCCCGATTCATCGTTCTGATTGCTAAGCGATCAACGACTGTCCATCGATTGTTCGAGCACCCGCATTACGTTTCCGCCAATGACTTTACGAATCACTTCGTCGCTGTGGCCACGCTGGACGAGTCCAACTGTATACAACGGCCAATTCGTCCACGCGACGCTTTCGTTCATGGCTGCCGTGGTTTTGAAATTATCTTTCGGCCACAGCATTCTGAATTCTTCGCGTTGACGTGATCGCTTGGGCACTTTTGCCTGCTCGGCAACCGACGCTTGCGACGTGTAAGAAACATCGGTGCCGATCGCGACCGCGTCTGGACCAAACTTTTTGATCACATAGTCGATGTGATCCAACAGGGCGTTGATGTTCCCATCCCCTCCAAGGTAGCGAGGGATGCAGCACATCCCAATGTAGCCGCCCGAATCCACAATCGCCTTGATCACATTGTCCGGTTTGCTGCGGAAATGCGAATAGAGTGCTTCGCATGTTGAATGGCTTGCCACCACGGGACGCGACGACGACTTCGCCGCTTCGAGACTCGTTTGCCATCCACTATGAGCACAATCGGGAATCACCCCTACGCGATTCATCTCCGCGATCGCACGGTGCCCGAAATCACTCAGCCCCGCGTTACTCTTTTCACCACAACCGTCGCCAATCATGTTGCGACGCTGGTAGGTCAAATGCATCATCCGAATCCCCAGCTGGTGGAAGATGCGGACGTAACGCAATTCATCTTCGACCGACAACCACTGCTGCGCCAACGGGACGCCGTTGCCGGTGAAGTAGTAACAATGCCGTCCTTCCTGCTTCGCCGTGGCAACGTCACTAGGCACCGCCGCCTTGGACACGAAACCTCGCATCAGATCGGTCGCGTAAGTGTGACGTGCCAAACGCTTGATCAACCGTAGCGGATCCTGGCCTTCCTCGCCTGCATTGTTGAACACGCAAGTCACTCCGGATGCTCGCCACGCGTCCCGGAATTCTTGTTGCTCAACCGGATCGGTCACGAACCGCGTCATCGTCATCTCTTCACGCAAATCCTTCAATTCCTCCACTGATGCGCCCGCTTCCGCCTGAGCAGCAAATTCCGCTCCGTCGATCGCTGCACGTGGGCCAAAGCCATACGCATCAAACACGATTGATTCGGCATGCAATTTCAATCCACGCTCGAGCTCGGCCGTCGACGGTTTCAACAGACCGAGTGCCACCTCACGCGACTTGTCGATTTTGGGATTCAATCGCGTGGTCAAGTCGCTTACGGGATCACGCGTTACCGATTCCGCTGCCCCCACCAAACGGGAAGAGGCCGTGAGTGCCGCTGTTCCGGCAAGCGAACCAATAAACTGGCGTCGATCGAACATCGCGAATAACCTGCGGCGGGATGGGGAGGGGAAAGTGAGGAGTGAGGAGGCACACTGCGGTTGTCGAACTACGGGTTTGTTCGGAAGGGAGTTGCGGGCAACCCCGCTCCGTTGAACAGGTTCGTTTTGGGGTCGTTGGTCCAGGCGTAGCGAACTGCTGTCGGTTGGTCGACCTTTTTGCTCGAAACGACGACGCTTTCACCCTCGATCTCAGCTTCGGCGGGGTGCCAATTTTCGCCGTCGCCGGTGATCTCGAATCCGACCAGCGGTCCGCCGCTCGACTCGAGTCCTTCGGCATGTTTAAAGCGAACGACGATCTTATCACCCTGGACCTCATGACCATCTGGCAGCGGGCCCGAGACGGCCGCTACCTCGGCTTCGTAAACCGTACCGAGTGCCCACAGAGCAAGTCGACGCCCGACTTCTTGCTTGTTTTTGGGATGAATGTCTTTCGTGTCACCGATATCGATATTGATTCCCATCCCCGTTTTGGGAACCGACAACGTCTTCAGCATCGCTTCACGAACAGTCGGCCAATCACGCCCATTGCCGGAGTAATTCGGCAACTGAGCCCAAGCGAACGGAAAATCATAGCCCCAGCGTTTCCGCCAATCTTGAATCAACAAAGGCAATTGATACTGATAATACTTTGCTTTTTCGGGGGTTGAGTTCGCTTCGCCTTGATACCAAATCGCACCACGAATCGCATACGGGATCAACGGAGCAATTTTGCCGTTAAACAATCCGCCCACGTTGCCTTTGCGAGATTGTGCCGCAACAGGATCACGAGGCTTTCGGGGAAGCGGCTTTCCTTCGGCCTTTGCCTTTTTCGCTGCGGCTTGATAACGCTCGAGCGCCCGTTCGTAATTCGCTTTTAGAGTCGCCAAATCCACTGGTTTTCGTCCTTGCGATGCGGCAAAGAACGGTTGCAAATTTTGGTCAGCACGCTGCGCGTCGGCATCGATCCACGCTTCGATCGGTGTGCCGCCGACTGAGGAATTGATCAAACCGACGGGCACGTCCGCTTCGGCGTGAATTTCGCGACCAAAGAAAAACAGCGTTGCAGAGAAACCGCCAACCGTATCCGCCGAACAAACTTGCCATTCCCCGTTGCCTGCTTTTGCCGGCGTGGGCGAGCTGCCGGAGGTTTCTTTGAACATGCGAATGGATGGAAGGTCCGCTTTCTTCTGTTCACCGGCATAGTCATTCGCTCGGTTGACCGTCATCGCCATATTCGACTGGCCCGACCCTAGCCAAACTTCACCCACCAAGACATCGTTGATCGTGATCTCGTTCTTCCCAGCGACCTTCATCGTGGTGGGTTTGCCCGGCTTCAGCGAGTCGAGTTTTAGCGACCAACTTCCGTCTTCGCCCGCTTTCGCTGTCTTCGTCTGGCCTCCGATCTCCACACGTACTTCCTCACCCGGGTCGGCCCATCCCCAAACAGGAACCTTCGTATCTTGCTGCAAAACCATATGGTCCGAAAAAATTGCTGGCAGCGAGACATCCGCGTGGCCGAGCGAAAGTGGAAGCATCGAAAATGCGAGCACCAGCCCAAGATGTGTTCGTCGAATCATGGCAGTTTTATTCCAATGGGTAAGTAGATCGAGGGGGTCTATAGAATACAGAACGCCGTGGCAACTTTCAGGCGTCGTGCGTCGATCGACCAAACAATTTTGTCGAGCGAAGTTCGATTCCGTATCGCTGCGAGCAGCAGGCCGCAGCGAACTTCACTATACTTTAACGCCATCCCCAATGCCGTGGGGCGATACGCCATGACGACACGCCCTAGGGCACCGAAATCGGCTAGCCTCCCTCCCCCCTCCAACATTGCTATTGCTTTGTCAAAGTCAAATTCCAGGCTAACGGAACTCGTCAGGAGATTCGGATCATTTGGTAAATACAACGAAAGTCTTGACGACTTCCGCTACAACAACCCCTGATTTCCAGCCCTGGCAAAGCACCTCCTTCGCTTCCTACCACGAAAGAAAATCACGATGCGTCCACTCTCGATCGGCGTCTGCCGCAACCTTTTCCTCCTCGCCTGTGTCCCGCTGTCTTTACTTGGCGGAGTCGCTGCCGCGGCCGAGACGTTCTCGCTGAGTGTGGCTACCGACCGCGATGACGCTCTCTACGACGTCGGCGACGAGGCCGGCTTCGTTGTCACCTTGGAAAAGGACGGTCAACCAGTCGAACAAGGCTCGGTGAGTTATGTCGTCGATGATTTTCTTAAAAGCGGGAAAGCAGCTGGATTGCCCGAAGGCGAATTGTCACTCGGCGACTCACCCGCTCGCGTTGTGGTGACGGGCGTGAAGCCTGGATTTCTGCGTTGCACCGTGACTTACAAACCGAACGAAGGAAAATCGATCAAGACGGCTGTGGGAGCTGGATTCTCGGTGCTCGAGATCGAGCCGAGCATGCCGGTGCCGGATGATTTTGGCGCTTATTGGGACGAGCAAAAACGGCTGCTTGCTGAGATCCCGGCCGATGCAACCCTAACCGCAGTCGAGCACAAAGATGAATCGATTGAGTGCTTTGACGTTCAAGTGCCATGTCTTGGCGGTGCCCCCGTGTCGGGATACTTTGCCAAACCGAAACAGTCCAAGCCCAAAAGTTTGCCGGCGATTCTGTGGGTACACGGCGCCGGCGTCCGCAGCTCGAGCTTAGGAAACGCGGTCAAGGGCGCGAACGCAGGCATGTTGTCGATGGACATCAACGCGCATGGCATTCCCAACGGAAAGCCCGACGCGTTTTACGCCGAGATGAGTGGCGGGCCGCTGAAGAGCTATCGTTATGACGGACGCGAGGATCGCGACACCAGTTATTTTCGTGGTATGTATTTGCGTCTTGTGCGTGCGATCGATTTCCTAACTTCGCAACCGCAGTGGAATGGTCGCGATGTCGTCGTGATCGGACACAGCCAAGGAGGAGGACAATCGCTTGTCGCCGGCGGTTTGGATCCACGCGTGACGATGATCGCTCCGGGGGTTCCCGCAATTTGCGATCACACCGGCATCGTCGTAGGACGAGTCAACGGTTGGCCCAAGTTGGTTCCCAACACCGAGGATGGCAAACCCGACGCAAAGGTATTGGAAGCATCGCGGTACGTGGACGCAGTGAACTTTGCATCCCGATGTCGCGCCGCAGCGATCATGAGTGTCGGCTTCATTGACGGGGTATGTCCGCCGTCAAGCTGTTACGCCGCCTACAACGCATTGCAAGGCGAGAAACAAATGATCAATGAACCGCACATGGGGCACGCAGCTCCATCGCATATTCAGAAAGCCTTCTTTGACCAAGTGCTCGCGCATGTCAATCAAACCGTGACGGCATCGGCGCAGTAAATACGGTTTGCATTTATGAGACGCGGCTCAAGTCTGGGCTGCTAAAAGTTTGATGTTGACAATTGGATTTAAAGCACCGTTTTTTCTTCCGGCTTCATCCTTCAGTCACCTCTCCCAGCTTCGCCGGGAGAGGTGACTCGCTACAGCTACCGCTGTCGCGGTGAAAGCGGGCATCATGACAGCACCACTGCCTAGTCCGACGTTAACTCACCGGGATTCGGATCGCCTAGGCGATCGTGGATGTATAGCATTTGAATCAGCACCATCAGCACGACTACCAGGGGCGCGGCCATCATGATTCCGATCACTCCCACAATGATGCCCATCCATAGTTGTGCGGCAATGGTCAAAATCGGAGGCAGTGTCACCTCGTGTCGCTGGATCATCGGCGTGATCAAATAGCTTTCGATACCTTGCAGAGCGAGATTGAAAACAATCACGTAGATTGCGGTCTCAGTTCCAACATTCAAGGCCAATAGGACTTGGGGGACCGCGGCCAACAGCGGGCCGATATTGGGGATAAACGTCAGCAGTGCAGCGACAACGCCCAGCGTGATCGGCAGCGGAACATCCAAAAACCACAGCCCGATCGCGGTCAGGATACCGACGAGTGTCATGGACATCACGCGGCCGATGATCCAGCGTCCCAGTGCGGAACGTAATTGATCCAAGACATCCGACACACGGCCCCGTCGCTCCTTCGGAAACAGCTTGATCAGTCCATTACAGTAGAGCCGGGGTTCATAAGCGGCATACGCACCTATGAAAAAGATCACGATGGCTCCGGTCATTGCCCAGCCGACTGATCGCAAACCGCCCAGCAAACTCGAAAACGCCGAATCTCCTTGCTGGCTCATCATCGACTGCACTTGTTCGGAATCAGGCAGATACTGCTTCGAAAACTGATACTGCCGCAATCGCTCGGTCGCATCCTGCAGAGAGGTCTGCAATTGACTCCAGAGCTCATCGACGTGCTGAACCATTTGCGCCCCCAAGTAATAGACGCCGCCACCGATCATCAGCAACAGCACCGTCACCACCAACAAAAATGCAGTGCGGTAGGAGAGGGGCGTATGTCGCGTCGCAAAATCGGCCAGCCCATTGATGAAGACACCGAACAACAATCCTGCGAACACCAGCAGCAGGACACTCAGCGAGGGCACCAATAACCCCGACACTGAAAAGATCAGTGCAGCGATCAGAAGCGGCCAAAGCAGAGATCGAAAATTCATTGAGCTGAAATCCGTAAATCGTGAAATCGCGAAGACATACGACAAAGAACACGGTCAATGCAAATAGCGAGCCAAAAAAACGACGCGATTGCCTCGACTACGGTGCCGCGATGAGGGGGGAGACCGCATTCGGCTTCGTACGAAGGAGCACTTGGTCGACTTAAGAACCAGTCGTCGAGCTATCGACGTTGCCCAAGGTTCTTCGCCCATCGGGCAGCATTGCGACGACTTGCTGTCGTTGATAACGGAACGGACGACACATTTAGACTCGAACTTTACGTGCTTGCAGTTAACTAACGGGCCGACGTAGATTCGTGTTCATTACGTAATTGAGCATCGCGCCGATCACGGCCGAACAATGGCTTTATCGCGTCAAATCTTTGATCAGTATTTGCAACTCTGGCTTAACGCTTGCTGGAGAGGTTCGGTGCAACTGGAGCTTGTTGCAGCCGTTGAACTGCAGGAATGATTCCAATTCTTTTCGCAGCGCAAGGAGCAACGCATCGATTTTCTGGACAGTGGGCTCTAGTGCAAGATGATAAATATGCATCCGTGACGCTTTCCTCTCGGTTTTGCAGTCCATTCTCGCGACCAATTTCCCATCCCACAGCACGGGTAGAGAAAAGTAGCCGTATCGGCGTTTGGGCTCAGGAACATAGCACTCAATTAGATAGTCAAATCCGAACAGCGACTTCATGCGATTGCGCTGGATGAGAAGATTGTCAAACGGCGAGAGTATCTTCAGCTTGCTGCGGGCCAACGGTTTGCCTAGCAGCTCCAGCGAGGAGGGTAGCGCATAATAGAGTTTATCTGCCACACGAATCTGTAGTAACTCGCCGCTAAAGACCATGTCCTGCAAGGTCGCGGAAACGAGCCGCTTTGTGCCGCTGAGCAGATACGCTATTTCTGTAGACTGCCCCAACCCGTTTGCTCTCAAAAAGCGTGTAATCAGAAACCGGGCATATTCCTGCGGATTAGGAAGCGTGGTGTCGGTGCCTTCCGGCAATACCCGTTCGGTGAGCTCGTAAACTTTGTGAAAGTTCACACGGTACGGCACCATCACCCCCCCCTGCATAAACAGATACTCCAAGGCGCGTTTGGCGGGCTTGGTTTGCCATTCACCGATCTTCTTACCGGTATGCTCAAAATCTTTGGCCATCAATGGGCCTTCGCTGGCAATCCGTTTAAGCACCAATTTCATCAGCCTCTCATCCCGTTTGTACCAATGACTCTGATTCCCCCTTGCGAGTGCATGTTTGCGAGGCAGGCTGAACCGGTAGTCACGAAACGGCAGGTAGGCGGCCGCATGCGACCAGTATTCAAAGACCTGTTTATCGGAAAGCAGCTGATCGAGTTGCGACGCTTTGTAACGAGGATTGCGATTCCACAATGTATGGTGATGGGCGCGCTGAACGACGGAGATGGTGTCAATCTGGATATAGCCCAGGTGTTCAATCGCCGCCAACGTCGCTTCCGTAGCACGACCGGTTTGATGCGTCGGTGGAATCCTTTGTGATTGCAACACCAGCTTTCTGGCTTGTTCCGTTGAGAGTGATTCGTTCATAAGAGAGCAGTATCCAGCAATTCGTACCGGCTGAGCAGCCTAGTCATGGTTTCGGATTTATCAGGTGCGATGCAAACTGTAACACAACGACCACGTTCACCAAGCAAGCCAAGTCGTCACCCCCACCAGTGCGTCGGCCACCGATCACTCAAAATCGACAGCCTCAAAGAAGTTTTCTACAATCATTGTCACGCATGTCGTCGAACAATTACTCTACCCTCGAAATGAGCGAACGAAATGACTAATCCCCTAAGCGAAAGTTGAGTATGAACCGAAGTCAAAACGTTGATGAATACCTACGTGAAAACCCAAAGTGGCAAAAAGAACTGCAGGCATTGAGAACAATCGCTCTTGATTGCCAATTGACCGAAGTGATGAAGTGGCGAGTACCTTGTTATACGTTTCAGGGAAAAAACGTGATTCTCATCAGTGGCCTGAAGGAGTATTGTGCGATCAGCTTCATGAAAGGTGCCTTGCTTGAAGATGCCAACAACATCCTCAGCAAAGCGGGCGAGAACACGCGGGCGGCGCGTTTAATTCGGTTCACCAACGTGAGCGAAATTGTCGACATGAAAACCGTCTTGAAATCTTATGTTCACGAAGCGATTGGACTGGAGAAAGCGGGTGCGAAGGTCGATTTGCAAGCAGACCGAGTAATTGATATCCCCGACGAACTGCAGTCAAAGCTTGAAGAAAGCCCTGCCTTTAAATCCGCGTTTGATGCGTTGACGCCGGGACGGCAACGAGGATACATACTCCATTTCTCGAGCGCCAAGCAATCCAAAACTCGGGTGTCGAGAATTGAATCGTGCGTGCAGAAAATTCTCGACGGAAAGGGAATCAATGATTGCACTTGTGGCTTGTCGAAGAAGATGCCTGCTTGCGATGGGTCGCACAAGTCCATTCGCTGAGTAGCTAGCGGAGAAAAATAAAGCCGCAAGGCAGTCAGCAGCATTGTATTGAGACGGGGACTTTTTAGCTCAATCAACTCGACGCCTTCTCACTTCCAAGTCAAGTCGACACGTAGTGAGTCAGACCGAGCCGTTGTGCGAATCGATTTATCTCACCCTGCCTTCACTGGATCCGTGTCATCTGCTGGACAACGCCCTGTTTCTAGAAACACTCCGCTTCTAGAAGGACTGCGAACGACAGTCCTTGTCAAAAACAATCGCACCTGCAATCTCTTGCTTCGCCGCCCGGCGGGTTAGCCGAGACCTGGGATGCTCCATCCATCTCGATAGGCTCGCGAGACGAGTGAAGTGGCTTCCGGGCTATTGGTGAACGTTTGGTTGTCGCGGTCCCAGTGAAGCCAATCCGTGCTGACTCGATCGGCCATCGCGCCGACCAAGACGGCCTCCGTCAGCGGGCCTCCATGGCTAAAGTCGCCACACGCCTTGCGGCCTTCGATGACGGCATCGACCCAATCATGGTAGTGATCTTGCTTGGTCAAATGAGTCGGATTCTTGTCGGCGGCAAACTTCGCTTCGGGCAAGACAACCGGCATTCCACGTCGATAGTTCTTAAATATCGTGCCTGTTTCGCCGATCCAGCATGCGCCCGATTCCGGCAACGTGTCGATTCCCGATGGCAAGGGAATCCGGCTCGCATCAGGTCGTTTTTCGCCGTCATGCCACGTCACCTTGACGGTGTCGCTGGCGGTGATATCGCTGCCTGGAAAGATGAGCTCCACCTGCCGCTGCTTTCCCCAAAGAGGTCCGGTCGTAATCGGAGTCAACTGACGCACGCGAAGTGGTGCAGTCAACTTCAACGCATCAAAACTGATGTCGAAATGGTGGCAGCCCATGTCGCCCATTTCGCCGACACCAAACCCATACCAAGCACGCCACGTTTGCGGATGGTAGGTGTTCGCGAAGTAAGGTCGAGGCGTTTGCACGCCTAACCAAAGATCCCAATTCAAGCTGGCGGGGACCGCGTCAGCACGGCCGCTGATGTCGGTATTCTTAGGCCACCAACTGAGTTTCTTGTTCTCCCACAAGATCACCTCCTTGATCTTGCCGACGACGCCACTGCGAATCAGTTCGACCGTGTGCCGACTCTCGATACTCGAGCGACCTTGATTTCCCAACTGCGTGACAACGCCAGCCGCAGCCGCCTCTGTCGTGATCACGCGGCATTCATGCAGTGTACTCGCCATCGGTTTTTGCAAGTACATATGCTTTTTTGCACGGATGGCGGTAACGGCGGGCGCGGCATGCATGTGGTCGGGTGTGCCAATCGTAACGGCATCAAATTTGTCAGCATGGTCAGCCAACAATTCTCGCCAATCTTGATGTCGAGAGGCATCGGGGTGTTTGCGTGAGGCCGCATCCAGGTAGTTCGAGTCGACATCACACAGTGCTGTAATCTGAACCTTGGGATGGGACGCGACACTCTCCATCGTCCGCGCGCCCATGCCACCGACGCCGATGCATGCCACTTGCAACTTCGAATTGAGGGACGCGCTGCGAACGATGGCGGGACAGCCGATGACTCCCACCGTCGCTGCGGTGCCGCTTTTTAGAAGCTGTCGCCGGGTGAGCGCCGGACGGTGGATGCTGGAGGCGTTTGATTTCGATTTTGTAAGATTCTTCATGTTGCATTCCGAGAAAACGATGCTGCGTGATAATTTTGATCGCCAAATTATACCCCAACCACCCGACCGCTGAGTGTTTGTGCCCATCACAAATGGGCAATTCATGCAAGTGAATCAATTATCAAACCGCTTTCATTGCTATAGCCGATTCCAAGGTTGTTAAATGGATCGCGGCGCGTCAAAGAATTACTCGGTGTTCATCTGCGGTTTCGACTTCCAGTAAAAACTGAGAATCGGAAACGGAACACCTCATTTTGTTAAACCACAGATGGACGCTGATGAACACAGATTGTAACAGTGACATCCATGCCGCCGTTATCGGTCTTGATCCGTGTCGATGGTAGAGAAGAATGGGAACCAGGAAAGCTGTTTTACGATGAGTAAAGGCAGCAGAGAAAGCCTGCGAAGGGGACGTGGAAGCAATATTTTGGCGGCCCAGATTGAACCGTCAACCGTCATCAAAGACTGACTTTGGAGACGACTTCGGAAGCCCACGATCGAAGGATTTTTAGCAAAATCCACTACGGGGGATCCGGTTGGCCAGGGCTAGCTGAGCCACACATCGAGATGCTCGGCGACGAACGCGTCGTCATTCATGTGGGGATACGCTTGATAGACTCGATCTATCTGGTCGGCTTGTCCAGGACTTAAGGTTTCGTTGGGATTCAAACACCACGTTCCTTCGAGCAATCCCTGTCGCCGCAAGACCTCGTGGATCCCCGCGATGCAGCCTCGGAATCCGTTGGCGGCATCAAATAATGCTGCATTGCAATCCGTGATTTGAGCCGCCTCGGTCATCATTTCTGCGGGAATGGCCCCCGACCTGCGGATCTGCTTGCAACGCTCCAACAGCATAACCGCTTGCTGGGTCCCGCACGCCCAGTGACCAAGCAACCCGCCGGAGAATGCGATTCGCTTTTCTCCCTGCGCCGTCGGCAATACAAACTCGGTCAACAAATCGCAAACGATGTTGTCATCGTTTCCGGTGTACAACGCGATATCCTCGCGTCCGGAATCGATCACCGCGCGGACCACGTCAAGCGTCTGGTAACGGTTGAAAGGAGCGATTTTGATTGCGACCAAGTTTTCGATTTCAGCGAAGCGTCGCCAGAAAGCGTACGGCAACTCCACACCGCCCACGGCAGGCTGCAAATAGAACCCCATCAACGGAATGACTTCGGCAACACGCTGGCAGTGCGAAATCAGTTCGTCGAGATTGCGACCGGCATGCCCCGCCAAACTGAGTAGCCCCACGTGGTACTGCAAATCATGCAGCCACTGAGCCTCCTCGATCGCTTGCTCGGTTTGCCCGACGATGCCCCCGATCCGTACGATGGGTCGGCCATGAAGTTGCTGCGTGTTTTGCAATTCTTCGGCGGTCAATTCGAGTACCGGCCGCAGCAATCCGTGTTGCGGATCGCGGATTTCAAACTGAGTCGTATGGACTGCGACGGCAACGCCGCCGGCTCCCGCACTGGCGTAGTAGCGAAGCAGGGCTCGTTGACGACGCGGATCGAAACGCCGATCCGACGTCAACGCCAGCGGGCAGGCTGGAATCGCGATTCCATCGAGAAGCAATTGGCGGATCGCAGGTGCCAGTGTTTGAGCCATCGGTTCTATCGGTGCTGTGAAATTGCGGGACGGGTACTCGGGTGGACACTGAGTTGCGAGTCAATATTGGCCGTCGCGAACTTGAAACCCCGTCGGTTTGTTATGCGTGGGTTCACCGCGTGATATCCAATCCGCAGTCCACTGGATCACCTTTTGCACTGGCACCTCGGGATATCCAAAGATCTCGTGACAGCGTTGCCCATTGGTGAGCAGACAGGAGGATGACTCCGTGCCAACGAAACGCACTGGTTTGTCGAACAATTCTCCGAATGATTCTGCGATCCCGCGGACACTCAGCAGTTCGGGGCCAACAAGGTTCACCACAAAAGGCGGGCTGCTGACATTGGCCAGTGATGATAACGCCATCGCATTGGCGTCACCCTGCCAGATCACATTGCAATGCCCCATGGTGACATCGATCGGCTGCTCGGCAAGCACCATCTTGGCGATATCGACCAAGACGCCATAGCGAGGCTCCACCGCATAATTCAGCCGAAGAATCGACGTGGGCGTGCTGTTCGTTCTGCTGAAATATTCAATCATCCGTTCGCGTCCCACGCAGCTCATGCTGTATTCGTCTGTTGGATTAAGTGGATCGGTTTCGACCGCACCACCGTGAACCAAATCGGACAGTCCATAGACGCAACCGGTCGAGTAGGCAACGACGCGGCTATCGCGATAACGCTGCATCACGGTTCCCGGCAAATAGCTATTCATCGCCCAGGTGAGCGATGGATTATCGGTCACTCCGAACTTGTGCCCCGCCAGGTAAAGAATGTTTTCAGCGTCCGGTAATCCATTCAACTGATCCGCATCGAGCAAATCCGCCTGGACCGTTTCGACCCCAAATTCTTCCAGCCGCTTCCGGCTCGCAGAATCCGAGAAACGAGAAACCGCAATGATACGTCGTGTCGTCTCGGCTTGATCCGAAGCCCGCTTGGCCATGCGGGCAAGCGACGGCCCGATTTTTCCACCGGCACCGAGTACGATGATATCGCCCGACAAATGCAACATCGTCGAGATCACCGCCTCCGTCGGACGGCTGATCAGTTCTTCGAGCTGGGTGATGTCGGTCGCGGGAACATGTTGCTTCGAACTCATCGCCGATTCCATCTCGTATTTGCAAAAATTTTTCAATGGCAAACAGGATAACCTATTCGCCGATACAAATGCGTTTCCTCGACAAACGGCGTGATCGCGGAATGGCCACCCCCACAGCGGAGAGGAAAGGCGAAGTGAACGCAGACCTTGCGATTGCAGTGGGACAGAACGCTTACAAGAACGACGGGTCCGATCGCTTTTATTCCGCTTGAAGCGGCCGTTCGTAATTGAAATGGGGCAACTGCGGATGCATAGCCGGATACTTTTCTGCGTGCCAAACTTGAGCACCGCCTAGAGTTGCCTCAAGTCCTCCGGATGTAGCACGAGAAAAGCCATATTCCCAGTGTTCTCCCTCTGAATCGCGTACGGCTTCGATCAACAGCAACGCTTCGGGGTCGGTACCCTGGGCAAAGGCAAAGACGCAACCGTCGAAGCTTCCCAGAGCCATACTCGAATCGGAGATTTCATAACGATAGAGTGGACGAGGCAACAAACGCAGTGTCTGGCGGTCTGAGTCATCCGGTTCCCACCCCGTCAAGGTGCAAACAAAACGGCGAGCGTAACTCTTCATTTCACTCAAGCGACGATTAGCCTCGGTGCTCGGAGAGGACACACCCGGCAGCCTGCGATAAGCGACGGCGATCTGCTTCGGTTCCCAACCAACCCGTTTTTCGTAGGATGCGGTATAGCTGGGTTGACGAGCCAATAAATCGAGTTCGTGGCAGACCTTACCATCCCATGCATAAACCTGAATGGCTGCCACGGGGCGCCCTTGATCCGTACACAACATGACCAAACCGGCGACAGCTTCATCTGGGTTTAGAATTCGCGTCGCATTGGTGTATCGAAGAATTGTCGACACATTTAATTCACGCGAGGGAGCTGATTTGGAGCGAAACACGGGCCAGGTCTGCGAGGCAAGCAATTGTTTGGAAACAGAAGACGCCGTCGATGCCGAGTCATCCTGCGTGGTCCGCTGCGCGGCGGCAGGAACGCCAAAGAGAATTTGAAAAACAAGAAGAACCGAAAGCCAGAGCATCGCAAGCCAATTTCGCATTGAATCCTCTCTCTCCTTTGAGTATGAGCAGGTAAGCAGAAGAGCAAACAGCTGGGCCGTCGCCCTACAACTCATTGATTTTCTTGGCCCCAGCCCGTTGGGCTCGTCTAGGTAAACTTCTGGGGCTTTGCCCCTAATCACAAAAGCGCAAAATCAAAACGAACGCGTCGGAGCGTGATGGCAATGGCTCAGCCGGCCCGCGACCGCACACGCGTGTTCGGCTCACCAAAATGACGGGGGCTAACAGACACAACGCCTTACACCTGCGACTAAAGGTCTGACGAGACAGGAGCGTGTCCAAATTTGCTGCTCGCAGTGGTTCGGGATCTCGGGCGAGGTTGGCAACCACTTCACGAACCAGGCGTAAGCAGTCGTAGATAGTGTAGAGTGTAAGCGGCGGTTCGCTGGTTTACTCGCCATTGGGAAGTCGTTTCCTGACACTATCGCGGGATGCCAAGCCATTGTCAACAAACAACGGGGGGCAATCTCCCGTCAATTTAAGGATTTGTTCGGTAAAAATTGCAAGTGCACTTTAGCGACAACTGAAAACACCAGTTGGAAACGCTGCCTCGCAGCTTGCAGCTCGGCATGAACAACTCGACGCCCCTACTCTGATGAATCAAACGGCCAGTTGCGACAGTGAGAATTGATGCCGATTGAGAGGACAATTCGGTTTTAAGGGAAACAAAAAAGCGTGCCAAACACGACGATTACACTCGAGATATCTCGATTTTTTTCGTGGGCGGCGCCCGACCGGTACCCTTGTCACAGATTGTGATACTCTCGTTGCGCAGTCGGCAGTTTGATGCATCGGTTTGGCGATGCCCTCTGAGAAGAAACAGGGAGCGGGGAACTAAAACGGGCCTGTGGCTACTGCTATGGATCAGAGAAACCGCCGACTCACGGGACCGTTATCTTTGCACTCTGGCCGAAGGAGCACGGCGGAATGAGCAATCCTTTACGCTGGGTCTCGCTGACGCATATCTTGTGTCTGCATGCAAATTACGGCAGTGCTGGCGAATGGCACATCTATCAACGTCGCTTTAAAAGCTTCCCGATCCATAACGATCAACGCATTATGAACGTGTGACGGTATGTTGAGCGAATTGCTCCTTGGGCAAGCGACATCAAACGTTCCGAACAATTGGATTGGGGATCGTTTTCCCGATAGAGTGGTAAACCAGTCCCCGAATCAAAGCTCCTTTCCCCTTGCCGCCCCCTGGTTGCCGAAGCGGTCTCAGCGCCGCAACGATCCACTCAACGACAACGCACTGCAAGATGACAACGAACTGCAAATGGTTCGCTGGAGTGACAAACGAGGCTCGCGCCATGGTTATGCCACTTCAATCGAGTCCATCGCCACGCGTCCAGACCCTGCGTCCACTTTATCCGGCCCCGGAAAACGCCCTCCAACGAAGTTACGCGCTGAGCAGAAGATGTAAAATGTGTCCCGACACTTTTTCCTGCACCGACACCTTTTCCTGCACTTCGAGAATCAAGAATTGGATAATCGGGAATGATGTCGACACGAACCATCTCGACCGTGCTGTTATTTCGTTTTTGCTGTAACAAAACCGGGATCGATCAGCAGGGCGGAAAGGATTTGGGCGTAGACGCGGTGGCCAAAATCGTTGGGATGATTGACACCGTTGCCGGTCAGATCGGCATCTTTCTTTCGCATGAAAAACTCATCCCAGACACTGGTCATATCCGCTAGCGCGACGCCGGGCTGGCGAAGTGCCGCTAGTGCGTCGCGATACTCGGGAAACACCTCATGCTTCAGTGTGACCCAGTCTCGGTTCCCCAGCATCGATGCGACCAGAATGAACTCAGCCTTGGGCAACACGGCACGCGTGTTGGCAATCATGGTGGCCACGTTCTGGCCATAGTCCTTGGCGGTGCGGCCCGCAGAATCGTTCATGCCGAAGGCCAGGATCACGAGGTCCGGCTGATGTTCGGCGACCTTGTCGATCATCGTGATCCCCCAAGGAGTCGAGGTGCCGCCGACGGACAAGTTGGTCAACGTCACCTCGGTCTGGTAATGAGCACGCAGATGTTGCACCAACAGGTCTTGGTATGCCGGTTGATAGGGAGCCCCATTGGCCCAACCTGACGCATTGCAGCCGGTCGAAATGCTGTCGCCCAGCAACACGACCGAGAGCGGTTCGCGGCCATGAAGTTTTCTTAGCGTGCTGGGCAGGACGGCGGAATCAAACGTAGGCATCTGTATCGGCCAATCGTCACTCATCTTTTCATAGGTCACAAGCGTCTGCAATTGATGATACTCGAGCGTAGCGCCAAACAGGATTTCTCCGTTGCCATCACGGTGCGTCAATCGATGCCGCTGAGAATTGGCGGGACGCCGCAGGTCCGACGGAGTGCTGGTCACAATTCGCGATCCCACCGGAATGATCAACTCGCGAGATCCAGGTTCAAAGCGATAGTCGACTCCCGCTTCGTAGGTGATCTCGCCGGACGAACTTTGAACTGAAACGATCTCTTTGATCGGAAACAACACCTTACCGACGGCAACCTCGGTCGGGTTTTCGCGAAGGAATAGTACCGACTCGTCTTCGACGACACTGCTGTTCCAAAACGGTTTCAGCAACTCAGGCGCGTAACGCCATGACGCAGTCTCTTGAGCGTTGACCGCAGCGCCAATAAACATCGTCAAACCGACAAGGATTCCAAGCAGTAGGCCATGTCTCATGCGAAAAATTCCGATTCATAATTCAATGACATTGAGAAGCGTCACGTTTCCCGCGAATTCCAAAGAGAGCGGAAAACGACAGCGATTTCCCCATTTGTTCGCTATGGGGGAGGCAGGTAGCGCGAGCGGCGATACACTATAGACTTCTAGTTGTACTATAAACGCTTTAGGAATGTGGGCGAGAGTATGAAACGTCGTGGCGTGAT
>TARA_R110002073_G_scaffold14482_4_pt1 | contig 23203 bp, 13 predicted proteins | sample TARA_R110002073 | Tara Oceans TARA_R110002073 (sample SAMEA4397174) | marine metagenome | biome: Polar Biome; feature: [DCM] deep chlorophyll maximum layer (ENVO:01000326); material: water (ENVO:00002006), including particulate matter (ENVO:01000060) such as... | depth 40 m | reverse complement strand
AGCACGCTGATGGCTTTCTTCGGGGCCCCCGCGCTGCTGTCGGTGGGTCTGTTGGTCGCGATGTACCGCTCACAGCGTCGTCGTGTGCTCTATACCGAGCAGGGTGTTTCCGCCATTAACGGTGCCCTGGTGAAAATCGCTGAAGGTGACCTGACGGTGAAAGTGCCCGAGAGCAACTCGGTAACACGCGAAATCGCCCGGGAGATCAACGCGTCTACCCAGCGGCAGCGCGAATTGATCCGCAATATCAAAATGCCGTTTGAGGTTTCCAAGGAAGGCATCAAGGCGATTGGTGTGTCTGCCGAAGGGCAGGTGGAGAAGGGCCGCGAACTGACTCGCTCCGTAGCTGATTCAGTGGCGGCCACCACCGAGATGGTGCGCACCAGCGAAAAGATCAAGGCATCGACCGGGGAAGCGGCAACCACCTCCGAGCGCAACCGTCAGCGAGTGGCACAGGGTTACGAGCTTACCAAGGATATGTCCAAGGCTTCTGCCGACGTGCGAGAAGCCGTGCAGGAAACCTCCAAGTCGGCGAAACGTCAGGGGGAGCTTATCCAGTCGGTAACGTCTGCGGCCGAATACATCCAGGCGCTGAATACCAAGATCTCGGTAGTGGCAATCAACACGCGGATTGAGGCGGAGAAAGCCGGCGAGCACGGGCGGCCCTTCCTGGGTATCGCCGAGGCCATCGGCGATTTGCTGCGCGAGGCGGAAGAAGAGGGTCGCAAGATCATCTCCGAGGTTCGCATGCTGCAGAACCTGTCCGCCGACAACCTGGCAAGCATGGAAAACACCGTGGGTACGGTGGTGACCATCCTCGAGTACATCGAGCGCCTCGACAGCTCGCTGGAAGAAATCAACGCGGGCTCTTCGGCAATCACATCAATCATTAACTCGGTGGACGATGCCGCAGGCCAGTCCGCCAGCACCTCGCGCCTGATCAACTCCGCGATGGACGAAATTCGTGAACGCAACCTGGATATCAGTGAATACAGCGAGTCCACGCAGGTGGGCGTGAAGAGTCTCATGTCTTCCATGCGCGAAGTGGCAGAGAGCCTGAGCCAGTTCAAGATTGCGCAGGACGAGCGAGACGGCCAGGTGAATATCGCGGAAGTGGAAGACCTGAAACAGATTCAGAGCGCCACCAGGATTTATCGCGAAGAAGAAATGCAGGCGATGGAGAAAACTCCAGACGTGCGGGCATCGGTGTAACCACCAATGCCCTCGCGGGCGCTGAGTCTATAGGGAGGCAAGCAGTGAACAAGAAACCGGACATCGTATCGCTCAAGTGGGTTACCGGCTTGATGAACGCCCAGGCCGATCATGCCGAGGCGGCGTTGGTGGAGTACAGCAACGACCCCTCCCAGAGGCAGTCATTGTTGCGCTGCATGTGGGCTGTGCACCAGATCACATCTACCCTGCGTGCGCTTGGAATGTACAAGGCCGAGATGCTTACGCTGGAGATGGAGCGCAGTCTCAACTTTCTCTACAAAGACAAACTGGTGGGAGAGCGTCGCAAACTGGCGATGGGCGGCCTGATGCAGGCGCTGAAGATTATTCCCGCCTATCTCGATTACACGCAGAGCGTGCGCCAGGACACCGGGCATGGCCTGGAGCAGTATGTGAATGACCTGCGGCGCTGGTCCGGCGAGAAGCCGCGTCCCAGGGCTTTCTTTTTTCATATGGAGATACCCGCGGAGCTGGGAATCAGCCAGGACGCCGCGAGAGGCTCTGATGAGGAGATCAAGGCCCGCGCCAATGTCATGCTCGCGCTGTATCTGGAAATGGCCAAGCAGGGCCTGCGCCGCCGCAACGTGGGCGACAGTATGAAGACGGTGGCGCGCATCGCTCGCAAGATGCAGTTGCTGTTCGCGGGCTCCTTGCCCGAACGCTACTGGCTGACGATGATCGGTCTGTGTGAAGGCATTGCCGGCGGGCTGATCGTGCCGGACGAATGTATTGCCCAGATCTTCAAATCCGGCGCCTTTGCAATCAAGTACGCGCGTGAAAATGGCGGCCAGGTTGATGATTCGATGGATTACGATGGCTATCTGCAGCAGATGCTTTACTACATCGCATCCTGCCGCGGCAGGCCTGTGCACATCGCGAATGTTCGCGAGGTGTTTGGTATCGACGAATCCACGCTGCAGGACGCCAACCATGGCCTGATTCACAGCGACGCGATCATTATTGCCATCAATGGCGCTCTCGGTCAGTTGCATACGGTAATGGAATTTCTCAACGCCAACGACCTCAGCGCAATGTCGCTCAAGGATGAGGAAGCTGGCGCTGACCTGAATGATGCGCTGGAGGCGGTGCAGGCGGCTGAAGATCGACTGATCGCAGCCGGACAGATCGCGCATGCGGACTCGCTGGGCAACGTGGCGAAACGCTTCAAAGCCATTGTCAGCAGCCTGCAAAGTGGTGCCGGCCACTCGCACGCCAATACCATCGACCAGATTATCCGCGGCATCGTCGACGTGACACTCGACCTGGAGCACAAGATCCATCATGGCCTTGGCAGCTCCGTATCGGGGCGTGAATACGAGCGCCGGGAAAGCGTGGTCAATGCCACTTTCAAGCAAATGGGACTGGTAGAGAACTCCCTGCATCAGATTTTGCGTCGCAAGGCGCTGAAGAGCGCACTCGACAAGAAGCCGGCGGATGAGTCCGGCACCCTGCGATTGACGCTGGCTCTGAACCGTTACCTGAACAAGTCCGACAAGGGCCACGACGAGTTGCGCCAGGCCGTGCGCGACGCAGACAACGGCGATCCGGATCTGGATCTGCTGCACACTCTCGCGTCGCGATTCCTCGACGAGCAGGAAACCCTGCCCGATCGCAAGGCGATAGACCAGGCACTGGCTTCGCTGGATACGATAACCGGCGCGCTGCAGTTCGCGTCCATGGATCGCGAGGCACGCGTCATCGAGCGCTGTCACCGCTGGTTGGCCGCTGCGAGCGATGCCGGCGCCGTGCGAGAGGACGATGCTTTCCGCTGCTTTGCCGAGGCTTTTGCGCAGCTCGAGATGCACATGCAGCGTTCGTTGGTCGATCCACTCGATGACACCTCGCACATGCTGGCCCTTGCAGAGCAGCGTGCGGCGGAACTCGGTCAGTTCATGGCCAGATTGTCCCCTGGTCGCAAAGCCGGTGCTATTGCGTCGGGGGCGTCGCCCCAGGCTTCTCTGGTCAAGGATGCCGCGATCGCGCCGGAGTTCCGCGAGGTTTTTATCGAGGAAGCGGAAGAGATTACAGCAGAGCTTGCACGGCTGACCACTGAATGGCTGGGCGAGCCCGGGGCGAACGATGTGTTGCGCGATATTCGCCGTCATTTCCACACCTTCAAGGGTAACGGTCGGGCGGTGGGCGCCAATGTACTGGGCGAACTCGGCTGGGCAGCGCAGGACATGCTCGATCGTTCGCTGGACGGCGAGCTTGCGCCGACGGCGGAAGTGCGCCAGCTGGTGAGCGAAGTTGTTGAGGCGCTGCCGGCGCTGGTGGAATCCTACAACGGTGAGGAAGGCCCGGACGTTGAACGCATCCGCACGCTGACCAACCGCTGTTTTGCGGCTGCCAACGTGGGTGGCAGCAGCGGTGGTGGTCAGGCGGCCCAGGCAGACGACAGTCTCGGGATGCGCGCGATCAACGCTACAGAACCCCTGTCGCACTGATCGGGTTGAAACGTCGCCGTATGAACGGGAGAAGAACGATGCAGACGGATAAGAGTCCTGGGGCACATGAGGCTGACGAGATCATTGATGTCGAGGAGCAGACCGAAGAAGAAAGGTTGCAATGGCTTCTTGAAATGGATCTCTCCGAGCCCGAGGAAACGCTCTTCAAAGTGGACGGCGAAGAGTATCGGGAAGAGGATTTGTCGGCCTTTGAGGCTGAGGTGGCCGCTCGCCCGATGTTCCGTGGCAATGCCGGCGGTGACGACCTGGCGAACTATGTTGATGAAGTGATCGTCATTTCTTCAGACAGTGCCCGCAGCGATATCTACGGCAACTCCAATGTCACCGACGACGTGGAGCAGGAAACCCAGCAACAGATAATGGCGATTGATTACTCGCGCCGCAATGCGAGGGATGACAATGCGCGGGCGGACGAGCCTGCACTGGATGAAGGCACCGACATACTGGGCCTTGCGAGCGATGACGACATTGGCGAGACCTTCCTGACCATCAAACGTGTACGCGGACACAGGACTATCGTGGGCGAGACCAGCGCAAGCGACAATGCCCCATCCGCCCGGCCGGACATGCAGGCGCTGCAGGACGCCCCGGTCACATCACGCGTGGCGGACCCGGCAGAGCAACGGGTCGCCAACGAGACTGGCGAAGAAGCGGCGCCGGAAGAACTCGCGGCTGGCCGGGCCGACGGTGCCGTGGCAGAAGATAACACCGGGATTACGGCCCAGGAGCCCACGCTTGCCGATGTGATCGGCGATGAGCTGGATGCCGGTTGGGATCTGGAAGCGATGGCGGATGAAAGCTCTGCCACGGTGTCCGAGGCTGAGCTTGACGCCGGCTGGAACCTGGATGAAACAGTGGATGAGGCTGTTGTTGCCGCGCCCGAGGCTGAGCTTGATGCCGGCTGGAACCTGGAAGAAACAGTACATGAGGCTGTTGTTATCGCGTCCGAGGCTGAGCTTGACGCCGGCTGGAACCTGGATGAAACAGTGGATGAGGCTGTTGTTACCGCGCCCGGGGCTGAGCTTGACGCCGGCTGGAACTTGGATGAAGCAGTAGAAGAGGCTGTTGTTGCCGAGCCCGAAGCTGCGCTTGAGGCCGGCTGGGATCTGGATGAAACAGTGGATGAGGCTGTTGTTGCCGCGCCCGAGCCTGATCTGGATTCCGGCTGGGACCTGGCCGAAACGGCAGGTGGTGCACCGGAGGCCGAGGCAGTCGAGGCGACCGGGAGTGCGGAAGCCGCTGTATTTGCTGAAGATATTTTTGATGATCTGCTAGCGGACGATTTCGCGGACGGCTGGCAAGTGGCAGATAGCAGCCTGAATGCTGACATCGATGACGCATTCTCCGTTTTGGGCCCGGATCGTGTGGGCGCCAGCGACGACATCTGCGGTATCGATGTCGAGGAATTCAGGGTAGACGAAAGGTCTGAGCCGAGCGTGGATTTCAGCGACACAGCGCCTGCCGCTGCAGTGGAGGAACCCGCTGCTGCCGGTCAGGCTATCGCGGCCAACGACCCCTCGGACCTCGCCTGGTGTATCCCCGCGCACATCAAGTTCAGTTACACAACGGTCAGTGGTGTGGAGATATTTGCTGACTTTCTTGACGCATTTATCGAAGAGGGCTCGGCAGAGGTTGAAAAGCTCGAGGACCTGATCAGCGAGTGGGAGCAAGACGCAACGGCAGAGGAGGTGTATGCGGGAGTTACCAGAACGCTGCACACGTTGAAGGGTATTGGCAAGGGTGTGGGCCTGCAGCGGTTCGGCACGCTGATTCACAATTTCGAGACGCTACTCGACGCGCTGCCGCGGCCAGATGCCAGTGCCGCACCGGATTATTTCCGTGTCGTCAACGTCTGGCTGGATGCTGTGGTGCGCGCCATTGAGTTTGTCGGCAAACAGCGCCAGGACATCGCAAGCGAATTGCCGCAGGCTGTAGCGCACGGAGCTGTCGCACCGGCGACAGATGATCCGGTAGTTGAAGAAGATATTGCGCAGGCAGCCGCACCGGCTGTCGTGGAAGAGTCGAAGCCTGCGGCGGTGACGCAGTCGCCGGCGGCGGCTGAGCGTGAGAAGAAGCGCGATCAGCAACTGGCTGATGAAGGCGCCAAGGCGCTGGCGGCACAGCAGTCTGTGCGTATCACGCCTGAGAAGCTTGATCACCTGTTGAATCTCGCCAGCCAGACGCAGCAATTATGCGTGCGCGCCTCTCAGGCCACTACGCGCGGCAAGCGATCAGCCTCGGAGTTGCAGGGCCGGCTGTCTTCGGTACGAACACATATTGCAAAAATTGCGGATCGTGCCCTGTTGTCGGTGAATGCCAGGGGCATGAGCAGCACGCCCGACATGGACGCGCTGGAGATGGATCAGTACTCCGAATTGCAGGAGGCTGCGAGTATTCTGCGCGAGGGTGTAGAAGATCTGGGAGACCTTATCGAGCTGCTCGGCCGGCAGAATGCGCAGGTGGAAACGCTGCTGAAGCAGCAGTCTTCCGTAATCTCCAGTATCTCCTCGTCGATTCAGGCTGCACGTGTAGTGCCGGTGTCGCGCCTCATGCCCGGGCTTCGGCGTATCGTGCGCACGGTCAGTACCGATCTCGGCAAGGTTGTGACTTTCAAGGTGCTGAATGAGATCGGCGCACTCGACCGGGATCACTATGCGCGCCTGCAGGTGGTATTGGAACACATGGTGCGCAACGCTCTCGATCACGGCATTGAGGCGCCCGAAGACCGGTTGGCCGCTGGCAAGTCGAATGCCGGGCGCATTTCGATTGACGTGCGCAAGTCGGGCGGAAACTATCTCATAAGACTGGCGGACGATGGCCGGGGTATCGACCCCGATGCCATTCGCGAATCTGCCTACAACAAGGGCCTGGATATCGATGTCGATGCCCTGACGGACGAGGAAGCCGTTCGCCTGATATTCCACAAGGGCTTTTCCACCGCCAGCAAGCTCAGCGAGATTTCGGGGCGTGGCGTGGGGATGGACATTGTACTGTCCGAGTTGCAGCAAATCGGCGGTGATGTTCAGATCCAGTCTGAGGTTGGCCAGGGCACCACGTTCGAGGTGCGGATTCCAAGTAATGTCACTGTCAACGGCGCGCTTCTCGTGACCGCGGCAGAGCATTCCTACGCGATACCGCTGAATGGCCTGATCGCTGTAGAGCAGGTACCGGTTGGCGATTTCTTTGACGCCATCGAGACCGGCGGCAGTCTGAGACTTTACGACATGGACTGTGCGCCCGCGTATCTGGCGACCTTGTGCCAGGGCGTTGGGCTCCCGGAACGCAATTTCTGGGACGGCTTTGTCCCGGTGATTGTTGCCGGCTCCGATGAGCGGCGCATGGCCATCGCTATCGACAACGTGCAGGAGGCGCTGGAACTGGTAGTGCGCTCGCTGGGGGCCCAGTTTGCCGCGGTGCCCGGTGTTGCCGGTGCGGCAACGACGGCCGACGGCGAGGCGATCGTCGCACTCGATCTCAACCTGCTGGTAGACAGTGTGGGCGAGACTGGCCTGGCGCCGGTCGCCGTGCATCACGACAAGGACAAGACGCTGCTTGCGCTGGTGGTTGACGATTCCAGGACGCAGCGGATGGTTGCCACGAGTCAGTTGGATACTGTTGGCGTGGAGACGATAACAGCGGAGAACGGTCTGGTCGCGATCGACCTGCTGAACGCGGCGCACCGACTTCCGGATGTAGTGCTGCTGGATGTGGAAATGCCTGTGAAGGACGGCATCGAGACCCTGCGTGAAATTCGCAAATCCCAGCGCTACGGGCACCTGCCAGTGATCATGGTGACCTCGCGCACGGGCGCGAAACATCGCGCGATGGCCAAGGAGGCGGGGTGCAATGCCTACATGGGCAAGCCATTTAATTTCCCCGCCCTGATTGAACAGATCAATGTACTGACAGGTTACGACCTGCAGCTTTCCTGAGGAGGAATAATGTCCGACGAACCCCTGACTCGCTGTGTGCTCATTCCCTGTTCGGAGGCTGAGAACTGGGCCGTCCCGCAGAACTGCCTGGCAGAGATCGTAACGATCAACTCCACTTCCGCAACGCCCCCGGAATCTATTACCTGGCGTGGCGTGGAGGTGCCGGTTGTGGATTTTGGTGTCGACGGCGGCACACCCTGGAGCGATGAACGCATCGGTACCGGCCTGGTCGCGGTGTTTCTCGGCTTGCGCGGCGAGGGTTGCGAATACTGGGGGCTCGCCGTGCGTGGCTCGGCTCTTGAGGTGGCCGCGCTCGAGCCCTCGGCAGTTGTTGACATGCCTCAGGCCGTGAATGAGCGAGCGACTGCCGCCTTCGCCTACAGAGAGATTATCTATCAGGTGCCGGATCTCGATGGATTGCAGAAAAGGCTGGCTGTCAGTCTGCAAGTAGCCTGAGAACGGACGGAGAATGAACGTGCACCTGGATGAAATAGTGGATTGGATTGATCGCGCTTTCGGTTCCGACAGGCCGCTGATGGAGCGGGCCGACGTGCAACAGGACCTCGATTTGTTGCGCTCGATGCTTGGTGAAGATGCTTATCAGCGCTACCTGCGGGACCAGGTCAACCGACAGATCATCAGAGACTATCTGACCAATGCGGTGGTGCTGGGCATTATCAACGAGGGCGGCCTGGCTGCATTTGCCAGCACGATTGCCAGCGAGGAGGGCCGCTCTACATTGGCACTCTATATGTTGATGAGTTCAGTTGAGGATGCGGCAGATCTGCCAGTCAATGGCGAGGTCGACACGCTCACACCGCTGGAGCCCGCACCGCCGGGCGATCGCTCGCATATCAAGCTGGTTCCGCGCTGATATCGACCCCGTCGCGCCGAATTTCGGGGCGACGGGGCATTTCCATGGCCTCTCCATGGCGTTTCCGATGCAAATCAATAATAAAAAAATGGCCAAAAAGGCGCATTGAATTGGCTAAATGGCCTTTTGTAACTAAAAAAATGGCTACCAAAACAGCGATAATTGAAATTCAGATAAAATAAGGCATTTTCGCCGTTGTCTGGCCCCCACCTCTCGACTTATAACTTTCCCAACGCCGCGCCGTAGGCAGCGGTCCCGGTCATCCGCCCGTCGCGCCCATTGAAGCGCACTGGACGAACAGCCGGCGGTAGAAAGCAACAACAAACAACCAGAGAGAATATTGGGGTAAAGAGCCATGCTGACAATCACACCCACCGCAACACTGGAAACTGTGCCTCACCAGGGGCCGGAAGTTTTTGCTGTCATCGAGGGCAAGAAGGTTTTCCTGCCGGCTGACGCCAGATACGTAATGCAGGATCGACGCGGTATCTGGTACTACAGCACTCGCAAGCCGCGTCCGAAGGAAGGTGACTGGACGCCCAACAAGACCAGCATCGCCTGTCGCACCGACCAGGGCTATGTCCGGGCGTTGCGCACCGAAACGCGTATCGAGTGGTTGCAGACCTGTCAGCGCACTGTGCGCATGGTCAGGGACGCAGCCAACGACAACCTGCGCCGTCCCGCCGACGACTGAGTCGCTCCTCCTCTGTTGCCTGTGTCACCCGCGTTGTGGCTGACACAGGCGGCGTCCCCCGAACAATGCATGGGCTTAATCCGACCGCGCTGTCAGAGGCGCCAGGGCTGCGGTGTATTCACTGCACTGCAGTGAGCAGAAGGGTACAGCGCAAGGCTCACTGCAGCTGAAAGTTTACCGGAATGGGGATGGTCAGCTCGCCTGTGGCGAAGCTGCCGAATTCGGCAATGGCCACGGGATCTACTGATTGCGCAGGGTGTGCGTTGAAAGCTTCCTCAGCCGCTGCGATCGCGGCCTCGTCCAGTAGCTGATGCCCGGATGTGGTCGCTACTGCGACCCTCACCAGATCTCCGCTGGCCGTGAGTGTCACGTCCAGCTCCAGTCGGCCTTCGAGGGATCGTCGCACGGCGCGCTTTGGATAATGGATCTGTCCATACACCTTGCGCACCAGGTCGGTATGAAAGCTGGCGAGCCGCTGGGAGTAGGCCTGAACGCCGAGTGCGGCGATCTCGTTCTCCAGGGCGCTCCCGGGCAACATATCGGCTGTTGGTGACAGCAGGGAGGCCATCTGCAGCACGTTGTCGCTGTGCGGCTGCGTCGCCGGTGGCTGTGCTTGCTCTGGCTCCGCCGCCGCGTGCTGACCGGCGGCGTCAGTGCCTTCTCGTGGCTCGGCCTGCACGGTGATGGGCGATTGCGCTGGCGAGGGGTCGGCGTCCCTGGTCGTTATGCTGATTGCCGGCGAGGCGGTGGCCAGCGCTGATTCTGGATCGGTTGCAGTGAACCCATCCGCTGCGGTAGCCGGGTAGTCCCGTTGTGAGGAGTCCGCGGTTGCCCCGGTCAGTTTTTGCCTGTCGGCCGCCAAAGCGTCATTGCCGGCTGCCTGGGCAACGGGTTGGGTAGCTTCGGCAGGCGCGGAGGCTTGTGCGTACGGCGCTGGAGCAGAGGTGGCGGCAGCTTCCTGCTCAACCTCTGGCGCGGCTGGCGCGGCCGCTACCTGGGGAGGGGTTGCAGATCGAGCCTCCCCGGCTGCTATTGCACCGTTGGTCGGTGAGCCGTGCAGCCATGTGGCGACCTCCGCCTTGCGCTCAGCGCTGTAGGTTCTGGTTTCGAGCATTTCTCGTAGTTCGGGATCGATGTAGCTGGCGGTAATCTCGTTGCGAAACACCGTGGAGGGCCCGGATTCGCCCACCCAGCCCATCAGCAGGTAGTCGGCCACGCCGGAACCGCTGATGCGTGCCAGCTCATGGCCATTCAGGCGTGCCACGGTTTCACCGCTGCTGCTCGATTCGATTTGCAGGGAATCGCCCGCATACAGGCTGCTGCTTACCGCAGACAGAATAGCGTCGGCAAAATCCGCCGTTGCGCTATCAGGGGCGCGGCCAGTGGCGACTTCACTCTGCAGCAGCATGCCACCCAACAGGCTGCGTATACTGGTGCGACGCGCTATCACGCGGTACTCCATCACGCGCGTTCCGGTAGTCCGGGTGAAATCGTCGGGCTGTGCAATTTCGCGATCGAGGTAGATGCCGCCGAGATAGATACTGCGGCCGGTTTCCTGGTGGAGGCCAAGGCCCGCGAGGTACAGGTTGGCGTCCACCGCCCTGCCAGGCGCGGCCACGACTGTCAGAAGCACTGCCAACAGGCACAAGGCTCCCATGCGGTAGTTCAGATACTGTCCCATCGTTTTCTATTGTTCTTTATGATGCCAGAGGTTCAGGATGCAGAGCGCCCTGCTGCTTCGCAACTGAAAAACCGAGAAAACCGCAGAAAGTCGGGTTTTCTGAGCATTTGGCCATTTTTGACCCATGCCGCTTTAGAGTTCTGGGCGACGCTTTTGCGCCGGCGCGCACCGGACTTTGTTAAACTGGAACGCCATCCTGCAGGCTCTGCACCAGATGTCCGAGAACACGCCACGGCAAGCAGCATTATCACCAGAGGAGGCATCGCGTCTGATGCGCCTGGCGACCTACGCTTCCGTATCGACTGCGCTATTGCTCGTTCTGGTCAAGAGCATCGCCTGGAGCATGAGCGGTTCGGTAAGTATGCTGGCGACACTGGTGGATTCCTGCATGGATGGGCTGGCCTCGTTGGGAAATCTGCTGGCGGTGCGCCATGCGCTGTCACCCGCGGATCGTGAGCACCGTTTTGGTCATGGCAAGGCCGAGGCGCTCTCCGGGCTCGGTCAATCCCTGCTGGTGGCAGGTTCCGCACTCTATCTATTGGTGGAGGCGGCTCAGCGTCTGTCTGCGCCGGTGAGTCCGCAGGCGCCGCTGATCGGCGTGTTGGTAATGCTGTTCTCGATTGCCGTTTCCCTGCTCCTGGTAAGCTTTCAGCGGCACGTTGTGAAGCGCACCGGCTCGACGGCTGTTGGTGCAGATGCGCTGCATTACCGCGCCGATTTGCTGGTGAACACTGGAGTCATCGTGGCACTGGTTCTCGCACACCGGGGCTGGCCGGCCGTTGACGCGATATTTGCCCTCCTTATTGCACTGTACATCCTCTACAGCGCCTGGGGTATTCTGCGAGGTTCGCTGGACCACCTGATGGACAGGGAGTTGCCGGACGAGGAGCGCCAGGCAATCCGCGAGATCGTACTGGGACACCCGGAAGTACGGGGCATGCACGACCTGCGTACGCGGCGGTCGGGCATCGACACGTTCCTGCAATTGCATCTCGAGCTGGATGACCACCTCAAACTGCTGCATGCGCACCGCATCTCCGACGAGGTGCAGGCGCGCCTGCTGGTGGCGTTCCCGGATGCGGAAGTAATTATCCACAATGATCCGCTGTCGATAGTGCCGCATGAGGCCCCACCGCCCTACGTGGAGGGCGGGGGCCGGAACTAGAAGGTATACAGCAGCCTGGCAAACAGATTCAGGCCGGTAGCCGGCAGGCGCTCGCCGCGTGCGATATCGGCGTTGAGGGCGCGATTGTAGCCGCCCAGATGAGGCTGGTATTCGCGATCGAACAGGTTGTCAGCGCCGAGCGCCAGTTGCAGCTGCTCGCTCGCCCGCCAGGTGGCTAGAACGTTCAGGACTGAGTAGCCCGAGCTTTCCAGTTCACGGTTGTCCGCGCTGACATTGTCCTGCTCAGCGTAGGTTACGCCTTCCATCTCTGCACTCCAGCTGGCCACCTGGTACCTGAGGCTTGCGCTCATATTGGGCGGGGCAATGCGATAGAGATCATCGTTGCTGCCATCGTCGCGTTTGCCACGCACATAATTCACGATGCCGGTAAGGGACCAGTGCTCGCTGAGCTGCAGGGACCAGTCCATGTCGAAACCATAGAGCTCTGCGTCGACATTGCTGAAGCGCAGGGGATCCGCGTTGTTGGTGCCGTTCATACCGTTCAGCATGCGCACCACCATTACTGCGGCGGGGTCATCGCTGGGCGTGCCCTGAATGTAGTCTTTTACATTATTGTAGAAAATGCGCGGTGACAGCGTCAGGCGTTCGCCGCTGAAATCCAGGCCGAACTCGAGCTGGCGCGAGACCTCGGGATCGAGCTCAATGTTGCCGGTATACAGGTTGCCATCCGCAAGTCCGGCCGTTGCCTCCAGCGGTAGCCACAGGTAGCGCTCCTGGTAGCCGGGCGAGCGCGTTCGCTGCGCCGCGCCGAAGTACAGGCTGCTGTGTGCCGAGAGCGTGAACCAGATGCGGGCAACCGCGTCCAGATTGTCGTCGCTTGTCTCGCGCTCAGCGGCGTTGAAGGTATCGCGTAGCGCCTGCGCCGCCGGCATCAGCATGGCCGGGGTGGCGTCCACCTCATCAGCGTCCATTTCAACCCGGTTGTAGCGCAAGCCCAGTTCGCTACGCCAGTTATTGGAGAAAGAGTGGCTGCGCTCAATGAACAGGCCGAGAATATCGCGGGTGGCAGCGTTGAAATTGGTCACGAAGAACATCGGGTTGCCGGGGTTGTCGATGTCGGAATCGTGACTTTCACTGAAGCCGTCGATGCCAGCTTCCCAGTGGCCCCGCGGGTCACTGAATGTTGCGGTCAGCGCGAACCCGATATTGTCTGCCGATGCGGTGTTACGCCGCCACATCGGGTCGGGTGGAGGCTGGCGCAACCCGAAATTGTTCATGCTGTGGTCGAGGTCGCTGGCGAAGATTTTTGCTTCCACCGCCATGTTGCCGCCGGTGTCAAAGATATAGCCCAGGCGGTACATGTCGCCCTCAATGCTTGCGATATCCATGGGCAGAGCGGGTGTGCCACTGTCGCCGGTGTCGTTGACGCTGTAGTCGAACTGCACAGTATGCGCGCCGATGCGAAAGCCGTAGCCGACGTCGTAGCGCTGGCGTTCGTACTCGGTGGGCGTGATATCGCCACCGGGAAATTCTGCATCATCCGCGCGCTCCGTCATGGCGGAAAGCCTGAATCGCTGGTTCCGGCTGGCGCCGTATAGGGCGGCGCTCAGGTTGTAACTCTGGTTAGCTGTCTGCGTCGAACCGATCATGCGTCCGTTGAACACGGGCTCATCACCCGAAGCAAACTCGCTGCGCCTGGAGCGCGCGTTTACCGCTCCGCCAATCGCTTCCTGCGCCACGCTGACGGGCACGATGCCGCGATACAGCTCAAGTGATTCAAGCTGGCCGCCAACCGCGTAGGACAGTGGCGGGTCCATCCAGTTTGGACCGGATGGCGCCAGCTGCATGCCGTCGAGGGAGGAAGCGATGCGCGCGCCGAACATACCGCGATACTGTGGAATGCCCGTGATCGGGCCGTTGCTGTTGACATTGGCACCCGGCGCTCGCTTTAGCAGTTGCGTCACATCGGAGGAGGCGATGATCTCATCCGCAATCTCAATGGTGCGGGTATCGTGCGCGGCGCTGACGACCATTTCCTCGATGGGGGCGGCCTGTAGCCAGGGGGGCATAGCCAGCAGGGCGACGCCCAGGTAGCGGATGTAGTAACGCATCGTTTGCTCATTTGCGGGGACAACGGAGGCGCGAAGTATAAGCGTTTGATGTCGGGAGGAGGCTGCGTCACGTTGTCGCAGGGCCGCTGCGAAACGCAAAAAAAAAGCCCGGCGAACCGGGCTTGGTCTTACGAGAAAGTTTCGCGCTTAGAACTCGTAGCTGACTTCGATGCCATAGGTGCGCGGATCGCCGAAGTAGCTGGTAGTCCAGCCCACGCCGCTGCCGCCATTGGGATCAACACGCTGGTCCACGCCACCGAAAGGAATAGTGTTGATGCGGTATTCCTCGTCAGTGAGATTTTGTCCCCACAGCGCTACAACCAGGGAGCCATCACCCAGTGCCACGTCGGATAGCGCGAGCCTCGCATTCACCAGGGAGCGATCGTCGAGTTGCGATGCGGCATTCTGGTCCGGGTCGATGTACGGCACGTGGTCATCCAGGTAGCTGTAGTCAACGTTCAGATCCCAGGTGCCATAGCTGGCGCGCGCCAACGTCCAGTTGATGCCCAGCGTAAGGTTATTCTCCGGCGTGTAGGGAATGCCTGCTTCATCCTTGCTGAACACGTCCAGTCCGTCCGGGAATTTCTTGTACTCGGCATCCAGATAGCCGTAGGCGAGCGATAGCTGGATGTCTTCGGTGACCAGCGCGAGCGCCTCGATTTCGATGCCCTGGTTTTCATACTCCGGAATGTTGAACACCACCGAAGAAGCGTTCTGTCCTTCAAACACCGAGAGTTGGAAGTCTTCGAAATCGTTGTAGAAAACCGCTGCGTTCAGCTGTAGCCGGCCGTCCATCAGTAACGACTTCACGCCCAGTTCATAGGAGGTGACTTCTTCGTCATCGTATCCGGCAAAAAACTCGTCCGGATTCGCTGCCTCACCGTTGAAACCACCGGATTTCCAGCCCAGCGCATAGCGCGCATAGGCGTTGATGTCATCGGTAAATGCCCAGGACACGGCCAGCGTCGGCGAGATGTTGTCGAAAGTATCGTCGGTTTCCGCGGCATAGTTGCCGGGCTGCTCGATATACTGGTCTTTGTCTTCTTCCGTCCAGCGCAGGCCGAACGACACAGTCATCCGCTCATCAAACATTTCCGGACGCCAGTCAGCCTGGCCGAATGCCGCGATGGATTCGTTGTCCATGCCGTAGCGGTTGTTGGCGGTGGGGGTGCCGAAAGAGCCAAAAAATGTGATGGGGTTGAATACATCGCCCTCTTCCTGGAAATAGTACAGGCCCAGTACGTAGTCGAGACGGTCATACTGCCCGCTGAGCTGGAATTCCTGCGACCAGGATTCGTAATCGATATTGCGCCCGGAGTGGAACAGGTCCAACGCGGTGCCGTCGATGTCGATCAGGTCGTCCCATTGCAGGTCGCGATAGGAAGTGATCGAGCGCAGCGTGAAGTTATCTCCGCGCCAGCTCAGGTCCAGCGCATGGCTTTGTGACTCAGAGGTTTCCTCCACCGCCCAGTCATTGCTGCCTTTGTCCTCGCGCTCGTCCTCATCGGTGAGGTAAGCCTCCTGTATACCACCGGCGTAGAGAAAGGAGTTGGGGCCTACCTGGGTCAGTTGACCGAAGCGTGGCTCGTTGTCCAGGTCGGAATAATCATAGGTGTAAGCCACAGACAGGCTGTCAGTGGCATCCCACAACAACGCAACGCGCGCCGCTTCGCTGTCGAGGGTCTGGAACTCGTCGGAGGAAGGTGGCGCCGCCAGCGGGTTGCCAAACTGGTCGGGCACGTTCTCCGCGAAGCCGTCGCGTTCTGCCTTGTAAAAAGTGAACGTGCTCTTCAGCCCGTTCCAGTCTCCGGTATCCACGCTGGCTCGGCCTGACCAGTAACCCTCGTTGCCGAACTCGCCGGTGAGCTTGCCACCAAACTCTTCCGCCGGCTTGCGGGTGATCAGGTTGAGCGCACCACCCACCGTGTTCTTGCCGTACAGCGTGCCCTGGGGCCCGCGCAGCACCTCGACCCGCTCGAGTTCGACGATATCGAATACAGCGCCGATGTTCTTGCCAATGAATACGCCGTCGAGGTAGATGCCGACAGAGTTCTCCCAGGTAATCGCCGGGTTGATCTGCGATGCGCCACGAATCGAAATGGTGGCTGCGGTGGTATTGGTGGGTGAATCGACGATCTCCACGTTGGGCGCGAAGTTGCTGATATCTGTGATCTTGGTAATGCGTTTGCGCTGCAGGGCGGAACGGTCGAGGGCGGTCACTGCAATCGGAATGTCCTGTAGGGACTGCTCGCGTTTCTGCGCGGTAACCACGATTTCTTCAAGCATCGGGGCGGCCAGTGTTTCGCCGGCAACAGTGAGCAGTACGGCGCTTGCCAGCAGGCGCTTCATGGGTAGTGTTTGCATGCGTATGTTCTCCGTGAGGGCGCGGTGCCTGCGCGCAGGGGCCAGCGTGGTGCTGCGCTTTTTCTCATGGCCCGGTGCGAGTGCACATATTATTATCCGGCTATGGAGCCGGTACCTTGGTTCGACGGGCGCGGTCCCGAGGGAGGAAAGTGCGCCGTCTGAGCCTGCCCGGGAGTATATGCGATTTAGGCCCCGCGCACCGCCAGAACGGTATTTTTGCCCATAACCGTGCCCGTCTGGAGGATGCTTCGCGGCCTCAGTCGCCAGCGGTGCGACCCTGCGACCCGGGAAGCGGTTTCCAGCCTGAAGATACTTGAAGGCCCGTAAAACATACTGTATGTTCAAAACCGCTTTTTGGGCGTTGCGCGTCAGGGCCGGAGCCCGTTAAAAACACAGTCTGAATAGATCGCGGTCAGGCATCCAGTGGCCATAGCCGTGGCCGTCAGTGAGGTAATTGCGTGAGTGAACTCGAAAATTTCCGCAGGGAAACTCGCGCCTGGCTTGAGGAAAACTGCCCTCAATCCATGCGCACGCCCGTCAAGAGCTTTGAAGATATCTACAATGGCGGGCGCAATCCTGAAGTCAGCCACCCGGATCAGGTGGTGTGGTGTGAGCGCATGGCGGCGCGCGGCTGGACTGTACCGCACTGGCCCGAGGCCTATGGCGGTGCCGGGCTCGACCGGGACCATGTAAAGATTCTGCAGGAGGAAATGGCGCGTATCGGCGCGCGTCGTGCACTGGACAGCTTTGGTATCTCGATGCTGGGCCCGGCGTTGCTGGAGTTTGGCTCCGAAGAGCAGAAGCTTGAACACCTGCCGAAGATCTGCCGTGGCGAAATACGCTGGTGCCAGGGCTATTCAGAACCCAACGCCGGGTCTGATCTCGCCAGTCTCGCGACGCGCGCCGAAGACAAGGGCGATCACTACCTTATCAATGGCCAGAAAGTCTGGACCTCCTACGCTGACAAGTCCGACTGGATTTTCTGCCTGGTGCGCACCGACAACAGCGGCACCAAGCACGAGGGTATCAGCTTCGTCCTGTTCGACATGGATCAGCCGGGCGTTACGGTAAAGCCCATTCGCCTGATCAGCGGCAGTTCGCCCTTCTGCGAGACGTTTTTCGACAACGCTATCGCCGACAGGAAAAACCTGGTGGGCGAAGAGGGCAACGGCTGGACCATCGCCAAATACCTGCTGACGCATGAGAGAGAGATGATTTCCGGCTTTGGTGCGGCGCCCAGCAAGTCGGTGGCGGAGGTTGCGCTGGAAGCCTTTGGCAGCGACCCCACCGGACGCCTGGCCAACGGCGTGTTGCGCCACACCATCGCGCAGTATCAACTGGATACTCTGGTGTTCGGCGCAACGATGGCGCGCGTAGGTGATGAGGCGAAAGCGGGTCACGGGCTCGGTGCCGCGTCCTCCATATTCAAGTATTACGGTACTGAATTGAACAAGCGACGCAATGAACTGAATCTTGCGGTTGGCGGCGAAGCCGCGCTTGGCTGGGATGGAGAGGTCTATCACTCGGGCGCGGTAGCGCGCGACTGGCTGCGCTCCAAGGGGAATTCCATAGAGGGCGGCACCTCGGAAGTGCAGTTGAATATTATCGCCAAGCGCGTACTCGGGTTGCCTGACGCCTGAGTCGAGCGCACCTGAACCGGCCAGTAACAGGAACGCAACGGGAACGAAACTCATGGCATTGGTATTGAATGAAGAGCAGGTGATGCTCAGGGATGCGGCGGCGGGTTTCCTCGCGGAAAAGGCCACGGTGGCTCACCTGCGAGCGCTGCGTGATAGCGCGGACGCGACCGGTTTTGACGCTGGCGTCTGGCGCGAAATGGCTGACATGGGCTGGGCGGGTATCGCCATCCCCGAGGAATATGGCGGTCTCGGTTACGGCTATACCGGCCTGGGGCTGGTGCTGGAGCAGGCGGGACGGAACCTGAGTGCCAGCCCGCTGCAATCCAGCGTACTGGTGGCAGCCACGGTCATTCTCGAATTGGGTAGCCAGGCGCAGAAAGCCGAGTGGCTCCCGGCGATTGCCGCCGGCGACGCCCTGGCAAGCCTGGCATTGCAGGAAGGCAGGCACCATGCACCGCTTGCCACGAACCTCTCGGCAACCCGCGATGGTGACGTCTACCGGCTGCACGGGACCAAGGTGCTGGTACCCGATGCTGGCACGGCGCACACTTTCATTGTGGTCGCACGCAGCGGCGGGGAACCGGGCGAGCGGGAAGGACTCAGCGCCTTTCTGGTGGCCGCAGATTCATCCGGGCTTACGGTGGAGGCCCGCGACATGGTCGATTCACGGGGCATGGGTGCGCTCAGCCTGGACAATGTGGTAGTGGCGCGCGACAACCTGTTGGGAGAGGAGGGTCTGGCCTGGGCCGGCCTTGAGCGCGCCCTGGATATTGCCACCATCGGCCTGGCCTCCGAGATGCTGGGTCTTGCCTGTGAGGCTTTTGAGCGCACGGTAAGCTACCTTCAGGAGCGCAAGCAGTTCGGCCGTGTTATCGGCTCGTTTCAGGGCCTGCAGCACCGTGCAGCACAGCTCTATGCGGAACTGGAACTGTCTCGCTCCATAGTATTGCAGGCGCTGCAGGCGATTGATGCCGGTGATGAACGTCTCCCTCTGCTTGCCAGCGCCGCCAAGGCCAAACTGTGTGAAGTGGTGGAGCGCGCCACCAACGAGTCCATCCAGATGCACGGCGGTATCGGCATGACCGACGAGCATGAAATCGGATTCTTCATCAAGCGGGCGAGGGTTGCACAGCACAGCTTCGGCGACTACAACTACCATCTTGACCGGTTCGCCTGCCTGAGCGGTTTCTAGGTGCGCGATGCTTCCAGACTGAATTGCGAGGAAATCCTGCAAACATGAGTTCTGACCTTGAACGCTTCGACGAGGTGGTTGCCAGCCTGACAGCGGATGGCCAGCCGTTCGCTCTGAATACCGTGACCGTCAATGGCGTTGAGTACCGTAATTTCGTCAACATGCAACGCAATCTCGGTGAGTATTTTCAGGTGATGCATGCGCATGCCGAAAAGGAATTCGTGGTATACCGCGACGAGCGCTATACCTTCGCCGAGGGCTACCAGCACAGCGCCGAGTTCGCGGCGGCGCTACAGGCGCGCTTCGGCGTAAAGCCTGGCGACCGCGTCGCCATTCTCTGTCGCAACAACCCGCAGTGGATGATGGCCTTCATGGCGATCACTGCGATCGGCGCCATCGCGGTGCCGATGAATGCCTGGTGGACGACAGAAGAACTCGATTATGGATTCGCGGACAGCGGCGCCTCCGTGGTGGTGGCTGACCGGCAGCGCGCCGAGCGTCTCGTGCCGATTGTCGGGCAGCACGGCCTGCAGGTGGTATCGGTCGATGATTTCTCCGGGCTAGCGATTGAACATACGCCGTTCAGTACCCTGCTTGAGGAATTTGCCGGGCAGTCGATGCCCGAGGTGGATGTGCAGCCGGATGACTACGCCACCATCATGTACACTTCCGGGTCGACCGGGCACCCGAAAGGCGCGCTGTCTTCGCATCGCGGCATTCTCTCCGCCCTGTGGAGCTGGATGTGCATGGGGGTGTCGACCAAGGTTGCCGCTACCCAGGAAGTGCGCGATGAAGGCCTGGCACCCTGCGCGCTGCTGACAATACCGCTGTTTCACTGCACCGGGAGCCATTCCGCTTTCCTGTTGTCGCTGGTGGTAGGCCGCAAGATGGTTATCATGCACAAATGGGATGCCGAGGAAGCGCTGCGCCTGATCGAGCAGGAGAAGGTCACCTGGTTCAATGGTGTGCCCACCATGTCCGCCGAGTTGCAGGCGGCGGCGGAGACCACCGATCGGGATATTTCCTCTCTCACGGAAATCATGGCCGGCGGCGCAGCACGACCGCCCGAACAAGTAAAAAAAATCAGCAAAACCTTCAGCAAGAGCGCACCGGGAATCGGCTACGGCCTGACTGAAACCAACGCACTCGGCGCGGTAAACGCCGGCGCATTCTACGTTGCGCGCCCCCAAAGCAGCGGACGGCCGGTACCTGCGGTCACGGATTTCAAGGTGATAGACGAGCACGGAAAAGAGGTGCCTTCTGGTGAGCGCGGCGAGTTGTGCATCAAGTCGCCCGCCAATGTGCTGGGGTACTGGAACAAGCCTGAAGAGACAGCGGAGGCGTTTATCGACGGCTGGTTCCATACCGGCGATGTCGCCTGTATCGATGAGGATGGCTTCGTTTATATCGTTGACCGCATCAAGGAGATCATCATTCGCGGCGGAGAGAATATCAGCTGCATTGAGGTGGAGGCCGCAATTTACAGCCATCCCGCGGTTCATGAGGCCGCGGTCTTCGGCTTGCCCGATGAACGCCTTGGTGAAATAGTAGCGACGGCTGTAGTGCTCAGGGCCGGACACGAATTAAGCGCAGAGGCGCTGCGCGAGTTTCTGGTTGAACATCTCGCCAGCTTCAAGATACCCGCGCATGTTTTTTTCCGCGAGGAACAGTTACCGCGCATCGCCTCGGGTAAAATTTTCAAGCGACAGTTAAAGAGCGATTACACGGCCGAACTCGGGCTGGCTTAGGGCCCCTACACAATGCCGCCTATTGCGGAATCAAGGAGTAAGCGATGGATTTGGGAATCAGCACCCGGGTAGCACCCATTCTGGACGAGGTAAAGCGCTTCATCGAGGACGAAATCGTGCCGGTGGAACATGATTACTACACCGATATCGCAGTGGGTGATCGCTGGGAATTTACTGACCGCCAAAACGATATTCGCGAAGATCTGAAGAAAAAGGCGCGAGAAAAGGGCCTGTGGAACTTTTTCCTCACTGACGGCGATGCGGGCTCTGGCCTGAATACGGTGGAGTATGCCTACCTCGCCGAGGAGATGGGCAAGTCGCACATGGCAGCCGAGGTCTTCAACTGCGCCGCTCCCGATACCGGCAACATGGAAGTGTTGCACAAGTACGGTACGGAAGCGCAGAAGAAGCAGTGGCTCGAGCCGTTGATGAATGGCGAGATTCGCTCGGCCTATGCGATGACCGAGCCGGGTGTCGCCTCTTCCGATGCGACAAACATTTCGACCCGGGCAGAACTGGATGGCAATGAGTGGGTGATCAACGGCGAGAAGCATTACGTGTCGGGCGCCGGTGATCCACGCTGCAAGATCATGATCGTGATGGTCAAGACGGACCCGGACGCCCCCAAACACCTGCAACAGTCGCAAATTCTGGTGCCAACCGATACACCCGGATTCGAGAACATCCGGCCGATGAACGTGTTTTCAATGGATGATGCCCCCCACGGGCATATGCACCAGCGTTTTGAGAACTGTCGCGTACCAAAGGACAATATGATACTCGGCCCGGGTCGCGGTTTTGAAATTTCCCAGGGTCGGCTCGGTCCGGGACGGATTCATCACTGTATGCGCGCCATAGGTGCTGCAGAAAAGGCGCTCGAACTACTCTGCGAGCGCGCGGTGTCCCGCGTGGCTTTCGGCAAGCCGCTGGCGCGACTCGGCGGCAATATCGATATAATTGCCAATGCACGCATGGATATCGAACAGGCGCGCCTGCTGACGCTGAAAACCGCCTGGATGATGGACAATGTCGATGCCAAGGAAGCGCGTGTGTGGATTTCCATGATCAAGACCGCTGTGCCCAATGTGTCGATTCGCATTGTCGATGAAGCGATACAGATGTTCGGCGCGCTGGGCGTGTCGCAGGATACACCACTGGCCGGCATGTATATGGCGCAGCGCACGCTGCGTCTGGCGGATGGTCCGGATGCGGTGCACCGCATGGTGGTGGGCCGTCACGAACTCAAGCGCTATGTGGCGCAGCAGCAGGAGGTGAACGCAACCTTCCGCGATGGCTGACCGCGCATCGCGGCGAGCAAGCGGAGCGGGTTTGGCCGAACGCGCGGTGTTTGTCACTTACAACCGATAATTATAAGCAACGGTAGGGTGGTATGAAGCAATTTTCCAGGGTGTGCGCCTCCCTTATGGGCGTTGTCTGGGCTGGTGTACACTCCGGAACTGCTCTGGCTGCTGCCGGGGCACTGGAAGAAATCATTGTTACCGCCAACAAGCGCGAATCCTCGATCATGCACACCGCGGCGGCTCTCAGTGCATTTGACGGTGAGGCATTTGATCAGCTCGGGATTGAAAACAGCGCCGATTTGACGGCGAGAACCCCTTCATTGACGGTATCTACATTCCGCGTGGCGATTCGCGGCGTGGGCCGGCCCAATCTTGCTGTCGGTTCGGAGCCGGGCGTGGGCCTCTACTGGGACGGTGTCTACAATACCGAGAATGGCGTGTTCAACTATGCGCGCTACATGGACATTGAGCGCATTGAGGTACTCCGCGGGCCCCAGGGGACACTCTACGGGCGCAACTCAATCGGCGGTGCGGTGAACTTTATCAGCAAACGCCCCACCAGCGAATGGAGTGGTCGCCTGACTGGCGAACTTGGCAACTACGACGCCTACCTCGGGCAGGCCTACGTCAGTGGGCCTGTGACAGACAAACTGGGCGTGCTTGCCGGGGTATCGAAATACGAGCGCGACGGCTTCCAGGAAAATACTTTCAATGGCAAGGATTACGAACAGGACGACACGCTATACGGCACGCTGGGCTTCGAGCACAAGACCACGGAAAACTGGACAACCAATCTCAAGGTGATTGGCGTTGATCGCGGTTACCGCACCACCAATGGCTATATT
>TARA_R110002073_G_scaffold550_10_pt1 | contig 23204 bp, 26 predicted proteins | sample TARA_R110002073 | Tara Oceans TARA_R110002073 (sample SAMEA4397174) | marine metagenome | biome: Polar Biome; feature: [DCM] deep chlorophyll maximum layer (ENVO:01000326); material: water (ENVO:00002006), including particulate matter (ENVO:01000060) such as... | depth 40 m | reverse complement strand
ACACTCGGGAGTGCGGTTATGAAAATAAGAGTTCGGGCACGCAGGGCGACGGTTGCGCTGATGGTGGGATGTTTGTTGTGGCCGCAGTTGCTGTGGGCAGAAGAGGCGATTGACGAGAGTCCCAATGAGTGGGCAATGGCCGGCGATCTGCTGGTGGCGCGCCCCATCGGGGTGGTCTTGACAGTGGGTGGCGCAGCGGTTTGGCTGGTCAGCCTGCCGTTTACCCTGCTGTCAGGCAGTGCCAGTGAAGCGGCGGGTACATTGATCGGCGGGCCGGCTGAAGCCACTTTCATGCGCTGTCTCGGTTGCCGCAATACCGGTTATACCGGCAAGGACGCAGAAGCCATCAAAAGGTTGAACGAGAGAAAGGCTGAGGATGCCGGTTCCTGAACGAGCGCCTGTTCCAGGCAGCGCCACTCAGGGTTTATCGAAGCGTTTTTTCAGGGCAGCGGCAACAGGTGCAGGTACAAAGGGGCTGATCTCGCCATCCAGTGCGGCAATCTCCCTCACCAGGGTAGAAGAAATATAGGACAAATGCTCTGACGGGGTGAGAAAGATACTCTCAAACTCCGGGAATATGGCCCGGTTCATATTGGCCAGTTGAAACTCGTACTCGAAGTCCGCCACCGCTCTCAGGCCCCGCAGCACACAGCGTGCGTTCTGGCTTTTGGCAAATTCTGTAAGCAGGTTGCTGAAACCCACGACCTCGACGTTGTCCAGGTGGCCCAGTGACTCCTCGCAAAGTGATACCCTCTCCTCCAGCGAAAACAGTGGTGTTTTCTTTTCGCTGTGGGCAATGGCCACGACCACCCGGTCAAACAGGCGCGCGGCGCGTTCCGCCAGATCCACGTGGCCGTTGGTCATCGGGTCGAAGGTGCCGGGATAAATGACAGTGTTAGTGCGCATAGTAATGGCCGGTTGGGTGCAGGACAGCGGATGGTAAACAATTAGTCGGGCAGCGACAACGTAACGGCAGCGGAGCCGGCGGTTGGATAATCCCGGTCAGCCGGAATGCGTCACCGCGCTATTGGTGAACAGCCGGTAGATGACACCGCCTGCCAGTTTTTCCCGATGCAGTGTCCATTGCGGTGGAATGTCGGGCTTGGGTTCGGTTGCCGCTGTCTCGACATAGATCAGGGCATCCTTGCTTAACAGGGATGTGTCTGCCAACAGTGCGCACATCGGCCCGGTCAATTGCAGTGCGAAAGGCGGGTCGACAAAGGCGATGTCATAAGGTTCGACTGCCTGCTTCAGGTGTTGCTGCGCCGGGACAGCGTGACACCGCCCCCTGTCGGTCGCATCCAGTGTCTCAAGGTGGCGTTGTATCTGCGCCATCGCCACACCAGCGGTGTCGACAAAATCACAGTAGCCGGCGCCTCTGGACAGCGCCTCCAGCCCCAGCGCGCCGCTGCCCGCAAACAGATCGACACAGCGAGCTCCCCGAATATAGGGGGCGAGCCAGTTAAACAGGGTTTCGCGGATGCGGTCGCCGGTGGGGCGCAGTCCTTCTGCGGGCGTAAATGAAAGTTTGCGGCCCCGCCACTGTCCTCCGATGATGCGCACCTGACGCTGCCTGGCGGCGCGACTTCCTGTTCCTGACATTTCTTCGGGTTATCCAAGGGTGTTACGATAGGCGCCTTTTCTGGCGTGCGTTATGCACTCACTTTAGCACGACACTTATGAATTTTTTCAAACGTAAAAAACAAGTAGAGACCACGGAGCCCTCGACCGAGCCAGCTTCCGCGATGGAGCAGGAGCAGGCGGAAGGCATCGCGGACGCCCCTGCAGCGGAGCGCATTGAGCCTGATGCCGCTGCGCTGCAGGCGGAATCGCTGCCGGAGCAGGCGGCAGCGCCACCGGAAGATGCCTCGCCGTCGGAGCCCGCTAGCGACGAAAACCCTGCCGCCGCAGAGGCGGCAACCACAGTGGAGGAGAAAACCGGTTTTTTCTCCCGGTTGGGCTTTAAACGTAAAAAATCGGCCGAGGCCAGTGACATTTCGCCTGACTCCGTCGAAGAGGCCGGTCAGTCTGTAGACAGCAGCGACACTTCCAGCCCTGATGCAGCGCCGATCACAACAGAGCAGGCAGTGATGCCAGCAGGCGACTCTGCTGAGGTGGACACAATACCCGCAGAACAACCGGTGGTTGAAGCGCAAGCTGTAGACACTGTCGATGCCCTCGCCGAGGGCCCGGCATCTGCAGTTGGCAAACCGGCGCAAGCCGATGCCCCCGCCGTCGCGGACTCGAGTGCCTCAGAGGGCGAGAAGGTCGGATTTTTCTCGCGCTTACGCCGCGGCCTGGGGCGCACCAGCGGTACGCTGGTGCAGGGTCTGGGCAACCTGTTTCTCGGGCGCAAGGAAATTGACGCCGACCTGTTCGAGGAGCTGGAATCGCGACTGTTGATGGCTGATGTCGGGATAGATGCCACGCTGGACATTATCAACCGCCTCACACAGCGGGTGTCCCGCAAGGAGCTGACGCGACCGGAAGCGTTGCACGGCGCGTTGCGCGAGGAACTGTTGGCGCTGTTGCAGCCCTGTGAACAGCCGCTTGAGGTAGATGGCCACCAGCCCTATGTCATCCTGATGGTGGGTGTGAATGGTGTGGGTAAGACCACGACAATCGGCAAGCTGGCAAAGCACTATATCGGCAGCGGGCGCTCCGTAATGCTGGCTGCAGGCGACACTTTCCGCGCCGCCGCCGTTGAGCAACTGCAGGTATGGGGCGAGCGCAATGATGTGCCTGTTGTGGCCCAGCACACCGGGGCAGACAGCGCCTCGGTCCTGTTTGACGCACTGCAGGCAGCGCGCGCACGCAAAATCGATGTATTGATCGCCGATACCGCGGGTCGACTGCACAACAAGGACAATCTCATGGAAGAGTTGAAGAAAGTGGTCCGGGTGATGGGCAAGATCGACCCCTCCGCGCCGCATGAGGTGATGCTGGTACTCGATGCCGGCACGGGACAAAACGCACTCGCCCAGGCCGAACACTTCCAGCAGTGGGTTGGGGTGTCGGGCATAACCCTGACCAAGCTCGATGGCACGGCGAAAGGTGGAATAATCTTCGCTATCGCCAAAAAACTGAAGCTGCCGATTCGTTTTATCGGTGTGGGCGAGGCGGTGGAAGATCTGCGCCCCTTCGAGGCCGAACAGTTTATAGAGGCCCTGTTTGACGTGGACAATTCCTCTGCATGATCACCTTTGACAGGGTCAGTAAGCGTTATCCGGAAGGGCATGATGCCCTGCGAGAGCTCAGTATTCATATCGAACGAGAGGAGCTGGTTTTCCTCACCGGCCATTCCGGAGCGGGCAAGAGCACGCTGCTGCGCCTTATCATGCTTATGGAGAGGGCCACACGGGGTCAGGTTATTGTCGGTGGTCAGGATCTGGCCCGCGTGCGTGCTCGCGGAATACCCAAGCATCGCCGCAATATTGGCGTGGTGTTCCAGAATCACCAGCTGCTGTTTGATCGCACTGTCTTTGATAACGTGGCGCTTCCCCTGATCATCGCTGGCTACGAACACCGCGAAATCGGTCGGCGGGTCCGCGCTGCCCTCGATAAAGTGGGATTGCTGGCGCGAGAGTGGGCCATGCCCCGAGCGCTGTCGGGTGGTGAGCAACAGCGAGTGGGAATCGCCAGGGCGGTCGTCGGCAAGCCCGGAATACTGTTGGCGGATGAGCCCACCGGGAACCTCGATCCAGCCCTGTCCGCGGAGATAATGAACCTGTTCGAGCAGTTCAATCAGGTGGGCGTAACGGTGTTGATTGCCAGCCACGACCTGGCACTGATATCCCGTTTGCAGCACCGCATCATTACCCTGCGCCAGGGCTGCCTGGTCAGTGGTGGCGCGCCGTGATACGCCGCCGAAAAGCCGTGCGGCGCAAAGAGAGCGCACGTGCCAGCCGAACCGGGCTGTTGAACCGGCTCAGTGCGTGGCTGCAGCACCACCGTCTTTCCGCTGCTGACAGCCTGGTCCGGGTGCTCGAAAATCCAGCGGGCAGCCTGTTGACCTGGTTGGTTATTGGTATCGCGCTGGCGCTTCCGGTGGGCATGAATGTGGCGCTGGACAACGTTAGCAAGGTGAGTCAAGGCTGGGACAGTCCCGCCCAGATATCACTCTTTTTGCAGGAGGGCGTAAGCGGCGAGCGGGTGCAGCAACTCGAGGCCGAACTGGCGGCCCTTGAGGCGGTGAGCGAAACGCGGTTTATCTCCCGTGAAGAGGCCCTCGATGAGTTTCGTGAGCTGTCCGGATTCGCCGATGTGCTGGCCAATCTGGAGGAAAACCCGCTGCCGAACCTGATTCTGGTCACGCCTGTCACTGCCCTTGATGAACCGGCCGTGTCTGCGTTGCGGGCGGAACTGGAGGAAAATTCGGAAGTAGCCGAGGCGGTGTTGGACATGGAGTGGTTGCAGCGGCTCAACACCCTGATGGAGCTCAGTCGTCGAATCGTTCTGGCGGTAGGGGTGATGCTGGTTACCGGCGTATTGTTGATCCTGGGCAACACGATTCGGCTCGCGATCGAGAGTCGCCGCGATGAAATTGTCATCGTCAAGCTTGTCGGCGGCAGCAACGGCTTTGTCAGGCGGCCATTTTTGTACACGGGCTTGTGGTACGGCGTTGGCGGGGGTGTGCTGGCGGCTATACTGGTATCGGTGTCGCTGTGGTTTCTGGAGGAGCCTATCGCCGACCTTGCTCTGCTCTACGAGAGTGCATTTTACCTGACAGGGCTGGGCTTGATGGGCGCGCTGAACCTGATAATTCTCGGTGGATTGCTGGGTCTTGCAGGTGCCTGGTTAGCGGTTTCGCGGCACCTGGTTCACATTGAGCCACAATAAACGGCAGGCCGATTTGCGACTTTTACACATAACTCATTGATTATAAACAAATAAACGGCAATTTTTCGGTATGCGGTGAACTTTTGCGAAATTAGCACTCTAAAGTATTGAGTGCTAAAATCGGCACCCGATATTGAGAGGGTCAAAAAATGACGAGAAGCTTGTTGCCCGTTGATCAAATGGTGCCGGGGGCGAACCTGCCGGCCTATGTGCAGGCAGTTAGCAGTATTCCGATTCTCAGCGTTGAGCGTGAGCGCGAGCTGGCGGAAGATCTTTTCTACAATCAGAATTTGCAGGCGGCTCGCGAACTGGTGATGTCGCACCTGCGCTTTGTGGTGCACATCGCACGCAGCTATTCGGGGTATGGCCTGGCTGAGGCAGACCTTATTCAGGAAGGCAATGTCGGCCTGATGAAGGCGGTCAAGCGCTTCAACCCGGAGAAAGGCGTGCGCCTGGTATCGTTTGCCGTGCACTGGATCAAAGCTGAAATGCACGAGTTCATTCTCCGCAACTGGCGGATTGTCAAAATCGCCACGACCAAGGCGCAGCGCAAACTGTTTTTTAACCTGCGCAGTGCGAAAAAATCACTGTCCTGGTTAAGCGCAGATGAAGCGCAGGCTATCGCCGAAGACCTCGGTGTGGATGTCCGCGAAGTACAGCGTATGGAAGGGCGATTGAGCAGTCGCGATCTCGGCTACGATCAACCCGTTGACGCCGACGATGACGACGCCTGGCACTCACCGCAGTATTATCTGGAAGATCAAAGTGCTGATCCGGCACAGATTCTCGAGTCCAATGATTGGCAGGACAGCAGTGAAGCACAGCTGCACAACGCCCTGTCTGACCTGGACGAGCGCAGCCGCGATATTCTGTCGCAGCGCTGGCTGGCCGAGAAAAAAGCCACCCTGCACGACCTGGCCGCGCAATACAGCGTCTCGGCTGAGCGTATCCGTCAGCTTGAACAGAGCGCTATGGCAAAACTGCGAGCGGCGATTGCAGTCTAGCGCCTCAATGATGGAGGCGGGTTAACCGCCTCCCTGTTACACTTCGAACATGGCAAAATTATTCATTACTCTGGCGTCGCTCAGCGGCATGATGGCTGTCATGCTCGGCGCGTTCGGCGCGCATGCTCTTAAGGCCAAGCTGGATGCATACTCGCTCGGCATATTTGAGACCGCAGTCCAATACCATTTCTATCACAGCGTTGCGCTGTTGGCTGTGGGCATCCTCGCACTGAGCCAGCCGCAAACCGCCCTGCTGAAAAGCAGCGGCTGGTTATTCCTGTTCGGTATCCTGGTGTTCTCCGGCAGCCTCTATCTCCTGAGTATTACAGGGGTGCGCTGGCTTGGAGCCATCACACCAATAGGCGGTCTGGCTTTTATAGCCGGCTGGGGTTGTCTGGCTGCCACCGGTTGGAAATTGCTGGACTGATTCGCGACAGAGGCATCCCATGACTGATCCCGACAACAGGCAGCGCATACGCAGTTATGTGTTGCGCACGGGTCGTATGACGCCTGGCCAGCGCCGTGCCTATGATGAGGGCTGGCAGCTCTGGGGCCTTGAATACCGTCCCGAGGAACTGGCGTTTGACACCGTCTTCGGCCGGCCGGGCCCCCGAGTATTGGAGATTGGCTTCGGTATGGGCCAGTCCCTGGCGACAATGGCACGTGATAACCCGGACACGAACTTTATTGGAATTGAAGTTCATCGCCCCGGTGTCGGCAGGCTGTTGCACAGTATTGCAGAGCACGATATCCGCAATGTTCGCGTGTATTGTCACGACGCGGTAGAGGTCCTGCGCGACACGATTGCGGACTCCTCACTGGATACCGTGCAGATTTTCTTCCCCGACCCGTGGCACAAAAAGCGCCACAACAAACGCCGCCTGATTCAGCCGGAATTTGTGGCGCTGCTGGTGCGGAAACTGAAACCCGGCGGCGTATTGCATCTGGCCACCGACTGGGAGGATTACGCGCAGCAGATGATGGGGGTTCTCAGTGCTGCCCGGGGACTGTCGAACACCTGTGGCGACGGGGTATTTTCACCGCGCCCCACACAGCGGCCGCTGACAAAATTTGAGCTGCGCGGTGAGCGTCTCGGTCACGGAGTCTGGGACCTGGTATTTTCCCGGACTTAGTCTGGTGTCGTATTCAGTGCCGACACGCCGACAAGATCGCGGTACACGATCGCCATCACCAATCCTAGAAATGGTAAAGTCCATATCAAACCGATACCCAGTGGTATGGCGCTGACCGCCACAACGACGGCGCTGATCAGGCTGAGTCCTACGACCCTGAACCAGCATGGGGTGATGGCTTTACGTGAGGTTTCCAGGGCCTCCCAAATACCGAGTTGCTTGTCCACGAGCAACGGCAGCGCCAACATGTAGGCGAACAGCAAATAGAGGCCGGGCACTACCAATAGAATGAATCCGATGATGATCAATACGACCATGAGCAGGTAGGTCAAAAAGATCGGGACTGTGTTGGGGTAGTAGTCGAATACCATGGAAGCGGTGGTCGGGATGCCGACACTGTGTTTTATCGCAATCATCATCAGCCCTACTACCAGCGGGTAGGTGACGAGTACAGTGATCAACTGCACGATAGCATTGATCATGTTGGAGTCGTCTCCGACCAGCGCGGCGAGACCCGAGAATAACAGGTTGGCGACAAGCAAAACCGCCAGTGCACCCCAGTAGGTACCCTTGAACCCGTCTTTCAATTTCCAGGCTTCCTCCAGCACTTTGGAAATCGTCCAGTCCGGCTTCAGCGCGCGGTTGAGTCGGTCTGCGCCGGGGTTTTCATCATCGAGGTGATTGTCTGCTTGGTCTGACATCGCGGGGCTCCATTCGTTTCTATTTGACGGCTAACTCCATGTGTACCGCCTTGAGTATAGGATATCAGGCGGGCAGGTGCGCACTTTGTCAGCGTGATGACACTGCGGCAGCGAGTGATTGCATGTTTGATTGCCGCTGTTCAGCTTCAATCCGTGAAAAATTCGGCGACAACGCTATCGAGGAATCGCCTGCCGAACGCGGTTGCTTTTACCGTCTCCCCGGTGCAATCCAGCAGTTCCCGCTGCCCCAGTAGTGCCAATTTGGATGCCAACACAGCTGGATCCAGTCCCGTGCGGGAAGTGAACTGCGACAGCGTGAAGCCGCCGTTCAGTCGCAGGGCATTCATCATAAACTCGCCGACGATTTCATCTCGACCGACATTGCGAGTACTGCCAACGAAGTTCCCGGACCCCGCCTGCATGTACTCTTGTGGCTGTCGACGTTTGGCGAGGCGCTGGACACGGCCATCGGCAAAACTGATCTTGCCATGTGCCCCGGCGCCAATACCCAGGTAATCTCCAAACGACCAGTAGTTGCGGTTGTGGCGGCAGTTGAGGCCGGGCGAACTGTAGGCGGACACCTCGTATTGCGCATAGCCATGCACAGCCAGCAGTTGCTCGCCACTGTGCTGGATATCCGCGAGTTCATCCTCTACTGGCAGTCGCGGCGGGCGTTTGTGGTATACCGTATTCGGTTCGATAGTCAGCTGGTACCAGGAGATGTGTGCCGGCTTGCAGTGGATGGCGGATAACACGTCATTCTCAGCGTCGCGTTGGGTCTGCCCGGGGAGTCCATGCATGAGGTCGAGATTGACGCTGTCAAAGCCGGCGTCGCGCGCGAACTCGATAGCGGCGTGGGCCTGATCGCTCGTATGTATCCGACCCAGTGCCTGTAGATGTGCATCGTTGAAACTCTGGATGCCGAGTGACAGGCGGTTGATGCCCGCCTCCCGGAAGCCGTAAAACTTGTCCGCCTCGGCGCTGCCCGGATTGGCCTCCATGGTGGCTTCCAGCGTCGGCGCCAGCGGCGCTCGCTCTGCTATCCCCTGCAGCAGTTGGCGAATGGCCGTGGCGGAAAACAGGCTGGGTGTGCCACCACCGATAAATAACGTATCGATTGCCCTGCCCTGCAGTAAATACAGGTCATCCTCCAGATCCTGCAGCAGGGTGCGGATATAGTGTGCTTCGGGAACCGAATCGGCCTCGTGTGAGTTGAAATCGCAGTAGGGACATTTGCGCTCGCACCAGGGCAAGTGAACATACAGCCCCAGCGGGGGGAGTTGCATCACCGCTGGCGCAGGGCTTCGAACAGCAGGGCGCTGGCTTTTGCCCGATGGCTGATACGGTTTTTTACGTCACGCGGCAACTGCGCAGAACTGCACTGGTGTTCTGGCACATAAAAAAGCGGGTCGTAGCCGAAACCCTGGTCGCCGCGAGGCTCAAACAGGATGAAACCGTCCCAGCTGGCCTGGCACACGAGGGGAGTGGGGTCGAGCGCGTGACGCATATAAACGAGCACACACTGGAATCTGGCGCTGCGCTGTGCTTCGGGTGTGTCACCCAGTTCCTGCAACAGTCGCGCGTTGTTGCCAGCATCACCCGCGCCGGAATAGCGGGCTGAATGGATACCGGGCGCACCGTTGAGGAAGTCCACCTCGAGCCCGGAGTCGTCTGCTATCGCGGGCAAACCAGAGTGCTGTGCGGCTGCGCGCGCTTTTATGATGGCATTCTCGACAAAACTCAGGCCGTCCTCTGCGACCTCCGGCACACTGTAAGCAGCCTGGGGCGTCAGTGTGACGCCAAGTGGCGAGAGTATCTCTCCCAGTTCCCGCAGCTTGCCGGTGTTGCCGCTGGCGAGCACCACGGTGTGCGTGTGTGCACTGTCAGTCATCAGTCTGTATAGAGTTGGTGCTTGAACTTGAAGGTGTAGCTCTCCTGCGCACCTGCAGGCCTGAAATCAATCTCGAAAAAGCGCCACTCTTCATTGATAAAGGGGAATTCGGCAATGTAGTAGATCGCCTCGCCCTCGCGAATCTCCTTGAATTCGAGCGTCTGGTTTTGTATCAGATCCCAGGTTTTACCCTGCAACACCATGGCGCGTGCTCTGCTGCCATCGGCCAGTTTTTCGCGTACCGCGAGATTGAGGATTGCGCGTTTCTCGCCGCGTGTGATGCCGTAGGTCGCGGCAACTTTGGGCTCAAGAAACGTGGTATTCACAACACTGTAATACAGTTCGTAGGGTCCAAACGTCTCTGACTGCTGTGCCATTGCAGGGATGGCAAGCAGGGCCAGCCATATAAAAGTGGAGCGGATGTGGGCTGAAAGATGCATTTTATCGAGTAATCCGGTAGATCGCCGTGGAGGCGAAGAGGTTGGGCCATGTGTTGGATAGCAAGGGTTTATCCCGGGTATCACCGACGACTTCCCTGGACACAATACGAATGTCCTTGGCGATGCACAGATCTTCAAAATCCTTCACCGTGCAGAAGTGGATGTTTGGCGTATTGTACCAAGTATACGGCATGAAACTGGATACCGGCATATGGCCCTGCAGACCCAGCATCAGGCGGCAGCGCCAGTGGCCGAAATTGGGGAACGTGACAATGCCCTGGCGGCCGATGCGTAACATTTCGTCCAATACCCGTTCAGGGTATCTCACCGCCTGCAATGCGAGGGCCAGAACCACAGTATCGAAACTCTGGTCGGGGAAGTTGGACAGGCCCTCGTCCATGTTTTGCTCGATCACGTTGAGTCCGCGGGCGATAGCGGCGGTAATATACTTTTGATCAATCTCCAGGCCTGTACCCCTGACCTGCCGCTGATCGCGCAGGAATTCGAGAAAGACGCCATCGCCGCAGCCAAGGTCCAGTACGCGCGAGCCGGGAGCGATCCAACGTTGAATGTGAGACAGGTCGAGGCGCATCAGTTCTCGTCTCCCACGCGCAGCATATACGCGCGAAATACATCGAGGTAACGGGGTATGGGCAACAGGAAGGCGTCGTGGCCCTCCTTCGCATCGATTTCAGCATAGGTCACTGGTCGGTCGGCGGCGATCAGGGCGTTGACTATTTCCCGGGACCGCTCCGGCGAAAACCGCCAGTCGGTAGAAAATGAAATTACCAGGAAGCTGCACTGCGCATGGCGAAAAGCGGCGACCGGATCGTTGTCGTACTCCAGCGCCAGGTCGAAGTAGTCCAGCGCGCGAGTCATCAGGATATAGGTGTTGGCGTCAAAATGGCCGGAAAACTGGCTGCCCTGATGCCGCAGGTAGCTCTGCACCTGGAACTCGGCGTTGGTCGCCTCGCCCCTGCCCAGACTGCCGGACCGCAGGTCGCGCCCGAACTTGTTCGCCATGGCGTCGTCTGACAGATAGGTGATATGGCCGATCATGCGGGCCAGAGCCAAGCCTCGCGCCGGCACGGTATCGCTGTTCTGATAGTTGCCGCCAAAAAAATCCGGGTCGGACTCAATCGCCTGACGCGCCACCTCATTGAAAGCCAGGTTCTGTGCGCTGAGCTTCAGCGCGGCGGCGATGACGATGCAGTGCCTGATCCGGTGTGGGAATTCCAGCGACCAGCGCATGGCCTGCATACCACCGAGACTGCCCCCAATCACCGCGGCCCAGCACTCGATACCGAGATAGTCTGCGAGGCGAGCCTGGCTGTGTACCCAGTCCCGAGTGCGCAATGGCGGGAAATCAGGCCCCCAGGGGTTTCCCGTGGCTGGGTTGATGGAACTCGGGCCGGTAGAGCCGTGACAGCCCCCGAGGTTGTTGAGGCACACGACAAAGAAGCGATCGGTATCAATCGGCTTGCCCGGGCCTATGCACTGGTCCCACCAACCGGGTTTCTTGTCCTGCGCACTGTGGAAGCCTGCGGCGTGATGATTGCCACTCAGGGCGTGGCAGATCAATACAGCGTTGCTGCGCTTTGCATTGAGCTCGCCATAGGTTTCATAGACCAGCTCAAAACTTTGCAACGCACGGCCGCAGGTCAGCTGCAGGGGCTCGTCAAAGCGAGCGAGCTGTGGCGTGACGATACCGACGGACTGTAGGGCGCTCATCGCATTAACTCAGCCAGGGCGCGAATCCCAGTACGCCGGCGGCCGCTGCCATATGCTGAAGCGCTATCTGGACGATATTGATCAGGATAAAAGCGAGGATGGGTGAAAAATCCAGCCCACCCATTGGCGGCAGCAGCTTGCGCACGGGAGCCATTAGCGGCTCGGTGATCTGGTGCAATAAAAAGATGGCGGGGTGACGACTGCCCTGGGCGACCCAGCTGAGGATGATCATCGCCAGCAATGCAAAAAAATACACCTGCACCAGCAGCGCGAACACGCCTAGCACGCCACCGAGAAGAAGTGGTACCGGTGCCGGAATCGCGCCGAATCGAATCAGGAACACGGCGGCAATGCCGGCCATCTGCAGCAGCACTGCCAGCAACAGGGTGGCGATATCAAAACCACCATAACCGGGAATAATCCTGCGCAGCGGGACCACCAGCGGATTGGTAATCTTTACCACGAACTGGGATATGGGATTATAAAAATCCGCACGCACCAGCTGCAATACGAAGCGCAGCAGCATTGCAATCAGGTACAGGCTGAGCAATGTCTGAATCAGGTAAACCAAAATTGCATAAAGGGCGTTCATTAGTAGCTATCTCTCCTAACCCATTTCCCGGGACATTTCGAGGGCGCGGTCCGCGGCTGCACGCATGGCCCGGGATACCGTATCTCGAAGGCCGTCTGCCTCGAAGCTCTGAATCGCGCGCTCGGTGGTGCCGCCCGGGCTCGTCACCCTGCGTCGCAACTCAACCAGGTCCACGTCGCTATCCATGGCCATCCGGGCGGCGCCCAGGCCGGTTTGGGTAGCGAGCAGGGTGGCGGTATCCCGGTTCAATCCGAGGGCGACGCCGGCCTCGACCATCGCTTCTGTTAACAGGAAAAAATACGCTGGCCCGCTGCCGGACAGTGCAGTAATCGCATCCAGTTCCGGCTCCGAGTTTACCCAGCAGGTGATGCCCACCGCAGACAGCACCAGCTGTGCAAACTCACGCTGTCGATCTGATGTAGTGGTATTGGCAAACAATCCGCTTGCGCCGCAGCCGACCAGTGCCGGGGTGTTGGGCATGCAACGTACGATGGCGGCATTGGGCCCGAGTCTCGCCTGCATGGTATCTATGGTAATGCCGGCTGCGATGGAAATTACCAGCGAGCCATTGGCTTGCACGGCTGCGGCGATGCTCGCGGTAGCTTCCGCCATCACCTGCGGCTTTACTGCCAGAATAATAATGTCCGCGCCCTCGACTGCGGCGGCGTTGTCACTGAACACCGCGAGCGGCGCAATGGTGAGCAAGCGCTCAAGACTCTCGGGGAAAGGGTCTGCGGCACTGATGAGTGCTGCAGGGTGACCGCTCTCGATGAGGCCGCCAATGATGCTGCTGGCCATATTGCCAGCGCCGACAAATGCAATACGCGGTAGATCTGTGTGTCCGTCAGCCATATGCTTACCAAAGATAAAACAGTCGTGCAGTATACACGCCGCGATCTGTCAAAATCACCTGTCGCGCGGGCCGAAAATGGCGGTGCCCACCCGAATGATGGTGGCCCCTTCACTGATCGCTGTTTCCAGATCCGCTGACATACCCATGGATAAAGTGTCGAGGTCGGGAGCCAGCTTTCGCAGTTGCATGGCCGCGTCGCGCATCTGCCGAAAAGCCGCCCGTTGTGCTTCGCTATCCGCAGCAGCTGCGGGTATTGCCATCAGTCCGCGCAGTGTCAGCCGCGGCAGACCCAGCACGGTGCGGGCCAATTGCGGCAGTTCCTCCAGGCTCACACCGGACTTGCTGGCCTCTGCTGAAATATTCACCTGCAGGCACACCTGCAAGGGCGCCAGTCCCGCCGGACGCTGTTCGCTGAGGCGTTTGGCGATCTTGGCGCGATCCACGCTGTGCACCCAGTCGAAGTTCTCGGCTATGCCGGCGGTCTTGTTGGATTGAATGGGGCCGATAAAGTGCCAGATCACGGGCAGGTCTTGCAATTCACGGATCTTTTGCACCGCCTCCTGCAGATAGCTCTCTCCAAAATGCCTCAGGCCACAGGCATAGGCTGCCCGTACATCCTGTGCCGTGCGGGTTTTGCTGGCAGCCATTACGGTGACATCAGCACTGCTGTACTGGCTTTTTTCAGCGGCGCGCCTTACCCTTTGGAGCAGCTTTGCTATATTCTTGGAGAGCTGTTGTTCGTCCATGGCGCGGATGTTAGCGGATTTGTCGCCAGTGTGACACGACAATAATATCAGGTGGCGGAGACGCTCTGTCATAAGAACCATGCTGGCCGGGGAGCGGTCGACACACAGTGTCGACAGGGGAGAAGACAAAGAATGGATATAACAGAATTATTGGCTTTCAGTGCCAAGCAGGGCGCGTCTGACCTGCACCTTTCGGCGGGATTGCCACCGATGATCCGCGTAGACGGCGATATTCGCCGTATCAACCTGCCGCCGATGGAGCACAAGCAGGTTCACGAGCTTATCTACGACATCATGAACGATAAGCAGCGCAAGGACTACGAGGAGTTTCTCGAAACCGATTTCTCCTTTGAAGTACCGGGAGTCGCCCGCTTTCGTGTCAATGCATTCAACCAGAATCGTGGCGCTGGCGGTGTCTTTCGTACCATTCCTTCCAAGGTGCTGACGATGGAAGACCTCGGCATGGGCCAGGTCTTTCGCGATATCGCGATGATGCCGCGCGGGCTGGTACTGGTCACCGGGCCGACCGGCTCAGGCAAATCCACCACTCTGGCAGCGATGGTCGATTTCATCAACGACAATAAATACGAGCATATTCTCACCATTGAGGATCCGATTGAATTTGTTCACGAGAGCAAGAAATGCCTCGTCAACCAGCGCGAGGTGCATCGCGATACACTGGGTTTTTCCGAGGCGCTGCGCTCAGCTCTGCGTGAGGACCCGGACATCATCCTGGTAGGTGAGTTGCGCGACCTGGAAACCATCCGCCTCGCACTGACCGCCGCGGAGACCGGACATCTGGTGTTCGGCACCCTGCACACCACGTCTGCGGCCAAGACGATTGACAGGGTTATCGATGTGTTCCCGGCAGCGGAAAAATCCATGGTACGCTCGATGTTGTCCGAATCGCTGCAGGCGGTGGTGTCGCAGACCTTGCTCAAACGCGCTACCGGCGGGCGCGTCGCCGCACATGAGATCATGCGCGGGACATCAGCCATACGCAACCTGATTCGTGAGGACAAAGTGGCGCAGATGTACTCCGCCATCCAGACGGGCCACGCACTGGGCATGCAGACGATGGATCAGTGCCTGGAGGATCTGGTTGGGAAGCGAATTATCACCAAGGAAGTTGCGCGCGAAAAAGCCAGGATGCCGGAAAACTTTTAGGCCGGTGTTGCCTTGCTGCATGCCGCAGAGGAAGGACTGTCAGTATGAATATTGAGGGTTTGCTGCAGAGGATGGTAAAGGAGGGCGCCTCCGATGGCTTTATCACGGCGCACTCTCCGCCCTGCATCAAGGTGGATGGCCAGATATATCCGATCAGCAAGCACAAAGTGACGGAGGAGGAAGCGCGGGAATTGGTGTTGTCTACCATGCGACAGGATCAGCAGATCGAATTCCGCAAGCACCATGAATGCAATTACGCCCTGAGCACTGAAAGTCTCGGCCGATTTCGGGCCAGTGCTTTCGTGCAACGCGGGCAATGCGGCCTGGTGGTGCGCCGTATTCAAACGGTTATTCCTTCCATTGAGGAATTGGGGTTGCCGCCGATTATCAAAGAGCTTGCGATGACAAAACGCGGCCTGGTGATTTTCGTCGGCGCCACAGGTACCGGCAAGTCGACATCCCTGGCATCCATGGTGGACTATCGCAACCACAACAGTCGCGGTCATATCATCAGTATTGAAGACCCGATAGAGTTTATTCATGAGCATGCGGGCTGCATTGTCACCCAGCGCGAGGTGGGAATGGATACCGAGTCCTTTGATGTGGCGCTGAAAAACACGTTGCGACAGGCGCCCGATGTCATCCTGATCGGCGAAGTTCGCACCGCAGAAACCATGCAGCAGGCGCTGACATTCGCCGAGACCGGCCACTTGTGCCTGTGTACCTTGCACGCCAACAACGCCAACCAGGCACTGGACCGGATACAGAGCTTTTTCCCCGCCGAGCTGCACAATCAGGTCTGGATGGACCTTTCGCTGAACCTGAAATCGATGGTCGCCCAACAGTTGCTGCCGCGCAAGGACGGCAAGGGGCGAACACCCGTGGTGGAAGTACTGCTCAACTCACCACTGGTTGCGGAGTATATCCGCAAGGGTGAGGTACACCTGATCAAGGATTTGATGTCCAAGTCGACAGAGCTTGGTATGCAAACACTCGACCAATCACTGGTGAAAGCCTACAGTGAAGACTTGATTTCGAAAGAAGAGGCGATACGATTTGCCGATTCTGCCAACGATGTGCGCCTGCAGATCAAAATGTTGGACAGGAACGAGCTGGGTACGGGTGATGGTCTGGCGCTCGCTGCCGGTGATCCGGACCAGAGCGGACGTTTTCACCGGCGCTAGCGGCCGGACCAGGTAGCGTCAAGGCGTTCACCAACACAGTGGAATCTGCTCGTGTGGGTAGGTAGAGGCGGCAAAACACCACATCTCTATGGCGTAGCGCGTCTTGGTCATGCTGCTGTCGACTCCGGTTCGATGCAACGTTAACTGGTCAAATAACAACGCATCTCCGGTATCGAAAACCGGGCGCACGACGGCTTTAGCGGCATACTTTTCGGCTGTTTCGTTACTGACAGCCCAGTCGAAAATATCTGGGCCGCCCATATCGACCAAGGTATCCAGGCGGCGGGGCAAAATATCGAGGCTCGCGGCGTCTACGCCGCAGGGGCTCAGAGCGGTCCAGATATTCAGGGACCGCGTCTCTGTGCCCAGAAAAGCGCCGTCCCGATGCCAGCCCGCCAGAGCTCCGGGTTCAGTGCGCCGCAGTGTCGTTTTCTTGGCTGAGAGCGCTACGCTTTCACCGAAGTAGTCTTTCAGCAGACGGTCAAAGCCAACAGCCGATAAGGCGTCCAGGTGGCGAAACAGGGCGCGCGGTGCATCCACCGCATGCAAGCCACCTCCTTCTCTGGCGTATGTGCGTTCCGGGCCACCAAAGCTATAATGCCCCTTCCTATGGGCCCTGAAAGGAAGGTACCAGGGTGGTAGGGGCGTGAGGGGGGTCTCCACCTCGGCGGCACTCTCGAAAGCGTGATCTATAGCGTCGCGGATACCTGCGGCCGCATCCGGGTCAATCATCCCGCGAACCATTAATGATCCGTGGTGCATTATCGCCGAGGTGACAACATCAGCACACAATTCGGAAGCGTGTATCTCCGGAATCGATGTCTCTTCCGGAAAATAGTCTGGCACCGACTTGGGCCAGTTCGGCACCGGAACACTTTCTGTCACATCGGCAAAGGCCAGGTGGCGCAGTTTCAGCAGTCGTCTCTCAAGGTCTGAATTTTCTTCGTTTCGGTTCGCTTCGGTGAGTAGGCGAATCGCATCATCCCAGCACCCCGCTGCTGCCAATTCATCCGACTGGCGTAACGCGCTTGCGAAGTCGACAGCACTTACACTGGTATCCATGGGTAATCTCCGGAATCGATCATATTTCAGTATAGCCAACTTCTGGCGTGCCAACTATGGACAGCTACGCGCCTAACGTTCTTGTTTTTTTGATTTGTGACATGAATCTCACGGACAAATTTACATCTGACAAACGCGCATCAGTAGCACAGATCACCATGTCCATTTTTCTATTCTACTCATCTGCAAAGCCAGTGAGCTTCTCTATGATGGCTTTTTATTGCGAGCATACTGGAACAGGCTCCGGTGTTGAGGCGCCTGAGGTTGCGCTAGGTGTTCTCGGCCAGCCAGGTTCGCAGGATTAACTCTGCCGCGAGGCTGTCCACCGGTTGGCGTTTGAAATCGCCGCGGTGACCGCGTTCGCGACTTTCCTGTTTCGCTTCGAAGCTGCTCAGTCTTTCATCGACCATGACCACTTCAAGGCCGAGTCTCCCATGCAGGCGCCGCGCGAACCTGGCGGCCAGCGCACTCAAGTCGCTGGCGCTGCCGTCCATATGCAAGGGGTCTCCCACGACCAGGAGATCGGGACGCCATTCGGCGACCAGGTTTTCCACGATACGCCATTCCGGCGAGCCATCTTTTGCCTTGAGTATCGCCAGCGGCATTGTTGTCCCCAGCAGACAGTTGCCCGTCGCCACTCCTATTTGACGCAGGCCAAAATCAAATGCCATAACCGCGCGGTGGGGCTTTTTCATGCGTGGTAATTGTGCCGTATGTGCACTCAGGCGTGGCCGACCTGGGCGGAGATCAGGTTCATATCGATACCCAGGCGAGCGGCCGCCGCCTCCAGTCGCTGGTCGCACGGTGTGGAGAAAATAATATCACTGCTGCCCGGCAGGGTTAGCCAGCTATTGTCCGCCAGCTCTTGCTCGAGCTGGCCAGCACCCCAGCCGGCGTAGCCCAGCGCAATCAGGTGATCGCGGGGGCCGTCGCCGACGGCGATGGCTCGCAGAATGTCGCGAGAGGTTGTCAGCGTGATCTCGGGTGTGATTTTCAGGCTGGCTTCCCAGCTTCTGTCGCTATAGCGGTGCAGAACGAATCCGTGATCCATCTGCACCGGTCCTCCCGCCATCACAGGCTCTGATGAGAAGTTGCCGCTAGTAGCGATTTGCAGGTGTTCAAATATTTCGCTCACCGACAGATCCAGCGGGCGGTTGATGACAATACCCATCGCGCCGCTCTCGCCGTGTTCGCAGATGTAAGTGATGCTCTGCGAGAAAATACCTTCCGTGAGACAGGGCATGGCCAGCAGGAAATGATCCCGCAGGCAGTCGCTGCTTTTTGCTGTGCTCACGGAATGTTTTGCGGACATAAATGCACGGTTCTCCGGCGTGGATAGTGGAATGCAAAAAATCGCCGACGCTTAAGGTGAGCTTAGCTGGTTTTCCTGAAAATGCCACGTTCTCACGATTTCCAGTTTGTCGGTTGTGGCTCTTAACTCCGGCGGAAATGGGGAGTACGGCGCAGCCATCCGCACGATCTTGATCGCGGCCTCGTCGAGCACCGCATAGCCGGATGAGGATAGAATCTGTATGTCTTCCAGGCTGCCGTCATTGCGAATGATCACCAGCATCCGCAAATCCCCATAGAGGCCGTAGCGGATGGATGCCTGGGGATAGTACTGGTTGCCCACTGCCTCCAGGCGCCGGCGCCAGTCCAGCAGGTATGCTGCGTCAACAGACTGCTTGGCAGAGGCTGCGGTCAGCCGCCTGACCCGGGGCTGATCGGCATAGGTGCGGGTTTCATCATCCAGTTCCGCCTGCAGGCTGGCAATTTCCCGGTTGATTCTGTCCACCTCAGGGCTGATACCGTCCGTATCGAGTTGCTGTTTCCGCGCATCGGCCTCTTGCGTGGTCACACTGCGCTCCGCTGCGGCAGTGGTCACCGGCGTATCGTGCTGCACTGCCTTATGTTGCTGTGACATTTGCATCGTGGCCTGTTGCTCTGAGGGGCTCTCCGTTTGCAGCGGGTTGCGTGTACTGAGCTGGTTCATCGGGGCGTCGTTGCCGCTGCCGACCTGATTGGCCTGTGCGATGTTCGTGGCATCGTCGGGCGCGACAGCACTCGGTCGGGTGGCGAGCGTGACCTCGATTTGCGTGCTGGTTTGCGGTGTCGAAAGGCTGGTTTTGAAGGAGACTGCTAGAATCAGGGTCGCGTGCGCCGCGATCGCCACGAGCATGGCATTTCGAAATCGTGTGTCTCTATCGTTGCCTGTTTCCAGGTAGTACATGGATTGGCTAGCGCCTGTTATTCAACTCCCCGCTGATACAATCCATCAGTTGTCCACCAATGTCCAGATCATAAGCTGCGTCAATTTCCCGAACACATGTGGGGCTGGTGACGTTGATCTCGGTGAGGTAATCGCCGATCACGTCGAGGCCGACGAATAACAGGCCTTTCTCTCGCAAACTGGGTCCGACCTGCGCGGCGATCCACTGATCCCGTTCGCTCAGCGGTTGCGGCTGTCCGGTGCCGCCAGCAGCGAGGTTGCCGCGGGTTTCACCGGCCAGTGGTACGCGCGCCAAACAGTAGGGTACGGGCTCGCCGTTGATCATCAGTATGCGCTTATCGCCCTTCTCAATCTGCGGGATAAACTGCTGTGCCATGATGGTCCGGGTGCCGTGGGCAGTCAGCATCTCCATTATCACGCTGATATTCGAATCTCCCGGTTTGACTCTGAAAATCGCACTGCCACCCATGCCGTCGAGTGGCTTGAAGATCGCATCGCCGTGCTGCAGGTGGAACGCCTTCAGGCGCGCCATGTCGGCGCTGACCAGTACCGGTGGGCAACACTGCGGGAATTGCGTGGCAAACACCTTTTCGTTGCAGTCGCGCAAGCTCTGGCAGCGATTTACGATTAACGTGCCCAGGCGTTCTGCCGCCTCCAGAATATAGGTGCAGTAAATGTATTCGTTGTCGAACGGGGGGTCCTTGCGCATCAGGATAACGTCGAGCTGCTCGAGATTTTGGTCCTGTGCTGCCGCCATCGAGAACCAGTTCTGCGGATCTCGTGCAACCGTCAACGGCGCCATGCGGGCGCGCGCGACGCCCTGTTCGAGGTAGAGGTCGGCCTGCTCCATATAGAACAGCTGCCAGCCCCGGTCCTGTGCGGCCCAGAGCATCGCCAGCGTGGTGTCCTTTTTGTAGTTGATATTGGCGATGGGATCCATCACCACGCCCAGCTTGATGGTCATTCTGCTTCTACTCCTGCCTCGACGGCCTGCTAACTTACGCAAAGGCGATCACCGGCGCAAGCGCGCGGGTATTGATCGCCGGTGACATCAAGGCCGCAGAGTATTCTGGAACAGTCGTTCGACAGCTGCATCGAAAATAACGATACGGCAGTGCGGCCGTCCTTTGACTAGTATCCGCTAGCAAAAAAAACGCATTTACTCCAGTTTTTTGCGGCGAATGATTGGACTAGGTGCGAATCTGTGACTAACATCACACTATTCATGCCTCTCTGGTCAAAAAAGAGGCCATTGGAAATTGCAGAGTCAGCTTGTCACTGATACGACTCCATTCGTGAGTCTCCTGCAGGCTCCCCGAAAATATTCTCTGGCATCCCGGTCGTACGCGGTAACGCGGCGGCAAGATATCTTTCACCCGACGATCGGGTGATCGAGCTATCAAGGAGGTGGATGGCATGATTGAAGCTAAAGTGAATTCCTCGCACCGGCGCTCTGTCAAAGAGACTGTGTTGCTACTGCTCGGCGGTTTTATGGCGATTGCCGTTACGCTGCTGGCCTATATTCGCCTGCTGGACAAGAGCTGGACGATGGCCTTGGGCGATATGGGTCCGGTCGTCATCATGCTGCTACTTTTTCTCTTTGTTTGTGTCAGTCGCAATGCGCGAACCGGCGGTATTCTTATGGCGCTGGGTTTTATCGGTGCCGCACTGATGTCCACGCTGCTGTTGGGTGTCAGTGAACTTTTCTGGGCGTTTCCGGCGTTGATGGTGGCGTACTTTATGCTGGATACCCGGCAGGCAACCATTCTTACGGTCGGGTTTGTCGGCTGCTTTCTCGCGGTTTTATGGGATGATTTGTCGGCGACGGCCCTGACCACAATCTGTTTGACAGTGGTCACTACCGTGTTGCTCGCCAATGCATTTGCGCTGACCAACCGGCGGCAACTGGAAGAGCTGCGTCGCATGGTGCACGTGGATCCGCTGACGGGGGCCGGCAACCGGCGCGCGCAGAATATAAAGCTCGATGCGGTCAGTGCGATCTTTCGGCGCAACAAGAGTCCGGTCAGTCTGCTGATTCTGGATATTGATCATTTCAAACGGATTAATGATACCTACGGGCATATTGTAGGTGATCAGATACTGGTTGATCTGAGCAAGTTGTTGCGCGGCACGACGCGGCCGACCGAGAGTGTCTACCGTTACGGTGGTGAGGAATTCGTGTTGGTTGCGGAACAGACTGCGCTGGACGCCGCTGCCAACCTGGCCGAGAACCTGCGCCGTAGAATTGAGTGCCAACTGTTTACTGCCGACATCCGCTTGACGGTGTCTATCGGCGTCGCCCAACTGCATATCAAGGAGGACTGGGAGGCCTGCTTGAACCGTGCGGACAAGGCGCTGTATGGGGCCAAGCAACACGGGCGCAATCAGGTGATGACTGCGCGGGAACTGACAGCGCTTTCGGTACTGCATATGCCTGGCACCCGTGACAGCAATGCAGTCGCGCGCACTATAAATGCGGCGTAATCCCTGCCCCGTTGGATCGGCGTGTGCCTGATTCGTGCTCCAGACTGCGACACAGGTTGGCCGGCCTATTGCGCAAGCTGTGCGGGCTGTTGTAGCGTTCCGCTACACTGACGCAGGGGTGTTGCACATGAGTTTATCGCCGCAAGCGGCTGAATTGCTGTTTGAAAATATTGTCGCCAGCTTCCAGCAGGGGCAGCGAGAGGAGGCGATGCGGCTGTCGGTCTCTGCACTGGAGCAGGGTTTGGACGAACCGTTGGTGCTGCTGTTGGCCGGTGAATCGCTGGAGCAGGACGGGCGGGGGCCAGAGGGCATCGCACTGCTTCGCGAAGCCGCAGAGATCGCGCCCGAAGAAGCGGAGGTCTGGTTCTGCCTGGGCACCATGAGAATCCGGCAGGGCCTGGAGGAGGAGGGGCTTGCCGATCTCAAAACAGCGTTATCACTGCAAGCGAACCTATTGCCCGCACTCACTAGCGCCGCGGCTGCCAGCTACCGCCTCGGGCACCTGACAGACGCGCAGTCCTACTATCGACAGATAGTGGCACTCGATCCAAATAGCGCGGACTCGCTCGCGGCACTGGCGGCTATCGCGGCGCGTCAGCGCAACGCGGGCGAGGCGCGCAAAATGGCCTCCCGGGCCCTCGCACTGCACCCTGGCAACTTTAGTGCCGAGATGGCCATCGGTCGCGCGGACCTGCTCGACGGTGATCCCGACAGCACGTGCGCGCGAATGAATCAATTGCTGGCCCGCCCTGAGCTGGACAACGATGCGCGTGTAGCGATTCTTGACCTGCGGGCTGAAGCGCTCGATACGCTTGATCAGACAGACGCGGCTTTCCTCGATTACGCCTCCCGCAATGCCCTTTTGACGCAAAAATTCGCCCCGCGCATGGCGCGCGAGGTCTCCGAGCGTTATGTGGACAGGGCGCGCCGACTGGCTAACTCGCTATCTCACCAGGCCCCGCAGGCGTGGCAGGACACCGCGGGTCCCGACACGGCCGCGGCCGCTGCGGGATGCCGTCACATCTTTCTGCTCAGCTTTCCCCGCTCGGGTACCACCCTGCTGGAAAAGGTGCTGAGCAGCCACAGCGCGATGTTGACGCTGGAGGAGGTGGATCTGTTGAGTGATATCGCCAGTGAGTGGCTCGAT
>TARA_R110002073_G_scaffold550_3_pt1 | contig 23213 bp, 21 predicted proteins | sample TARA_R110002073 | Tara Oceans TARA_R110002073 (sample SAMEA4397174) | marine metagenome | biome: Polar Biome; feature: [DCM] deep chlorophyll maximum layer (ENVO:01000326); material: water (ENVO:00002006), including particulate matter (ENVO:01000060) such as... | depth 40 m | reverse complement strand
CGGCTGGCGTCCACCGGCGCGATCCGCCGTTTTCTGGCGCAGAACCCGGCCGAGTTTGATCCGCGCAAGTACCTGGCGCAAACCATCACCGCGATGCGAGACATCTGTATCGCGCGCTACGAGGCGTTTGGTACCGCGGGCAATGCCGACAAGATCAAGGTGCGCTCGCTGGGCGAGATGCAACTGGCCTATGAATCCGGAGCATTGACGCCCGCTGTGAATTGACAGTTAGTGTGGCGTTGACACCACAGCAGCTGCAGCAACTTCGCGAGCAGCTGCCACCCTTTGCAGACGGCGTTGCGCCGTCTCCCGCACTGGACGCTTTTTGCGGCGTCTACGGGCTCGACTTCAGCGCGTGTTATCCGCATGTGTCCCATATCGCTGGCCGTGTCAGCTGCGGCCACTACACCCTCGCTGCACACCAGTGGAGTCAGCCGGATGCGTGCGCCAATCTACTGTTGCTGCACGGGTATTTCGATCACGCCGGGTTGTTTGACAAGTTGGTGGACTGGGGGCTGGGGCACCACTGCAATGTACTGATCTTCGACCTGCCCGGGCACGGGCTGTCCAGCGGCGAGCCCGCCGTGATTGATGACTTTGCAGATTACAGTCGTGCGATTCACGATGTATTGGCGACGGCGAATCTGCCAGCGTTGCCGTTGTGGGTGATGGCGCAGAGTACCGGCTGCGCGGCGCTGATCGACTACGCGCGGAAATATGACTGGCCGTTTGCGGCGACGGTTCTGTTGGCGCCGCTGGTGCGCCCCTCAGGGTGGTTTGGCGTGAGCACCGCACAGCGTATCTTGAGCCCGTTTATAACCAGTGTACCGCGCACCTTTGTGAACAATTCCTCTGATCGCGATTTTCTAGCGTTTATCAAACGCGACCCCCTGCAGTGCCGCCGCACATCGCTGCGCTGGGTGGGTGCCTTGCGCCGTTGGCTGGATGATCTGCAGCCGCGCGATCTGGGGGTGGGCCCGGCGCTCGTGGTACAGGGCGATGCCGACGGCACCGTGGACTGGCGCTATAACGTGCCGTTTGTCTGTCACCTGTTTCCCGGCAGTCGAGTGGAGTATCTACACGGTGCGGGGCACCAGCTGGCCAATGAATCGGCGGCGATCCGCGCAGGGTATTTGCAATACGTGCAAGCCTGGCTGACGCGACGCGGCATTGCGCTGGAGGATTCGTCAGCTGTAAAAGCCGGCAGACCTGAGTAGCTCGTACAGCGGCTGCATGGCGTCGCCGTATCGCTGCCAGCGGTTCACCGAGCTGGTATAGATCTGTTGTTTTACCTGCAGTGCACTCGGCGTCGCCACGCTGGTTTTGCGCTGATGGAAGTTGAGGCACTGGTCTTCCCAGGGCAAGCCGCAGTGCAGCAGCAACTCGTGGGTAACCGGCTCGGGATCGGCCACCAGGGCCTCGTAACTCACTTCATGTACAGCGCCTGGCATCACCTCACTCCAGTGTCGCATCAGTTGATCAAACAGAATGAAGTAGCGCCCGCAGTCGAGCAGGTTGTAGTTGTAGTGATAGGGTTTGAAATCAACTGCAAACAGTTGGCGGAAATTGCTCAGGCAAGTATCCATGGGATCGCGGCGCAGACAGACCAGTTTCGCGTTGGGCAGCGCCATGCGGATCAATCCCAACCACAGGAAATTGAGCGGTAGTTTGTCGATGAAGTGTGGTGTGTGTCCAGTTCTTGGCCGGGTGCTGTCAATATAGCCCGAACCCAATTCGGTCAGGTTGGCTTCAAGCGCCCTGTTCAGGCTCGTAATGTCGAGGAGATCACCGGCCTTTGCGCCAGTAGCTCGTGCTACCTGCAACGGAAAATTTTGCAGCTCGCCAGCAGCGAATACCTGTGAATGGCTGGATAGAATCTGTTCAACCAGGGTGGTGCCGGTGCGGGGCATGCCGACGATAAATATGGGTTCGCGGTTGTCACAGCCGGAGTGGGATGTGCTGATCAGCTTGTGGTTGAAGAGCCGCATGATATCGGTGAAATACGTTGACTCTGCGTCCGCACTGTAGCGCGTGTTTGCTGCCTGCCCCTGCTTCGCCCATTGCAGGCTGGCGAATGCATCCTGGTACTGCCCGAGGTCTTCCAGTTCCTTGGCGATGGCGTGGCCAAGGTGCAATTGATCACGTGAGTTTGTTACCTCGCGGCGCAAGGCATTCAGCCGCTCGAGATGGTTATTTTCAGGCGTTTGGCGTCGCAAGGTAGAAAGGGCCGAGTGCGCCCTGAGCATTTTCGGCTGCAGCTTTATGGCTTTTTCGTAGGCTTGTTCCGCGGCGGATAAACGACCTGCAAACTGCAGCGAGGCGCCGTAGTTGAAATAGAAGCTGGCCTGCCATTGTGCGGTGAGGCCGCCCGCCTCTTGCGGTCGTTTCTGCAGCAGCGTTTCAGCTTTATCGAAACAGCGCAGCGCTTTTTCATGCTCGCCGGTGTGGCTGAACACGGTACCCAGGGTGCTCAATACTGGCGGCGCCTGAGGATTCAGCGTGAGTGCTATTTCGGCTTCCCGTAACGCCCTTTCAGGTTGGTCGAGAGCAAGCAGCTGCTTGCCCAGCTCCGTGTGATACTCCGGATTATGCGGGGCAAGTTCGACGGATTTTTCCAGGATATCCTTCGCCTTGGCCACTTGCCCATTGTGTGCGGCGATAACGCCGCACAGGAACCAGGCATCCGCAAATGACGCGTCAATTTTGAGGATGGCCAGACAGTGTTGATGCACTGCCCGCAGCTGTCCCGCCTGCAGCGCTTTCTGGGCGGCGGCGTGATGTTCGGCAATGCGCTGCGCGTCGGAATGCATGGTTATATCATTTTACTCTCGGGCAAAAAAAAGGGCGCTAGCAAGCGCCCTTTCCCTGTAGCGGTATCGCTTAACCGTCAAAATTGTACCTCAAGCGCATCCCAAACTGTCGTGGCCTTACGACATTGTGATAATAATATCTCGAATCAAAACCCTCGACATTTTCGATGTCTTCGAAATCACCTCGAACACCTGTTTCTCCATATTCATCAAACACATTGTCCGCATACAGAGCCACTGACCAGCTATCTTTGAACCATGTGGCGGAAATGTTATGCAACGCAAATCCCGAGAGACTCTCGCCATTATCGCGCTTACCCACTTTGGTGATAACGTTGCTCTGGTACGTCATCGACCAGTCGAAGTCCACATAGGAGCCGTCGCTTAGGGGCAGCGCGTAGTTTGTTCCGAGATACAGCTGGTTCTCGGGCGTCCCTGGCAAGCGATCACCGCTGTAAGCGTTGACATCGCCCGCGCTATCAGCACAGGCCTGCTCCCGATTCGGGTTGTCCGGATCATCAGGCCCGCCTAACAGGCAAGGGGCGTCGTCGGTCAACTCGGCCTTGTTGTATGAGTAGGCAGCCGTCACCGACAGCCGTGGTGTGACAAGCCACTGGCTCTGCAGCTCTATGCCTGTGCTTTCGGCCGAGCCGCCGTTTGAAAAGATATCAATACTGGAGTTCTGTGCGTCCGCGACGATGCGTACATCATCCCACTTGATATAGTAAACGGAGGCATTGAGCAGCAGCGTGTTGTCAAATAATTCGGAGTGCACACCGAGTTCATAGTTGGTCGTCGTATCGGGCTTGATCAACTGCTCCTCCGCTGAAAGGCATTCGCCCTGCGGCGGATTTTCACACAGCGGTCGTGGATTCAGCCCGCCGAGCCTGTAGCCCTGACTGACGGTTAAGTAACCCATGATGTCATCGCTGAACGTGTAGGAGGTATTGAACTTGTAAATGACATCATCGTCATCGACATCGTAATCGTCTTTCAAGATGTCAACCGGGTTCGGATCTCCGAGTGGAAATGCAGTGCCAGTGGTCGAATCCAGCTCGAATTTGAACCAGCGCGCGCCCACCGTGACCTGCCAGGCATCGGTTATCTCATAGCCGAGTTCACCAAACGCGGCAGTTTCAGTCGTTTTCTCTTTTAGGCTACTTACGAAGCCCAGCGGATAGTCACTGAGCCCTGGATAAAACTCCTGACTCATAGCATCAATTTTGAAATGGCTGTAGAAACCGCCCACGATCCAGTTGAACGGGCCATCCCCGTTAGAAACAAGCCGTAATTCCTGAGTGAACGTGTCTTCGTCAGCGTCCTCGCGCGTGTAGGCGACAAAACTCGGAAAGAACTCATATCCGTATCTGGCCCTGAGCAGGAAGTCGGTTTGATCGCGCTGGCCATTCTCGGTGTATTCGTTATAGCCGGTGGCGGAGGTGAGGTCTGCGAAACCCAAATCCACCACCGTCTCCAGTGCGAGCAATTCGTTCTTGCGTTTGTTGGGCTCCTCGAAGCGGGCGGCGGATTCGTATTTACCGGTACCAAACGAATCTCTGTAGTTGACCTGGCGGCCGCCAATATCCATATCCTGGTAGTAATAAGTCAAGGTGCTGTCCAGCCTGTCGCCGGTGTAGCGCAGACCCAGACGGCCGGACCAGGTCTGCTGCGTATTGGCATCCTTCTGGCTTTTCAGGTTCTCGTCGCTGAGGGCGGGGAGAGGTTGTGGATTGGATACCCCGGGGTTGCGAACCAGATAGTTGTAATCAATGAAACCTGGATCATCAAGATAATCCAGTGAGGCACGTAGCGCTAGTTTATCGTCGATGATGGGGACATTAATGGTGCCCCCCGCTTCATAGCCGGTGCCATCAGAGTGGCTGAGTCCGTAGAGGTCTCCGCGCAGTTCATAACTCAGGGCATCGGATTGTGGCTTGTTCGGGATATACCGCACTGCGCCTGCCAGTGTTCCCGCGCCGTATAGCGTTCCCTGCGGGCCCAGCAACACTTCCACTCTGTCGATGTCGTTGAGCTTGAGATCAACATAAATCGGAACCTCACCGACATAGGTCGCTACTGAGCCACCACCATTGTTGTTGGTGTCGGGCGCGGCGATTGAATCCACTGTCAGGCCGCGCACCGTGAGCGTATTGCCGCTGCGAGGGCCTTGATCCACTACAGTCAGTCCCGGCACTTGTCGCGCGATATCGGCGAGGTTTTCGATACGCTCTCGCTCGATCAGGGCACTGCTCAGGGAGGTGATATTGAGCGGAATATCCTGGATGGGCTGAGCGCGGCGGGTGGCAGTCACGACGACCTCCTCCAACCGGGTCTCCTGTGCCGTCCCGGGCACTGAGAGGAGTGTGGAGGCGACAGCCGCCGATAGCGTACTAATCTGAAACGTCTTGCTTTTACGCATGTTTGCCCCTACTTGCGTTGTTAACTCATTGTTCCCACTGAGTTTCGCTAGATATAAGGCTCTTCCCTGTCGCCCGGTAAGTCCGTGTCGATTCTTATCTCGTGGATAGCGCTGATATCGAAACGCTGATTTTTTATATTTACAGTGTCTAAGGTAACACTACACACACGCGCCTTAAAATGCTCTATAAGGCGGAAAATTACCGTTTATGGTCAATATGTTAAGACAACTACTTGGAGAGCTTTATGAGCCTTGATTGTGCAACACGGCGGGCGCTCAGAACAGCACCCGGCTGCGGATAGTGCCATCGATGGCCGCCAGCTTCTTCAACGCGATTTCACTGTATTCCGCATCGATGTCGATTACCACGTAGCCCACAGTCTCATTGGTTTGCAGGAACTGTGCAGAGACGTTGATCCTGTTTTCAAAAAACACGTTGTTGATTGCGCTCATCACACCGGGAACGTTGCGGTGTATGTGCAGCAATCGGTGTTTGCCGGTGTGCTCGGGCAGGGCGACTGCCGGAAGATTGATGGACGATGTGGTGGTGCCGTTGTCGCTGTAGCGCGCCAGTTTTTCCGCCACTTCCATACCAATATTTTCCTGCGCCTCAAGCGTGCTGCCGCCGATGTGTGGGGTGAGGAAGGTATTGTCGAAACGGCGCAGCGGTGAGATGAATTCCTCCTCGTTGGAGTGCGGCTCTACCGGGAATACGTCTATCCCGGCGCCACCGAGGGCGCCGCATTCCAGTGCGTTTGCCAGCGCATCGATATCCACGACCGTGCCGCGTGAGGCATTGATCAGGATACTCCCCGGCTGCATCTGCGCCAGTTGTGCGGCGCCGATCATATTTCTCGTGCTATCCGTTTGCGGCACATGCAGGCTGACCACATCAGAGCTGGCCAGCAGGTGATTGAGGCTGGGTACCTGGCGTGCGTTGCCGAGCGGCAACTTGTTGGTCACATCATAAAACTGTACCTGCATACCCAGGCCCTCGGCGATGACACCTAATTGCATACCGATATTGCCGTAGCCAATGATGCCGAGCTTCTTGCCACGAATTTCGAAGGAGTTTGCGGCGCTTTTCTGCCACACGCCGCGGTGTGCGGCGGCATTCTTTTGTGCAATGCCACGCAACAGGAGGATGGCTTCCGCCAGTACCAGTTCCGCCACGCTGCGGGTGTTGGAAAAAGGCGCATTGAAGACCGGAATACCGCGGCGTGTGGCGGCATCGAGGTCCACCTGGTTGGTGCCGATACAGAAGCATCCGACCGCAACCAGCTTGCCGGCTGCCTCAAACACTTCCTCTGTGAGTTGGGTGGCGGAGCGGATACCGACAAAGTGTGCACTGGCAATCGCTTCCTTAAGCTCTGCAACTGGCAGTGCTTTTTTGTGTTGCTCGATAGTGCTGTAACCGGATTTTTGCAAGGTTTCCACAGCCGATGGGTGAACGCCCTCCAGCAACAGAAACTTGATTTTGCTCTTTTCCAGTGATTGCTGCGCCATGATGTTCTGGTCCTCTGCGGTGGGAGCCGGATAGCCCGGCAAGCTTGCCATTGCGGCAAAAAACGGCGCGTATGGTACCATACGCGCCGCTCGAACCAGCGCCCTGTGAAAATTACCGAAGGAGTGTCTCTTGGCTGCAATCGACAACGTCATCCTGAGCTCTCTGGAGCGAATTGTCGGGGTTGGCAGGGTTCTCACCGACGCCGATTCACTGCAGCGTTACGGTCGTGACTGGACCCGTGTCCACACACCCGATCCAGCAGCAGTATTGCTGCCAGACAGTGTCGAGCAGGTGCAGGAGATCGTGCGCATCGCCGCTGCTGAAGGCCTGGCGATTGTGCCTTCCGGTGGCCGCACCGGGCTCAGCGCAGGCGCCGTCGCCTGCAGTGGAGAGCTGGTACTGGCGCTGGATCGACTCAACTACATTGAGGATTTCAACCCGATAGATCGAACGGTCCGCTGCGGTGCCGGTGTGGTGACGGAGCAGTTGCAGCACTACGCCAGTGAGCGCGACCTGTTCTATCCGGTGGATTTTGCCTCCAGCGGTTCCAGCCAGATCGGCGGTAATATCTCCACCAACGCCGGCGGTATCAAGGTCATCCGCTACGGTATGACCCGCGACTGGGTGGCCGGGTTAAAGGTTGTCACTGGCAGCGGCGAACTGCTCGATCTCAATCGCGGCCTGGTTAAAAACAATGCCGGCTACGATTTGCGGCAACTGGTGATCGGCGCCGAGGGTACGCTGGGCGTCGTGGTGGAGGCCACCATGCGTCTCTCCCGTCCGCCCCAGGAACTTGTCGTACTGGTGCTCGGTGCACCGGACATGGCCGCCATCATGAATGTGCTGTGCGCCTACCAGGGTGCGCTGGAGCTCAGCGCTTTCGAGTTTTTCTCGGAACTGGCGCTGCAAAAAGTTATCGCCCACCAGGGCCTGCAACGCCCATTCGAGACCCCGGCGGCGTTCTATGCGCTGCTGGAATTTGAACAGCGCGACGAAAGCACCCTGGAGCTGGCAATGAACCTGTTCGAGCACTGCGTTGAGCAGGGCTGGGCGCTCGACGGGGTGGTCAGCCAGAGCCTCGCGCAGGCGGAATCGCTGTGGCGATTGCGCGAGGACATCTCGGAGACTATTTCCCGCTGGACACCTTACAAGAATGATATCTCGACGCTCACCTCCCGTATGCCCGCCTTTCTGCAGGAAGTGGAGACGGTAGTGAACAAAAGCTATCCGGAGTTTGAGATCGTCTGGTTCGGCCATATCGGCGACGGCAACGTGCACCTCAATATCCTCAAGCCGGATGATTTGCCCATGATGGAATTCCAGCAGCGCTGTGGCGAGGTGAGTAAGTGGGTTTTCGATATCGTGCAGCGCTATGGTGGCAGTATCTCAGCGGAACACGGTGTTGGTTTGCTGAAGAAGGACTATCTCCACTACAGCCGCTCGGCGTTTGAGGTATCGATTATGCGCCAGATCAAAAAGGCGTTTGATCCCCAGGGAATTATGAATCCCGGGAAGATATTTGATTAGTGGCGTCGAACCCGCTTGGCGACTTGGCCTGAACTAGCCGGCATGGAGGCGGGCTCGGTACGCGATGTAAGGCAAAAACATCACCCAGGCAAGCAACAGTAGCCAAAGGCGCCCCGACAACAGGTTGTAGTCCTGCAGCAACGTGGCCCAGGAGTGGCCGGCAATGTAGTGGCCGAACAGGAACTCAAAACACAGTGTCATGACCAGCCAGATGCCGCCAATAGTGAGCGCCTGTGCGCCAGACTCCGGGGCGCGCCATTTCGAAAGCAGCCAGACGGCAATGCCAAAAGCGATCATCGCAGTAGCCGTCGAAACCTGGTGCGCTTGCAGCGCTGAAAGATGCTGGCCATAAGTCGTTTCACGCACAGCACCGTTGCCAATCGCCAGCAGCATCAAAAACAGCCAGAACAGTGAGTAAGTTGCGATGGTGGGCATTGTTAGAGGCTATTCAGCGAACAGTGTCTTGACGCCCTCGGCCGTGCCCAGCATAAGCACATCTGCCGGTTTTAGTGCAAACAAGCCATTGGTCACCACGCCCGTGATGTTATTGATCTTCGCTTCCATCGCCAGTGGCTGCGGGATGGAAAAATTGAACACGTCCAGGATCACATTGCCGTTGTCCGTCACCACGCCCTCGCGGTAGATCGGGTCGCCGCCGAGTTTGACCAGTTCACGCGCTACATAGCTGCGCGCCATCGGAATAACCTCCACTGGCAGCGGGAATGCGCCGAGTGTGTGCACCAGCTTGCTTTCATCGGCGATGCAGATGAATTCCTGCGCCACCGCGGTCACGATCTTCTCTCGTGTCAATGCTGCGCCACCTCCCTTGATCAGCTGTAGTGAGTGATTACTTTCATCGGCGCCATCAATGTAAAAGTCCACTCGATCCACCGTATTCAGTTCGTACACGGGAATACCGTGGCTTTTTAGTCGCTGCGCCGAGGCCTCCGAGCTGGCCACGGTGGCATAGATCTGCCCCTTGATGTTGGCCAGCGCGTCGATAAAGAGATTGGCCGTGGAACCGGTGCCGATACCCAGCACGGTGTCGTTCTCGAGCCTGGGTTGGAGGTAGGCCAATGCGGCGTCGGCCACTGCCTGTTTCAGTTCATCCTGGGTCATGGTTGCGTCCTCGGGCATCGGGCTATGAAGACGCCGAGTATAGGGGAGGCCACGGCTGCGATCACGGAAAACCGCATCGCCACTAACGCCGTGTGGGCTGTAATACGGTGCGCGCTCCATTAAGATGGACGGTCTGCCCGACACCACCGGAAACAAACAGTTTATGCCGCAGTCCTACATCAAACGTATTCTCGATGCGCGCGTGTACGACGTCGCCCGCGAAACACCTATCCATGAAGCGAGCCTGATGTCGCGTCGGTTGGAGAATACCGTCTGGCTGAAGCGGGAGGATTTGCAGCCCGTGTTCTCCTTTAAACTGCGCGGAGCCTACTGCAAGATGAGCCGGCTCAGTGAGGCACAGCGCGATCGCGGAGTGATTGCCGCTTCGGCTGGCAATCACGCGCAGGGTGTTGCAATGGCAGCTCGCAAGCTGCGCATGAAGGCGACTATTGTGATGCCGCGCACCACTCCGCTGATAAAAGTAGAGGCGGTTCGCAACCTCGGCGCTCGCGTGGTGTTGCACGGCGATTCCTACGATGAGGCCGCATTGCACGCGCAGGAGCTGATGCAGGCCAGGGGCATGACCTATGTTCACCCCTTTGATGACCCGGATGTGATCGCCGGACAGGGCACGGTGGGGATGGAAATTGTGCGTCAGTGCGCGCGGCCACTGGATGCGCTTTTTGTACCGGTGGGCGGCGGTGGCTTGCTCGCAGGTGTCTCGGCCTATGTGAAGTATGTGTGGCCGCAGACCCGGATCATCGGGGTGGAGCCGGAGGATGCGGCCTGCCTGCAGTTGGCTCTGGCGCGCGGTCGCCGGGACGCGCTCACCGAGGTCGGGCTGTTTGCCGATGGCTGTGCGGTAGCACAGGTGGGAAAGGAACCGTTTCGCATCATCCGCGAGACGGTCTCGGAGGTGATCACCGTTTCTACGGATGAAATGTGCGCGGCGATCAAGGATATCTTTGAGGATACGCGCAGCATTGCCGAGCCGGCGGGCGCGCTGGCGCTGGCAGGTCTGAAGAAATATGTGCAGCGCACCGCTGTGCAGGGCCAGGATTTACTTGCGATTGTCAGCGGCGCCAATACCAACTTCGATCGCCTGCGCTACATCTCGGAGCGCACCGAAATTGGCGAGCACCGCGAGGCGGTCATCAGTGTCACGGTGCCGGAGCGGCCGGGCAGCTTCAGGCAGTTTCTGAGTGCGCTGGGTCGACGCAACATTACCGAGTTCAACTACCGCTACGCCGATGCGAACATCGCGCGGGTCTTTGTCGGTCTCTCGGTAACCCCGGGGGGCGAGGATCTCGCGGCGCTGCTCGCTGACCTGCAAGAGCGCGGCTACACCGCTGAGGACCTGACCGACAACGAGGTCGCCAAGTTACATATCCGCTATATGGTTGGCGGGCATGCCCCGGCCGAGCTGCAGCAGGAGTTGGTGTATCGTGTGGAGTTTCCCGAGCGCCCGGGCGCGCTGCTGAAATTTCTCTCGGGGCTGGGTCAGCGTTGGAATATTTCCATGTTCCACTACCGCAACCACGGTGCCGCCTACGGCCGCATTTTTCTCGGAATCCAGGCGCCGCCAAGCGAGCGCCGGCAGATTGAGCAGGTGCTGGATGCGATTGCATACCCGTATTCAGAGGAGACCGATAATCGCGCGTACCAGCTGTACCTGGCCGGCCTCTCGAAATTGGCCTGAAAACCAGTCACCGCGCGGCTTTCAGGGCTTTCAATTTGTGCAGTGTTGAGCTAAGATCGCCGGCATTCACAGGCGGGCTGATGATGAAAACTGTTTCATCCGGGTCAGGATGTCGGCTGTTGAAGTCTGCCACCTGTCAATTAAAGTTGCGAGAGAGATCGTTGAAGCGTAAACCTGATGTTGTGCTGATGCTGGCAGCGGCCTTTGTGATAGGTGTGTTGCTGACGCTGTTACTGCCATTGACGTCTAATAATTCGGTCGCTGACCCGGCATCCGAACTTCAAGCGGGCGTATTGTTCACGGATTACTAGTTGCTCCTGCAGCAGTGCAGTGCTGAATCTGTGGCAATATAGTCCAGCCTTCTATCCCAGCTCTCCCGAGGGATCTGCGCTACCTGTTGGCTGTCATGCGCCAGCCCGACCAGCACCGGGCCGCTGATGCCTGCAAGTGTTCGGTCGTAGTATCCGCCGCCCATTCCCAGCCGGCCGCCGTGCGTATCCCAGCCGACCACGGGCAGAAAAATGATATCCAGTTCAGTTACCGGGCATTGCTCGGCCCCGCTTGGCGGCTCCGGAATATTGAATCGATTGGCCACTGGCAGGTCGTCCGTGTCCCAGCGCGCAAAATTCAGCTTGTTCTCGCCGCAGATGATGGGTAGGAATAACTGTTTGGCTGCGTCCCGCGCAATACTGGCCAGCGCTGCGGTATCGATTTCACCGTCCCTGGCAAGGTAGAGGGCGATCTTTTGCGCTTCTGTCCAGGCCGGAAGTGTCAGTACAGAGTGCACCACGGCTTGCGCAGCGGTGTGTTGTGCGGCCGGGCTGAGGGATCGTCGCTGTTGTCGCAGAGCGCTGCGCAACGCAGCCTTGCTGGAGTGGATATCAGTCATAGAAAAAAGGGGTTCCCGGAGTACCGCTGACAGAACTGCCCTTGAACCCGATGGTTCAAGGTGGAGACTTCTGCACTGCATAAGGCTTTCCGGATAAAACCGGACATGCACACCAACAGAATCGAGAAGCCCCCGAGTACAAATTATCGGCTCGAGGACTGTAAGTCTGGCGAATACACCAGGGACCCAGCATCAGTATAGCCCAGATACCCGGCTCAGTGACCATCAATTCCGACTATCATGCCGATCAGGTTTTACAATTTGTGATGGGTTAGCCGATTTCGAGTTGCCGCAAGTGATGCAGGGCATCATCCAGCTTGTGGTTCAGGCGTTTGACGGGTTCGCCGCCGAACTGTTCGGATTCCCCGTGGTCAGACGCCTGCAATAGCTCATAACTGATATTGAGTGCGGCCATCACAGCGATGCGTTCCAGCCCGATGACCTTGCCCGAATCGCGAATACCGCGCATTTGCTTGTCGAGGTATTTTGCGGAGACGACCAACTCGGCCTCCTGCTCCTCGGGACAGGCGACCTGGTAGTCCTTGTCGAGAATCCTGACGGTTACCGTGTTGGCGGAGCTCACACGCGTCGCTCCATGGTGCGCAGGCGATCAATCATGGCTTCAACCTTGGAGCGGGCCAGCTCATTTTTATCCAGCAAGTCTTTGCGTTCGTCGCGCCAGCCGGCCAATTCCGCCTTGAGCCCGCTATTTTCACGATTCAGCTCCCGGCACAGCGCGATGAGCTCGTCGATCTTATTTTCCAGGTCTTTGAGTGGGTTGTCAGCCATGCGGGTATACTGGTGCAGTTAGTATTGATGCCACACTATAGTAGTGAGCGTCATTCAGGTCAACGAGACAAAACTTATAGATATCAATAGCCTGCCAATCCTTCCACGGAAGCAGTGCACGGCACCTCGGCAGGTGCCGACGGGGCCACACATGGAGAACGCCGAATGTATGATGATTTTTCGGATGAGATCGGGGTATTTGACTTCGATGAATTTGCCGATCACTTGCTGGACCAGGGGTTACAGGCCTCGCCATCGCAGTTGCACGGCTGCCTCACCGGGATGCTCAGTGCCGGCTCGCCGCCAGAGCCTGAGTACGGTCTGGATGCGCTGGCCCAGACGCTGAATCTCGATCTGCACGGCGAGCTTGCCATTCGCGCCATGCAGCTTTACAGCGTCACGGCCGAAGCGCTGCAGGACGAGGAATTTACCTTCAACCCCCTGCTGCCAGACGATGACGAGGAGCTTGTCTCGCGCACGGCGGCACTGGCGAGCTGGTGTGAAGGTTTTCTGGCGGGCTTTGCCTACCGGCTCGCGGTCGAGGAGGCCACGGACGGGTCGCTGTCCGCAGAGGTCGCAGAGGTGCTGAGGGACATCGCTGCGATGGCGCAGGCAGAGGCGGGACCGGAAGAAACTGAAGACGAGGCCGAAGACAGCTTCAGCGAGCTGGTCGAGTATTTGCGAGTGGCGGTGGTGAACATATTCATGGACAACAGCGCCTCGGTCCGCACAGAGGCTTTGGCGCCTGAAACGCCGCGCCGTCTGCACTAGCGCCTGGCCGATGTGATAATGTCTCCCCGATTGATGATTGCACAACCACCGGAGCAGCGGCTGCGCCGACACAGGCTACTGACACCATGAGTATTAGCAAGAACGAGTTCGCCCGTCGCCGAAAAAATCTCATGGCGCTGATGGACCCGAACAGCATCGCCATCATCCCGTCGGCCCGGGAGCAGGTCAGGAGTCGTGACACCGGTTATCCGTTTCGCCAGGACAGCGATTTCTACTATTTGTCCGGATTTGTCGAGCCGGATGCAGTGCTGGTGTTGCTGCCCGGGCGACGCCACGGCCAGTACGTGATCTTTTGCCGGGAGCGAGACCCGGAGATGGAGTTGTGGCACGGCTACCGGGCAGGCCCTGAGGGCGTCTGCGAAAAGTATGCCGCTGATGACGCCTTTCCGATTGGCGATATCGACGACATTCTTCCGGGCCTGCTGGAGGGGCGTGAGCGAGTCTACTACTCCATGGGCCGCAGTACGGAGTTTGACCGGCAGATCATGGATTGGGTCAACAGCATCCGCGGCAAAGCCGCCTCAGGCGCCGCACCCCCCGGTGAATTTACCGACCTGAACCATATGCTGCACGAGTTGCGCCTGTACAAGAGCGCTGAGGAATTGCGCCTGATGCGCAGTGCTGCGAAGATTACAGCGAACGCGCACCGGCGCGCGATGCAGGCCTGCAGGGCGGGCATGTACGAGTATCAGCTGGAGGCCGAATTGCAGTATGAGTTCACTCACTCTGGCGCGCGTTTTCCCGCCTATCCGAGCATTGTTGGCGGCGGCCAGAACGCCTGTGTGATGCACTATCTTGAAAACAGTGACAAACTCCGCGACGGCGACCTGGTGTTGATCGATGCGGGCTGTGAGCTGGAGTACTACGCATCGGATGTCACACGTACTTTTCCGGTGAACGGCCGTTTCAGTGCCGAGCAGCGGGTGTTGTATGAGCTGGTATTGAAAGCGCAGTTGGCCGCCATTGCCGCGATCAAGCCCGGCAACCACTGGAACCAGCCGCACGACGCCAGCGTCTGGGTTTTCACCGAGGGGCTGGTTGAACTGGGCCTGCTCAAGGGCCGGGTATCGAGTTTGATCAAGCGTGAGGCTTACCGGGCGTTTTACATGCACCGGGTGGGACACTGGCTCGGCCTGGATGTGCACGATGTGGGCGACTACCGGGTGGGAAGCGAATGGCGATTGCTGGAGCCGGGCATGGTGATGACGGTCGAGCCGGGGTTGTATATCCCGGCAGGAAACAGGAAAGTCCCAAAGCAGTGGCGCGGCATCGGTATTCGTATCGAGGATGATGTGGTGGTGACCGACAGCGGCTGTGAAGTGATTTCGTCAGGCGTGCCGAAAACAGTGGCGGAAATAGAGGCGTTGATGGCGGCATGAAGTATGCCTGAATCCTATGACATAGTGATCGCCGGTGGCGGCATGGTGGGGGTCAGCCTGGCACTGCAGTTGGGCGCAGTGCTGCCAGTTGCAACGTCGATCCTGCTGGTGGAGGGGTTTTCGCTGCCCGCACAGGCCCCGGGTCAGGCGCCGGAGTATCACCCTGCCTTTGATGCCCGCTCTACCGCATTGAGCTACAGCTCACGCCTCATCTATGAACAGATGGGTGTATGGGATGACCTGTGCCGGTGGTTGTGCGCAATTGAGAGTATCCATGTGTCGAGTCGCGGCCGCTTCGGCAGTACCCTGCTGCGCGCCAGTGATCACCAGTGGCCCGCGCTGGGCTATGTGGTTGAAAATGCATGGCTGGGCAACACGCTGATTCGGCTATTGCGCCAGCGCGACCGCGTCGAGTTGCGCTGCCCGGCAAGAGTTGTCAGTGCCACGCCGCTGGACGGAGGGGTCAGCCTGCAACTGGAGGGTGCTCCCTCCCCTGTCACCGCCCGGTTGTTGCTGGTCGCCGACGGCGCCAATTCAGGCCTGCGCGACTATCTCGGCGTGGCCGTCACTGAAAAACCCTACCAGCAGCACGCGCTGGTAGCGAACATCGCATTCGCCGAGCCGCATCGGGGCTGTGCGTATGAACGCTTCACCGACGAGGGGCCGCTGGCAATATTGCCGCTGCTGCCGGCCAGCGAGCGTGAACAGCGCGGTGCACTGGTGTGGACCTTGCCACCAGAGCGGGCACAACAGCTGCGTGATTGCCCTGCCACGGAATTCCTGCACACGCTGCAACAGCGCTTTGGCTATCGCCTTGGCCGGCTGGTGCGGGTGGGTGAGCGCCACGAGTATCCGCTGGCGCTGGTGCAGTCCAATGAACAGGTGCGCCAGGGCATCGTTGTGATGGGTAATGCCGCACACGCGCTGCACCCGGTCGCCGGGCAGGGCTTCAACCTGGCGTTGCGCGATGTGGCGGAGCTGGGTCGCGCACTCAGCCAGGGCGTTGCCGCGGGACAGGCGTTGGGCGACCTTGCGCTGTTGCAGCGTTACCAGCGCCGACAACAGTCGGATCAGCAGCGCACCATTGCCTTTAGCGATCATGTGCCTGCGCTGTTTATGCACGCCGATCCTCTGTTGGGCATGGGCCGCGACCTGGCGCTGGCGGGGCTGGATGTCCTGCCCGCACTGAAGCGGGAGTTTGTGCGTCATGCGGCGGGTGTCGCCGTCGGCACAGGGCAGGCCAGTGGCTGATCCAAGGCATTTTGATGTGGTGATCATCGGCGCCGGTATCGCGGGTGCCTCGCTGGCACTGGCGCTGAGTGGCGCCGGCCTCAGTATCGCGCTGGTTGAGGCGCAGCCGCTGGGCACCAGGGTGTTACCCGAGGCCAATGGCCTGGGAGACTTCGATCCGCGGGTCAGTGCGTTGACGCCGCGCTCGCGCAATATTCTGCAACAGTCGGGTGCGTGGGATGCGATTGCGGCTTATCGGCACTGCGCCTACCGACATATGACGGTGTGGGATGCGGAGGGCACCGGCCAGATCGAGTTTGACAGGTCCGAGGTCGGAGCGACTGAGCTGGGCTATATCGTGGAAAACCGCGCAATTGTGCACGCGCTGCTCGCCAGGGTAGCGGATGCACCGGATATCGCGGTGATGAGCCCGGTCGCGCTGCAGTCCTGCGCGCGGCTGGCGTCCTCACGCATGTCGCTGGAGTTGGACGGGGGGCAGCAGTTGGAAGCGGATTTACTGGTCGCCGCCGATGGTGCGCTGTCACGCGTGCGGCAGATGATGGGGTTCCGCAGTCGCGAGTGGGATTATGGGCATCGCGCCATCGTCGCCACAATCGAAGTCGAGCGTTCGCACCAGGACACCGCCTGGCAGCGCTTCCTGCCCAGCGGCCCGCTGGCACTGCTGCCGCTGCCGGGAGCTGCCGGGCACCACTACTGTTCCATCGTCTGGTCATTGCAGGAGGAGCTGGTGGACGCGGTACTGGCGCTGGATGACGACGCCTTCTGTGCTGAACTTGAGCGCGCCAGTGAGGCGCGGCTCGGTGCCGTGTATGCGACTTCAAAACGGTTTGCGCATCCGCTGCGCCAGCGCCACGCCGTGGATTATGTGCAGCCAGGGGTGGCGCTGGTCGCGGATGCGGCGCACACCATTCACCCGCTGGCGGGGCAGGGAATCAACCTGGGTCTGCAGGATGTGGCGGTGTTGGCCGAGGAGATTGTGGCGGGGTGCCGCAGTGGTGCCTCTGCGGGCCAGCTGGAGCTGCTGCGCCGTTACCAGCGCCGGCGCAAGGGAGAGAACCTGATGATGATGTCGGCGATGGACGGTTTCAAACGCCTGTTTGAGCAGCAGTCGCTGCCCGTGCGCTGGTTGCGCAATGTCGGTATGCGACGCATCGATAGCTTGCTGCCGCTGAAGCAACAGCTGATGCGTCGCGCCATGGGATTGGGCTGAACAGGCCGCGCGACACCACCGTGGAGATTGTTTTTCACCCTTTTGCCGTTAGAATGGGCCGCTTGATCACACCGTATTGGCGTTGTCGGATGCAGCGCCGCACGTCCCCCCAAGAGGAATTGTTATGAGCCACACGCCGAATGAACTCAAATACGCCAGCACGCATGAGTGGGCTCGCCTGGAAGAGGATGGCACGGTGACGGTCGGGATTACGGACCATGCACAGGCTGCGCTGGGCGATGTGGTGTTCGTGGAGACGCCCGAGGTAGGCGTGGTGCTGGCGGCCGGAGACGAGGCTGGCGTGGTCGAGTCGGTAAAGGCGGCATCTGATATCTATTCGCCGCTGACCGGCGAGGTGCTCGCTATCAATATGTTGCTGGAGGATGACCCCGAGACGGTCAATTCTGATCCCTATAGCGAGGGCTGGTTCTTCAAGCTGCAACCCTCTGACCTCACTGAGCTGGATGCGCTGTTGTCCGCCGGGGATTACCAGCAGCAGTGTGACGCCGAGTAGGGGTTCCCGCACCCCCGCGTAACTCCCTCGTGAAAGACCTGTTCCTGCGCAAGGGCGCCGATCACCGTTTGCGTGGCGGGCACCTGTGGGTGTACTCCAATGAAGTCGACAGCCAGCGCTCGCCACTGGTCGGCTTTGGCGCGGGTGACCTGGTTGTGGTCAGGAACACTAACGGCAGGATTCTCGGCAGTGCCTACATGGAGCCGAATTCCCTGATCTGTGCCCGTGTGTATGCACCGGATGAGCACAGAGTAATGGACGCGGAGCTGTTCGGCGCGCGATTGCGCGCGGCGCTGGCGATCCGGCAGACAGCGTTCGACAAACCCTTTTATCGCCTGGTCTATGGGGACAGTGATTTACTTCCCGGGCTGGTCATCGACCGTTTCGGCGAAGTACTGGTGGTGCAACTGAACAACAGCGGGGTGGAGCGCTATCGCGAGCCGCTGCTGCAAGCGCTGATCACGACCCTGGCGCCGAGCGGCATTTTGCTGCGGGCGGACAGCCGCAGTCGCCGTGAGCAGGGGCTGCCCACGGACAGCGAAGTGGTCTACGGTGAGGTGCCACAGCAGGTTTCACTGGAAGAAAACGGCGTGCAGTTCCTCGCGCCGGTATACGATGGCCAGAAGACCGGCTGGTTCTACGATCACCGGCTGTCGCGCGCGCGGCTTGCGCCCTGGGTCGCGGGCAAGAGTGTGCTGGATGTCTACAGTTACATCGGCGGCTGGGGTGTTCAGGCTGCGGTGTTCGGTGCCAGCGCAGTCTGCTGTGTGGACGCCTCGGCGCAGGCGCTGGAGGGTGTGGCGGCAAATGCGCGGTTAAATCAACAGCAGGATCGCGTTACCACGCGTCGCGGTTCGGCGCCGGAAGTGATGGCGTCGATGCAGGCTGAAGGCGAGCTTTACGATGTGGTGATTCTCGATCCACCGGCGTTTATCCAGCGTAAGAAGGATATCAAGAAAGGAATTGCGGCCTACCGGCGAATCAATGAGCTGGGCCTGCAATTGCTGCAACCGGGCGGCCTGTTGGTCGCTGCCTCCTGTTCCATGCATCTGTCACGCGCGGAGCTGATGGCTGCCCTGCAGCACGCCGCCGTGCGTGCCGGCTGCCAGGTGCGTGTGATCGAGCAAGGCGCGCAGGGCGCAGACCATCCGATACATCCTGCGATACCTGAAACGGAATACCTGAAGGCCGTATTTGTCCGCAAACTGTAGTCCTGCCGCGTTTCTGGTGCTGTAATTTTGTCTGTCTTTCTTTGACGAGGTGTGTCGAGCTTAGTCGAGTCGTGCCGAGCGGCCATGGTACAGTCTGGCCATCCGGGGGGCGCAAAAGCGCCATCCATGGCAGCTCGGGTTCGGCCATCCTTGGCCTCACACGCCCCCGGATGGCCAGACTGCACCATGGCCGCTCTACCTGAAGCGTTTAGCGCAGTGAAATGACTGGCCACCCCTGCGCAACTGCCCTGGCGCGCAGCGTTTCATCGGGATCAACGGCCACCGGGTTATCCACCAACTCCAGTAGCGGCAGGTCATTGTGCGAATCGCTGTAGAACCACGCGCCGTCCAGGTTGCTATCGTTGTTCTCCAGCCACTGCTGCAGCCGTGTTACCTTGCCGCCCTGGAATGAGGGTATGCCGCTGGGCGCGCCCGTGTAGCGCCCTGCAGCGATCTCCGCGTCACAGGCGATCAGGTTTTCCACGCCCAGCGCGGCCGATATGGGTGCGGTAATGAAGCGGTTGGTGGCGGTGATAATCAGCAGCTCGTGCCCCTGGTTGCGGTGTTTGGCGAGCAGCTCGGTGGCCTTGGGCAGCAGGATGGGCTTGATTTTGCTGTCCATGAAAGCCCGGTGCCATGCCTCCAGTTGCTCGATCGGGTGGCCTTTCAAGGTGCCCAGCGCGAAGCGCAGGTAGGCGTCGATATCCAGGTCGCCGGACTGGTAGTCGGCGTAGAATTTGTCGCTGCGCGCGGCGAAATCAGCGGCATCCACCAGCTTCTCCTCGCAGACAAATTGTCCCCACAGGTGGTCGCTGTCGCCGCCGATGAGTGTGTTGTCCAGGTCAAAAATTGCCAGTGTCACGCCGTGTGCCTCAAAAAACCGCAGGCAAGCATAGCGGTGGTTCCTGCGATAGTAAATTTCTCTGGGCCTGTAAATTGTGGAACAATGGCTCACGATAACAATGAGTGACCTGTGTAACGTGATAGATTCTGACGGCTTTCGGCCCAACGTGGGCATCATGCTGACCAATGAGAGGGGCCAGTTACTGTGGGCCCGGCGGGTCGGTGGCCGCGATGCCTGGCAGTTCCCCCAGGGGGGCATCAGTGCGGGAGAATCGCCGCTGGAGGCTCTCTATCGTGAGCTGTATGAGGAGGTCGGCCTCGCGCCGGGGGCAGTCGAGGTACTGGGCTCGACCAAGGGCTGGCTGCGCTACCGCCTGCCCGCGCGGTTTGTGCGTGAGGGGCAGAAACCCCTGTGTATCGGGCAGAAGCAAAAATGGTATTTACTGCGACTGCTGGAAGATGACACTGCGGTGCAGCTGGATCTGAATGACAAGCCCGAGTTCGATCGCTGGCAGTGGGTCAGTTACTGGTATCCCCTGAACCAGGTGATTTCGTTCAAGCGCGAGGTGTACCGCAAGGCGATGAAGGAACTGGCCCTGTCATTGGGGCGTCACACCGACAAACAGGGAGGCAGGTAAACCGCCATGCTCGAAACCCTGCGACACATTGTTCAGGAGGTCAATGCGGCAGCGGGCCTTGAGGAAGCTCTGCAGATCATTGTGCGCCGGGTGCGCGCCGCGATGAATACCCAGGTGTGCAGCGTCTATCTGCGCGACCCGACCAGTGGTCGCTATGTGTTCAGGGCCACGCAGGGCCTCAATCCCGAGCAGGTGGGTGTGGCCAGCCTCGCCGCCAGTGATGGCCTGGTCGGCCTGGTAGCGGAGCGCGGCGAGCCATTGAATCTGGAGGACGCGGAGAGCCATCCCAGTTTTCGCTATCTGCCTGGAATCGGCGAAGAGCACTTCCACTCATTCCTGGGTGTGCCGATCATCCATCAGCGCGGTGTGCTCGGTGTGCTGGTGGTGCAGCAGGCCGAATCCCGTCGCTTCGATGAGAGCGATGAAGCCTTTCTGGTGACGCTCTCAGCCCAACTCGCCGGGGTGATCGCCCATGCACAGGTGACGGGTGTGCTGGTGACTCAGGCACTGACGGGGACAGCCCCGGCCAAGATTACCGGTGTGCCTGGAGCCCCCGGCGTTGCAATTGGCACCGTGGCGGTGGTGTCTCCGGGCGCTGATCTCTACGCTGTGCAGCCGCGACAGGCCGCCGACAAGCGCAAGGAGGTCCGCGCGTTCAGGGAGGCACTGCAGAGGGTTCAAAAAGATATCAAGATGGTGGCCGAGAACCTGGGCGGGGAGTTGAGCCCGGAGGACCACGCCCTGTTTGATGTCTATGTCAGCATACTGGACGATTCGACGATCGGTGCAGAGGTGGTCGGCCTGATCAAGGATGGGCAGTGGGCACAGGGTGCGCTGAGCCAGGTGATGATCGAGCACATCCGTCACTTCGAACGCATGGAACACAGCTACCTGAAAGAGCGCGCCGTGGATGTCCGCGATCTCGGTACCCGTGTGCTCGCGTATCTGCAGGCTGCGAATCAGGAACCGCGCGTTTACCCCGACCAGACAATACTCGTGGGTGAGGAGTTGACGGCGACATCGCTCGGGGAGATTCCGCGTGAGCAGCTGGTTGGCCTGATCTCCGTGCGGGGTTCCGGTAACTCCCATGTCGCTATTCTCGCCCGTGCCATGGGTGTGCCAACAGTGATGGGTGCTGTCGATTTGCCCTACGCCAAGTTGCAGGATCGTGAGGTCATTATCGATGGCTACAACGGCACTGTGCATATCAACCCGCTGCCCGAGATCAAGCAGCGTTTCCAGCGAGTGCTGGATGAGGACAATGCGCTGTCGCGGGATCTGGAGTCGTTGCGTGATGTACCGTGTGTCACGCTGGATGGCCATCGCATGCCGTTATGGGTCAACACGGGCCTGATGGTGGACGTGACCCGCTCGCTGGGGCAGGGCGCCGAGGGGGTCGGCCTGTACCGTACCGAGGTGCCGTTCCTGCTCAGGGATCGCTTTCCCAGCGAGGAGGAGCAGCGGCAGATTTACCGCGAGCAACTGGAGGCCTTTGCGCCCAAACCGGTGACGATGCGCACCCTGGATATCGGCGGTGACAAGGCGCTGCCGTACTTCCCCATCGATGAGGAAAACCCCTTCCTGGGTTGGCGCGGAATCCGGGTGACGCTGGACCATCCGGAAATCTTCCTCGCCCAGGTGCGCGCTATGCTCAAGGCCAACGAGGGGCTGGGCAATTTGCGCATTATGCTGCCCATGGTATGTAATACCTCGGAGGTGGATGAGGCGCTGGAGTTAATCCACCGCAGTCACCGTGAGCTGCGCCAGGACGGGTTGACAGGAGTATTGCCACCGATCGGCGTGATGGTCGAGGTGCCCGCTGCGGTTTACCAGGCGCGCGCGCTGGCCAGGCGGGTCGATTTTATCTCGGTCGGCAGCAACGACCTGACGCAGTACCTGCTGGCTGTGGATCGCAACAATTCCCGTGTGGCGCACCTGTACCATTCGCTGCACCCGGCGGTATTGCAGGCGCTGGCCTATGTCGCCACCGCCAGCCTGGCCGAGGGTGTCCCTATCAGTATCTGCGGCGAACTTGCGGGCGACCCCGGCGGCGCCGTGCTGCTGCTGGCCATGGGCTACAACTCGCTGTCGATGAATGCGACCAGTCTGCCCAGGGTCAAGAAAGCGCTGCTCAATCTGCGTCGCACAGAAGCGCGCAGCCTGCTTAAGGAAGTGATGGGTCTGGACTGTGCCCAGGAGGTCAACGCCCGCCTGGAGTTGTTCCTGGCCGAACACGGCATGGAAAAATTCATCCATAGCCCGGTGGCCTAGCGCGCTACCCCGCCGTTTGTTGAACGCATTGGCCGCTGGCGTCAAATGCGCTGCCGCTGAAGTGCAAACTGGCGTTCGCCCTGTAACGATCCCCGCGGATCATAGCTCTGCTCTCTCCAGTCGATATCGCCCTGTGCGTCGACCTTCAGCGTGGTGCTGGACCGCGTGCCATAGCTGTCTGTGACAATAAACTGGGCAGACAGAATCGATTCCATCGAGGCATTGTGGCCCAGTTCCGCCAGCTCGCGTTGCGACGCCCGTTGCTGGCTGTTCACGACGGCCGCCAGTGCATCGTGCGATACGTCGCCGTCGTCCAGTAGTGCCTGCAGTCGCGCCTTGCCCAGC